>ERZ724522.1402-NODE-1402-length-13031-cov-3.997072_pt1 | contig 13031 bp, 15 predicted proteins | sample MGYA00376055_ERZ724522 | MGnify/ENA primary metagenome ERZ724522 (study PRJEB28724, sample SAMN07190884) | wastewater metagenome | isolation source: effluent of sewage treatment plant in Hong Hong | place: Hong Kong | collected 2016-03-17 ... | reverse complement strand
CACATAACAAGACGGTATGGAACCGACTGATCCGTACCGTGAGGGAGATATGTCTGTTATGAAATGATGGGGAATGTTACTTGACTTGCGCTGGCGATGCCTCCCATGATGCGGCGCGTCGGATGACCCTCATGGAGACGAAGCGATGTTCAAGAATCCCAGGACTTCGATCGCGGGTATCGGTGCTCTCTTGGTTGCGATCGGCGGCGCGCTCGGCGCGATCTTCGACGGCGACCCGCTGACCAACCCCGACTGGACCGCCGTGGTCGCCGCGGTGACTGTCGCTGTTGGACTCATATTCGCACGCGATTCCAATAAAACGAGCGAGCAGGTCGGCGCGGGGAAGTAAGCGATGTGGAGCTGGCTGTCGGCCATTCTCGCGGGCTTCTGGCACGAGCTTGTCGTGGCGATTACCGCTGCGCTGGGCCGTGCCGACACCGCCGAGAACGTGACGGCCACCGCCGAGGATGAGGACCGCAAGGAGCGGCTGATCTTCGAGAAGGACTCGTTTGAAGGCGTGGACTTCGGTGACGACGGGAGGCCGCGATGAGCTTGAACGTGTGCATGAAGAGGCGCGACTGGGTGCATCTGACGCTGCTGGTGTCACTGAGTTTCGGACTGGCGTGGCTGACAAGCTGTGCTGCGCAGCCCAAGCCCGCGCCCGTTCCAGAGCGCGTGATTCCGCCGGTGGGACAGACGCCGCCCCTGTGCAACTACATCGAGGTGCGGCCGTGAAGAGCGTGATTCTGTTCACCTCGGCGCTGCTGCTGACCGGCTGTGTGTCGCACGTTGCTCATTTTGTGCCGCCGACCGTTCCGGTGCAGCTCGCCGAGGATGTCAAGGGCGTGAAGGTGCTGGTGAAGTCGAAGTCGGGCGACCTGGTGCAGGCGCGGGCGGACCTGATCGCGGGGACGTGGTGCGTGCTGGACCCGGCGGACTGGACCACGGCGAAGAAGGCCGAAGCAATGGAACTGAAGCGCGATCCCTGATGGGTTGAGTTTGGGGCTGGGCGCCGGCCGCACCATGACTGTGCGGCGGAGCCCTTCACAAGTCGTTGCCGCGAGTGATGGTGTTGACCATCGCCGGCTTTTCGACGTGAAGGGAAGCGCGCCGTGGCAACAACCGAGAATGAATGGGTGGGCGGACAGGGAACGGTCGGGACGGCCAACACCAGTTGGCGATGGTCGATGCCGTCGGCGTTCTCGTCACTGAGCGCGTTCGCCACCACGATCATCCAGCGGACGGCGGTGACGACAGTTCCGACCGACAGTGCGGCGCTGGGCATCGGTGTGATCAAGGTCGGGCCGTCAAACCAGGTGGTGCTCAAGCCCGCCGGTTCGGATGCTGACGGCGAGACGTTCACGATGCGGGTGTACGGGGTGCGGCCCGCCAGCGAGAACCCCGATATCTGGGAGCGCGATGTGCTGTGCTCGGTGACATGCACCTGCTGCGCCGTCGCGGTGCCCAGCGGTGTGGCGCTGGGAACGACCCTGCCGCTGTACTGCGACGGTCTGAGCGTGACGGATTACTCGATGGACCCGGCTGGCATCATCGTGCGGCAGCCCGGCGGTGACATCCCGGCGACGCTGACCCTCGACGCGACGGGGTTCCTTTACCTCGAAACCCAGACCGCGATCAACAGCGGCACGGCCGCGTACCACAACGTCCGCTACTTCACGATCTAAGGGGGCATCATGGCGAACTATGGAAAATCCGCCGGTGGTGATGCCGCAGCGTTCACGCGGGCGCTGAGCAGGACGGCCAAGTACCTGTGGATCGGCGACTCACAGGGCAGCCCGCTCACGCATGACCTGACCGACGGGAACCAGGGCATCCGCATCCCCTTCGGCATTCGCAAGAACTGGGACCGCGACTGGACCTACATGACCCATCCGGGCAGTTACGGCTCCATCGCGGCGGGAACGTCGCTGGTCCGCAACGCAACCGATGTCGGCGCCGCCCCATCGGTGACGACTCCGGGAACCAATCTGGTCACCGGCACGGGCGTCAACCAGCTCCAGCCGCAGGACGTGATCGAGATGACGTGGGTGGCGAACGCCGCCGCCGGCGCGAATCCCGGCTCGATGTACATCCGCCTCGCCCAGACCGGCAGCATGACCTACTACAACGGGTCGAACTGGTACGACGGGCAGACCCTCCGCGGCAAGATCATCTATGCCGATGCGGTGTATGGCACCGGGTACGACCCGCTCGGAGTTGGCGGCATCCGCAGCACCGTCGGGGCCGAAACTGGGTTCACTCCCAGCGGCGATGCGACGCTCAAGGCGGTTGACGTGGCGATCCCCGATCATGCCAGCGCCGAAGCGAGCGTGCATGTCAAGGGCGGCGCGAACAACGAAGCGACAAAGCCGATGCACCTGGCGGTGTGCGGCGGGATGATCTACAAGGCCAGCGGTTCGAACCTCGTCGATGGCGCGGGCTGGGACACGATCAGCCAGCCTGGGTTCACGCCGTACGACCATCTCACCGGATATGACGATCTCGCCATCGGGCGGTGGCTGAGTCTCACGGTCGCCCCGAGCACGATCTTCATGATGTTCGGCCACAACGCCGAGGCGGATGATTTCAGCGGCAACAGCGTGACCCAGGCGGCGAAGGACCGTTACGACCGGCTCATCGGTCGGGCGATCGTCGGCGCTGCCTACGCCCGCAACATCCAGGCGGTGACCTACCCCACCGACATCTTCATCATCATCCCGTGGCTCGCATCGACATCCGGCGGGATGCCCAACGTGACCAAGGCCACCAACGTCCGCAACGCGTGGATCGACGTGGCCGAACGGCGCGGGGTCAACTGGATCTCGCTTTACGACTACTTCGGCCAGCAGAATCCGCTGGCGAACTCGTCGCACCTGCACCCCAACGCGACCGGCGGGGTGGCGAACACCGACATCCGAACCATTGTGACCGGGCTCGAATCGTGCCTGCGATCGCGCGTGACTTCCCGATACCCCCGTCTCCGCAACCGTGGACGCTGATGCCCAAGAAAAAGAAAGACATCCCCGAAGATCGCCTGCGCCGCAGCGCCTTCACCGGCGAAGTGCTGGGCCGTTACGACGCGCGCGGGTATCTCATCTCGAACGAACTCAGCGATAAGCGGGCGATGGTCATGGCCGAGACGAACCGCACGCCCGAGAAGCGGGCATCGAGCGCCGCGCACATCCAGCGCATGAATGAAACCGGGAAAAGCCGGGCGGTTGGCCCGCTGGCGCTGACACGGCGCGAAGCGAAGAAGCAGACCAAAGAGCTGCTGAACGAGATTGCCGAAGAGTTCGGCGACGACATCAAGGGGTTTGTCGGGTGGGCCGCGACGCTGCACAAAGACAAGGGCGCACTGAACATGGACAAGCTCGCGGCGGGTCGTGTCGCGGCGGACATCGTGTTCATGCGCGAGAAGGCGGCTGCCCAGAAGCAGACCGGCAACGGTGGAACGAACAATGTCCTCATCACCAGTGAAAAGCAAGCCAGCAGTTTCTTTGCTGCCATCGCCGGAAGAGGAAGCGAACTGGTCGCCGTTCAATCCGGGCCGGTCGGCGGCGCCCCTGAGCTACCCGGCGAACTTCATGGTGGACCAGTGCAGCGGGGTGACGATTCCCAAGACGGGGCTGGCGGTGATGGCGTGGCGTCGGGAGATTCTGGAGGCGGCGGAACAGAGCGAAGAGACGCGGGAGGAGCTGATGGCACTTCTGCGTAGAAGCCCGATCCTGTTCATCAACCTCCTGCTGTGGACCCAGGTGTTCGCGGACTTCAATCCCGACGGGACGAAGGTGCCGACCAAGCTCCGCGACCGTCCGTTCATCACATGGCCGTGCCAGGACCGAGAACTCGCCACGCTGCACAACTGCTCGATGACCGGCAAGCATCGCTGGTGCGTGAAGTCGCGCGAAATGGGCTGGACGTGGTTGGAGACGGCGTTTGATCTGTGGATGTTCGTCACCCAGCCGGGCAGCAAGGTGGCGGTGGCATCGCGCAAGGAAGATCAGGTTTACAAGCCGGGCAACCCCGACGCGATCTTCTCGAAGTACGAATACAACCTCAAGCGGCTCCCGTCGTGGCTCATCCCCAGCGGGTACACCATGACCTCGCTGCTGCTGAACAACCCGGCCAACAACGCGACGATCGTGGGCGAATCGACGAACACCGAAGTCGGACGTTCGGGACGGTCGGATCGGACGTGGACGGATGAATCCGCGGCGATCGACAACCTCCAGTCGATTGAAAACTCGCTGATCGACAACTCCAACAGCCACTCGCATATCTCGACGCCCCGCGCCGGCAGCTACTTCAACCGTCTGGCGTCCAGCCCGCTGTATACCCCGTGCCGGATGATGTGGTACGAGCACCCCGGCAAGGGGCAGGGCCGCAAGGCGGTGGTTGGAAAGAACGGGCGCGTGACCATCACCAGCCCGTGGAAAGCGATCCAGGACCGAACCCGATCGCGTCGCAACGTGGCCGAGGAAATCGAGGGCGATCTGGGTGGGTCGGGCGATCTGGTGTTCGACCCGATGATGCTCGAAGAGCACGCCCGGCTGCACGCCCGGCCACCGATCAACACCGGCGATCTGTTCTTTGCCAACCGCCGCGACGCCGATGGGCGCTCGACCAATGCGACCATCGAGCCCGAGGAGTTGTACGAAGGCGACGATGCCCTGACCCGGCGTGAACGCAAGCGGATTCGCTTCGAGAGCAACGATCGCGGCGCGTGGAAGCTGTGGTGCGACCTGGAGCGGCAGCCCGATGGATTGCTGCGTCCGCCGCAGTGGGCGATGTATGTGATCGGTGCGGACCCCGGCGATGGAAGGATGTCGGCCAACAGCGCGATCGCGGTGTGGGATGCGATGACCGGCGAGCAGGTGGCGAGCTTCGTGAGCGCCCGGCACAGTTCCCGTGACTTTGCCCGCATCGTCTGCGCTTCGGCGTTGTGGTTCGGCGGCAAGCGGACCCCGCTGGTGATCTGGGAAACCAACGGCGTCGGCGGGAGCGTGACCGAGATGCTGGCGCAGCGATTGAGCTGCCCCGGCCTCTATCGCCGTAAGGTGCTGGGGCGGATCGACGTTCCGGTGACGGACGGGCTGGGCTGGTCCAGCACCGCCCCCAAGAAGCGGCTGATGCTTGACGGGCTGGCCGACAAGCTGACCGCCGGGGTGATGATTACCCGCGATGTGCAGATTCTCGATGAGGCCCGCACGTTCATCATCGGTGACGGCGGATGGGTGTCACAGGCGACGCTGGCGGACCTCGGAACCGGCGCCCGCGAATCGCACGGCGACCTGACCGTGGCGGCGGCGCTGTGCGCGATCGGGATCGAGGAGTTGCCCAACCAGCGCGATGACGACCGCGACAAGCTGAGCGCATCGCGGAACATGCTGACGTGGTACGGGCGCGAGGCGGCGCGGCAGAAGGCGGAACGGAACGCCAAGCAGCCCCGGTGGGCGGAAAAGAGGACGGCATGACGATGATGCCCTCGGGACTGGCGGCTGTTGCGGCCAAAGAAACGTCGATGGTGAGCCCGGACATTCTGGTGGAACGCGCGCTCAAGCGGCTGTGCGAGCAGGCGCGGGAGTCGTACCGCGGGCCGATGGCGCGGGCACGCAAGGAACGCGCCGAGTGTCTGCGTATCTACGCCGGACCCTACGCCGAGAACGCGGTTTCGCACCCGATGAACATGATGCACCAGATGGCGACCAGCATCGTCGCCAACCTGACATCGAGCGATCCGGTGCCGGAAGTGACTCCCAAGCGGACCTACGCCCTGCGCGGCTTTGCCGACATGCTGGCGGCGCACATGAGCGAGCGGATTCGGGAGATGAAGTTCCGCGACATTGAGCGTGACGTGCTGATCGACGCCCTGATGTGCTTCGGGGTGTTCAAGGTGGGCATCGAGTCGGCGGGCTACTCGCTGGAGTATTTCGGCGAGAACTTCGACCCCGGCAGGACGTATATCTGCCGGATCAGCCCCGATGACTTCATCATCGACTGCTCGGCCCGGCACCGCGATGAGGCGTCGTTTCAGGGCCACCGCTACCGGACCACGATGGACCGGCTGGCGTCGGTGCTGACCCCGCAGGAGATGGGCAGCATCCCCAAGTGGACGGATCGAACCTCGACCGACATGCAGGGCGAGAACGTGATGCTGGGGCGGAGCCGAACCGATGAGTTCATGGACTTCCGCGACCTGCTGGAGATGTACATCCCGCCCGGCGTGCTGTCGCGCTCGGCGCTGGTGGTGACGCTTCCGGGCGACATTGAGAATCTGGTGATGGTCGAATCCGGCGGGCGGTGCAAGCCGGTGGCGATCCGCGAGTATGACGGTCCCGAGGGCGGCGATTACAGCGTGCTTGGGTTCAACCAGATCCCCGACAGCGTGCTGTTCGCGGCCCCGATGGGCATGATGCGCGATCTGGGCGAGATGGTGGGGGAGCTGGCCCGGCACAACATCGAGGCCGACCGGCGGCACAAGCGGATCATCCTGGCCGAAGAGGACGGCGGGAACGATGAAGAGGTCGAAGAAATCCGCGATTCGCAGGACTGCGACATCGTGCGGGTGCGCCGGGTGGGCGGGTACAACGCGGTTGAAATGGGCGGCGCCAGCGAACGGGCCAACCAGAGCCTATCGCTGAACATGAGTTATTTCAGCCGGATGAGCGGCACCGACCTGATGAGCGGCAACCCCCTGATGCGGGGTAAGTCCGGTGATGTGACCGCGACGGAAGTGGAAGAAGTGTCGGGACGGCTGGGCGTGGTGCTCGATTCGCTGGAGCGGGTGTTCTACGAGCACACCGACGAGACGTTCAGCAAGTTCGCGTTCTACGAGATGAAGAATCCCCAGCTCAACGTGCAGCTTGCACTGGAGTCGATGGGGATTCAGATTCCGGTGGTGCTCGACGCCGACACGGTGAGCGAGAACGACCTTGCGGATTACAACCTCCAGATTCGCCGCGGTTCCATGCGGCGGATGCCCGAGGCCGAGAAGTCCAAGCGGTTGACCGAGTGGGCCGCGTCGATCCCGCTGCTTGGCGTGCAGTTGTTCCAGGCGTTCGGGCCGGGCTTCAACATCAAGGGCTACCTCAAGGCCACCAGCCGCGGGCTGCTCACGCCGGCGGAACTGGAGGAAATCTTCATGGACCCGCAGGGTTCGCTGGAGAACATGGCGATGATGCAAACGCTCATGCAGATCAATGGGCAGCAGGAAGCGGCGGGCGGCGCGGGTATGGAAACGCCGGATCGGGCACCGGGTATCCCCGGCTCGTCGGCGATGCCCAACTCGTTCCAGACCGGGAACCGCAGCGGCAACTTTGACAAGAACCAGATCACCGATCGGACCAAACAAGGAATGAGGCAGCCATCACCTGCCTAGAGTGCGTGGTCACTGCGGAGCGTCGCGCGGGAACGGGAAGCGACGCAGTGCCGATCTACGACTTTCGGATTCTCGACGACGACGGCGCGCCCACGAACACAACCGTGGAGTTGTTCTTTCCCGCCGGGAAGCGCCCCGACGAAACCATCGTCGATGGCAAGCGCGCGATCTACGACATTCGCAGCACGCTGCTTGAGCAGCGCACCCAGGCATCGCATTACGAATGTGAGTTCCACCCGTTGAGCGTGGACCCTCGTGATGTTGCTGCGGCACGGCGCGCCAACCCCGAGATGACCTACCGCGACGATGGGACGTGCATCGCCACAAGCCACAACGAAGTGAAGCGGCTGGCGAAGGCGGCGGGGCTTGTCGATCGCAGCAAAAACAAACTTGAGAAGCACAGGAAAACCCTGATGCGTATTTCTCACAGGAGAGGCTGATGCCAGAGGAACCGATCCAGCAGACGGCGCAGGACACGGCGCAGACGAGCGATGCAGGGGCCAGCCCTATCGCCGCACCGGAGCAGGGTGCCACCACGGTTGCAACCGAGAACCGCGACGCGATCCGCGCCGCGATTTCCGGTTACGCCGGAGAGTCCCCGACCCCCGATGCGGATGACGGCGACACCACTGACGTTGTTCCGGCGGCGCAGGCGAGCCCGAACGTGCTGGATGGAATCGACCCCGGACTGCTCGACGCGGGCAGGCGCATGGCCGGCCTGGACGACGAAGGCATCAAGGCGATGCTGACGGCGAACAAGGCCGCCGGGATGAAGGTGCTGGAGAACGCACGAAACGCGCAGCACCGGATCGCCTCGGAGTTCGGTCGGCAGAACAAGCCGAGCGAGACGGATGAGCCCAAGCCCGCAGCCGCGGCGCCCAAGCAACTCCGCGAGGTGATGAAGAAGAAGCTCGAAGCGGTCACGTCCGACGAGGATGCGGTCAACGGGCTTCTGGAAGTGCTCGACCTGGCGGTGTCGCCGCTGGAGTCGAAGCTGTCCGACATCAACAAAGCGAGCGAGCAGCAGCGCGAGTTGATGGAGAACGAGCAGATGGCGCTGGCGGCGGAGCGTTTGCTCCCTTCGCTGTCCGGCGGTGAAGCCCTTTACGGAAAGGGCGACTTCAACACAGTTGCACCGGAGCTACAGGCGGTTCGCGTCAAAGTGTTCTCCAAGGCCCGGCAGATCCAGCTTGGTGCGGAGAAAGTCGGCGCGCCCGTCAGTTGGGACTCGGCATTGCGCGAGGCCCACTACATCGAAAAGAACAAACTTGCGGAACAAGCGGAGCAGCAGCGTGTCGCCCACGGCGCTCGTGCCCAGCACAACAGGCGTTCGATCCAGCCGGTATCCGGTCGTGTGACGACTGGCGTGACCAACGCCGTCGATCCCAAGGCGGAGATTCGGCGGGCGGTGAACGGGTATCTGGGCCGGTGAAGTGGCGGCGATCTGCGGCACCGTGATGTGCCGAGGAGTGTGACTCATGGCAGTTTCAGGCGTAAGACAAGGCGACCTTCTGGGGATGTTGACCAACACCCTCCCCAACTACCCCTGGAAGGGTGATTTCTTCCAGACGTTCAACTTCTCGCGGTACCCGCTCCTGGCGAAGTTCGCCTCGGGCCGCAACCGCGTTGACGGCGGCAAGACCCTCAACTGGCATGTGAGCCGGTCGGGTCAGGGCAACTGGCAGTGGACCCGTCCGATGCAGGAGGACACCACGCAGGCAACCGACACCACGGTTGAGTTTGCCGCCAAGTGGTGCTTCGGCCAGACCCACTGGATGATGGACAGCCGCGACACCGACATCAACGGCGGTGACGGCGACCCGGTGGAAAAGCTCTGCTCGACCATCGACGACCGGCGCGGCGGCGCGTTCAAGGACGCCGCCGACGCGATCGAAGTCGCTGCCATCGGCGTTCCCGAGAACAGCTCGGACGACCTGCGGCCCTACGGCTTCCTGTCGTACATCGTGCCCGGTCCCACCGGCACGACCACCGACGACGGGTTCATCGGCCAGACTCTCCGCTACAACTCGCACACCAGCGGGTCGAGCGCGACCACCACGACCATCGCGGGCGTGGATCGCAGCAGCAGCGACAACTCGATGCTGCGCAACTGGGCGGGCAAGTACGACAAGATCGACGCGAGCTTCATCAAGTCGCTGCGCCGGATGCACAAGAGCGTGAACATCCGCCCGCCGGCGACGATGGTGAAGGAGGGCGTCTCGATCATCAACCACAACTACTGCACCTACGCCCCGCTGGAGCAGGTGCTTCTCATCGAGGAGCTTCTGGACAGCAAGAACTCCAACTGGGGTCTGGAACTCGACGGCAAGAGCGGCGTGCCCGTGTTCCAGAAGATTCCCATTGAGTACCTGCCGAGCCTGGATCTCCAGAGCAGCAGCGACACCAACTACTACCGCGCGTATGTCAAGCCGATCATCACGATCGACCACGACAGCTTCCAGATCAACGTGCTGCGCGGCCGCTGGAAGATGGAGTCTCCACCCATCCGCCCCGACAAGAACCACAACGCCGTCAAGGTTTTCGTGGACTTCGCGTACCAGCTTGCCTGCAAGCACCCCAAGTACGCCGGCGGCATCCTCCACAAGGCCCTCACGTTCTGAGTGATCTCAGGCAAGAAAGGAAAACACTCCCATGTCACTGACTTACAGCAACAGATCGCTCAGTCCGATCTACGTCAAGTTCTCCGGCAGCGCCTACGAACAGCTCAAGGAAGGCTACTGCCTCTGCTATGCCATCGGCTCGACCGAAACCGCGGGCTCCTACGCCGGAGGCGGCACCGCGACCACGGCGGGCGAGACTCGCTCGCTCACCGGCTCCTCGCGCGAGTTCGTCGTTCAGAAGCCGTCGATCACCAACATCCGCTATCCGGCGGGCGTGGTTATGGACGGCCCGAACATGACCGCCGATGCCAACGGCAACCTGATGGTGCAGATTCTTCCCTTCACCTCGAAGGACGTGCCCGGTGTCGAAGTGATGACCGACATGAGCGTGACGGCGGACGACCTCCTGGGCCTCCAGCCCGAGAGCTATTTCGCCCGTCGCGGCGTCCTGTTCGGCAACCCGATCCTTCGTGTGAGCACCACCACCACCACGCCCACTGCAACCGTCCCGGCAACCTGCCGCGGCGTGTGGGCTCCGTTCGTCGAACCCGAGGAACTGGAATCCCAGCACTTCGACTACTTCAACGATTTTGTTGTTCCGACCACGCTGCACAACGGGCTGACGGCGCAGGCCAACGCTCCGACCACCGCCGCTGGTATCGGCGGCATCGTGGGCTGCGTGACCAGCAATACCACCAACACTGTCGGCGGGCTTCGTACGACGTCGCTTCCTGTGACGCTTGCCGCCGGCAACGCCTGTCTCATTGACGGGCGTATCGCTACCGCTGTCGGCACCGCTCTGGCTGGATCGGTGTTCTTCGGCTGCTCAGCCGTGACCGGTGCTGCACAGACCATGTTTGCCGACACCACGCACGCCGTTGCTGCCTCTCAGAGTTTCTTCGGCGTGGTTCGCGTACTCGGTACGTCGTGGGCGCCGGTTGTCGGCGCGGCTGGCACCAATGTCACTTCCACTGTGACTCAGGCCAACGCCGACGGTACGACCGGCACGACTGGTACCGGATTCTCGACTGGTACGCCGATCCGCTGGCGCCTTCTCTACAACGGTGGCACGCTCAGTTCGGGCGGCACCGGACGCATCCTGGTGTTCTACAACGACACGCTGCTCTGCACGCTTGGCTCGGGCTCTCCGAGCGGCGCGCCGACGGACATCCCGACGGCGGCGATGTATGTCCACCTCTGCACCAAGAACGTCGGTGCGGTGGAAACCACCTGCGACATCGACTACCTGCGCGTTCGGCAGGTGCGTTCGGCAACCTCCTTTTGATCGCATGACTCATACGTTCACGGGCTATGTGGTCGGCCCGTCCGAAACCTCCTGACCCCGCGCGGCTCTCTGCCGCATTTGGCCGGGTGGCACTCACAAGGTGTCACCGGCCCTTATGCCGAACACCAACGACCCAGGCGGTCTGGGTCTGACATACAAGCAACTTCTGCTCACCGCGGCCCGCGAACTCGAATGTGAGTTTGAGGACGACGACGGAGAGCCGATTGTCCCGCCGCTGGATACGGCGCGTGGTGAGCTGCGCCACTGCGAGACGGTGGTGGCGCGGGCGGTGCGGCGTCTGGTGGGCGAGCGGTCGGGCTGGTCATGGCTCCGCCAGATCGTTGAGCTTGATCTGGTGGTCGGCACCTACACCTACGACATGCCGTGGTACTTCGGCGGCATGGCCTACGGCCCGTTCGTCTACACAGGCGACGGCCCGGCCTACGAGATTCCGATCCGGCCCATGCCATCGGTGGAACGCGCCCGCGCGGGCACGCTCGGCCATCGCTCGGGCGAACCGAGCATCGCCGGGTTCCGGGTGACACAACGGGACAGCACGAGCGGCACCCAGCCGACACGCTGGGAAGTGGTGCTGTTCCCGACACCGGCGAACGCTCGCACGGTGCAGGTGGCGGTGCGGGCCTACCCCGAGCGGATGACCGATCTGGACCATCGCTTCATCGGCGGTGAGGAAGTGAACGCGGCGCTGGAGGCGGCGGTGCAGGTGGAGGCGCTGCTGGAGCTTCGCAAGTTCGATCTGCTGTCGGTGCGGGCCGACAACTACAAGAAGCTGCTGGACAACGCGGTTGCGATCGAGAACGCCGGGCGTGCCCGCAACTCCGGGAAGCTGGCCCGAACGGTCAAGCCCGCGATGCGCGACAACGAGCCCACCCGGTCCAACTACACCGGGACACTGACATACAACGGAACAATCGTCACCTGAAAGGACATCGACCATGAACATTGACGTTCGAGACATCTGCGTACAGCTTGCGAATGGACCCGAGGGCGGCATCGGTCTGCGCAAGAGCGTGAACATCCCGCTGACGGCGCCGACGCTTGGCGGAACCGGCCCGGCTGTCACCAACTCGTCGGGCGTGCAGATTCTGACGCTCGGCAACTCTGACAACGTGGCGACGTTCGCGTTCCCGGTGCCGATCGACTACGACCAGCGTGCGTACAACTCGAACGACACCTGGAAGGGCGACCGGATCACGGTTCGCATCTTCGCGCAGGCAACGACCACGACTACCAACACGCTCGAAATCGACGACGTGAAAATCTGGTCGCTGGCTGGAACGGCTGTCGAAGATCCCACGCTGCCGACTGGCGCCTCCGCCCAGACGATCAGTGCCAGCGCGTTCACCTTCTACGACTACGACCTGACCAATCTCGGCCTGGTCCCCGGTGATGTGGTGAGCATCCAGATCGGCTGCACCATCGCCGGCAACAACGTGCTGGTCCGCGGCATCCAGGTTCTCTACCCCGGCCGCATCGAGGCGACGGATCGTTCCAACCGCTAAAGCGAGGCGACAATCCGTGGCAAAGCCTCGCCGGGTCAACTTGATGTACCCCAGCAGCGGGCTGGTGCTGACGGCTGACCCGACACGGCAGCCGCCGGGCACCACGCGCCTGCACCGAAACGCCCGCCCGCGCGATTGGGCCGACGGCGGCACACTGCGCGGGTCGCAGAGGCCGGGCGTGACCACGCTGATTGAGGGGTTGACCAACACGGCTGGCAGCGCTG
>ERZ724522.1401-NODE-1401-length-13037-cov-3.485749_pt1 | contig 13037 bp, 11 predicted proteins | sample MGYA00376055_ERZ724522 | MGnify/ENA primary metagenome ERZ724522 (study PRJEB28724, sample SAMN07190884) | wastewater metagenome | isolation source: effluent of sewage treatment plant in Hong Hong | place: Hong Kong | collected 2016-03-17 ... | reverse complement strand
CTTAAATGTATTCTCTGCTGCAACCTTAAATTCAGGACTTGTAGTAGTAATATTTGGTTCTACTGCTGGAGTAATATTTTCTACTTTACTAACTTTTGGAGTCTTTTTAGCTTGAGTAATATAAGATGGAGTAGTAACCTTAGAAGTTGTAGGAATTTCAGTAGGTTGTCCTTCTCTCAATAGTTGCTGACCTTTTAGTATACCTTTAGATGGTAATTGTATTGGAGTCTCACTTGGAGTTCTTGGAGCTGGTAAAGAAAGTTTTGGTGTACTAGCTTCTGGTATAGGGCCTAAGTTAGCTCTTGCTTCTGCTTCTTTGAGTAATTGTGCATCAGTCTTCTTTGCTAACTCACTAGCAACTTTAGCACCACCAAGTACAGATAATCCTTTTCCAAATACAGCACCACCAGCAGTTCCTAATGCAGTTTCTTTAGCAATATCTATTGGTGATTTACCTTCTGATAGTCCACTACCAAGAGCATAAGTACCACCTTGTAATGCCATTTGTTTAGCTAAACTTAATTCTTTACCAATAGGTGTTAATGATGCAAGTTTTATAATATCTCCAGCAGTCTGCTGTGCAGCTCTACCAATAGATGATGTATCTAAAGGTTTAACTGTAGTACCAAAACCAATATTAACTGGTTGTGTAGCAAACTCTTGTGCTTTAGTTTGTGATGAAGGTGAACCGAAAAAGCTTGTTCTTACAAGTTCTTCAGCTTGAGCAGCACGAACAGGTATTGTTGCGGCTGTACTATATATATCTTGAGCAATAGGTTTAATAAAATTACCAACCTTTCCTAGAGTAGATTGTTGTACAACTGGTACAGGAGCATTTAATCCATATTTTGTATTTAATAAATCAGGTAAACCTTCTTTAGCTGGTTTACTAACTTGATTTAACTCATACTTCCCAATTAAATCAGGAACTGTCATATTAGTATTTTATTGGATTACCTAATGAATCTACACCTGTATCTATTTTAAGATTTAGTGCACCTAGAGCTGTTTTAAGTGAACCAACAGCTGAAATACCATATTCTTTTTGTAGATAATCTGCCATAACTTTATAATCTCCTGGATCTACACCTTTAAATCCTTTTTGTTCTACTATTTGTTGTAATTGTGTTGCCGCATTTTCAACATCTGTTTTAAGAGCTGTAGTTTTAGATTCTGAAGCATTTGGATTTTTTGCTTTATACCAATCTATAGCAATTTGTGCTGATTGATAAGGTGTCATTTTCCCAACCTGTTCAGCTTGTGCAGTATTCTTTACTGCTTCTGATTTTAATTTCTCAATATCAGCATTAGTCTTTGATACTTCTAATTGTGCCTTCTTATTAAGATCAATCTGCTTCTTAAATTCATTAGCAATTTCAAGTTCAGATAGTCCAGATGATTTCTTAAGTTGATCAAGTTGTTCTGGTGTCATATGAGTAATATCAATACCCTTTGCAACAAGTCCAGCAATAGCAGCAGTAGTAGCTTCTTTCTGCTTTGTAATTCCTTCCTTAAGTGATGCTGTATATGCTTCGATACCCTTCTCCTTAGCTGCAGTCTTTTGCTGTGCAATAGCAAGAGCATCTGACTTAACTTTTTCAAGAACAGTATCAATAGCTACTTGCTGTTCATTTCTTATAGCATTCTGTTGTTCAGTATTCATTTGTTCAACAGCATTAATTCCAGCTTCACCAGTTCCAGAACCAATCTGACCTGCACGACCTTGTGCAAACTGTCTAGATTGTACACGACCAATACCAGCAATTCTAGCTGCATTAAGTCTATCTGCATACATAGCATTAATATTATCTATCTGTCTCTGTCTCTGTAATAATTGTTCCTGATATATAGCATTAGGATCTATAGTTTGATTAGCCGCAGTTTTTTGAGCAGCTATTATAGCATCAAGTTCAGCTTGCTGAGGTGTCTTAGTTACATCAGTAGAGTATGTTGGAGCATTAGGTAGACTAGCTACTGAACCAGGAGTAGCAGTAGGATTAAGTACAGTTCCTCCAATCATAAAGTTAGATGGTATATTGCCAGAAGTACCTGTAGGTTTAGTAGATGTAGTTTTAACTGGAGTACTTACTATTGGTGCAGTAGGAGTAATTGAAGCTACAGATCCAGGAGTTGGAACTGTAGGAACTATATTAGTTTGTGGTGTTAAGTATGAAGGTGTACTATTAGCTGTTGTACTTGTTGTAGGAATAGGAACATTAACAGGAATAACAGCTCCAGGAACTGGATTATTTACTTTATTGATAGCATCAGCTAATGGACTAAAGTCTATTGGATTTTGATTATAATTTATCATATAATTAAATTGTAATTGATATTATAGATCCAGTTGATCCATTACTACCATTAATACCAGAAGCACCAGTACCACCACCTGTACCTGCTGTTCCACCTGTACCTCCAGTTACTGTAATAGTTCCTGTTGTAATAGAATTGTATATAAGTACAACAACTCCACCATTACCTCCGCCACCTCCTCCACCTCCTCCAGAAGTACTAGTACCATTAGAACCATTACCACCATTACCACCATTTGCAGAAATAGTACCGTTATTTGTTATTGTTTTTGCTGCAATAAATACAATACCTCCTGTTGATCCACCACCACCTCCACCACCAGTTATTCCTCCATTTAGAAGACCTCCTTCTCCTCCACCACCAGAAGCGGCACTAGCTTTAATATATTTAATTAATTCACCCTGAAATTCTCGCATTGACACTGCAAAAATCACATTATTTATTGTTTGAACAGATAATGTTACTGAACCAGCAGCACCACCAGAACCTCCAGAATGTCCAGCATTATCTGAACCTCCAGCACCACCTGCCGCACCAGCAGAACCAATACTTTCAGTTTGTGAAGAACCACTACTTCCAGAAAGACCTGTTGTAGATCCAGAACCAAAATTTCTAGCAAGTGCACCATTGCCACCTGCTAATCCACCATAAATTGTTCCTGATGATAGAGCGGCACCACCAGTTCCACCAGCCAAACCACCAACAGCACCATTATTAGGTGATCTTTTAATTATTCCGTTATTAATAATTTCAATTGTTGCAAATATACGATACCCACCTGTTTCAATTGTTATACTATTATTAATAGTTATTGTTGTACCATATATATCTTTAGTAAGAGTATACACATTAGCAGAAGGAACCATTCCTAATATTGTAGTTGTACCATCAAATGTTAAAGTTCCATCAGAACCATTACCAAGTTCTGGATAAATTAATTTTGAACTTCTTACGACAGAACCTGTTCCAGTTGTATCTGCATTTGTAACATATTTATTAGAACTACTTGGTGTACCAGAAGTTCCTACTAGAGCATCATTCTCTCCTTGTGTAGGAACTCTAGTATCATTATCTCCAACAGCAATAGGAGAAGAAGCACTTACTGGAGCAACAGACATTTTAGTAATACCTTTTACTGTTGTACTAGAATCTGCAGCACCTGCGATAGCAACACCATCAACATATGCTTTAGTTGCTAGTTGATTTGCGGTTGAAATAGTTGCTGTACCATCATAACTAAGCGGTGTTGCAGAATCTAGTGATGTTGTTCCATCAAGTACATCTAACATTCTCTTTAGAGCAACATGGTCTGTTATAATAACCTCAGCACCTTTTCTATGAGTCCTAACTAAACCAGATGTTCCTACACCAGTTCCTCTTGTAACTGTTTTGATATTTGTTAAAGCACTTCCTGTTAATGTAGCAGTAAAATGCTCTTTTTGAGCATTATTTCTATCTATTGTGAATCCATACGTGCCTGTTGGAAGTTGTACTCCATCAAGATCTAGTCCAGATGTTAGTGTAGCAGATGTAGCTCCAACAGCAGTTTTAGAAACAAGTGTTGTTGAGAAATCGGCAGCAATTTTTACTAAAAGTTGTGTCATATTGTTTTTTATTATACATTATAAACTATAATTTGTCAATTATTTGTTTAATTTTTTACTTATAATTCCTATTAGAACTCCTGTTGATTCTATTCCAAGCCATCCACCAGTACCAGCAACAGCCATTGTAAGATATTCACCATTTGGATAGAAGTTTAAAGCAAAAAATCCAAACAATACACCAAAGAATGATGACATTAATGTTAATAATATAAAATCCACTAAGTTTTTTGACTCACCAGATCTATACTTATTTATAGCATGTGCAAGACCACCAAATAATGCAATTATAAAGTGATTTGTTACTGCTGCTGTTGATAAAGGTTCTGACATAAATTTTCTAATTAATATATTTATATAATAAACTATCTTCGTCTTCTTAAAAGAAGAGCACCATATGATTGTGTTGTTACTGTAAAAGGATACTGTAATCCAGAACCACTATTATATAATTGGGTAATCTCACTACTTGTTAATTTTCTTCTCCATAAACCAATTTCATCAATTGTTGATCTTCCGTTACCTCCAGTAGCATATGATTGTCCTACCCAAAATTTACTTGTTGTATATGATAAACCTCCTAGTGTAGTAGTTCCTTGAGATGTCCCATTTAAAAATAGTTCAAATGTTGATCCATTTTGTGTACATGTAACAAAATACCATGTACCTGTAGAAAGTACACCAGTTGTTACTTCATTACCATTTGCAAACATATGTATCTTACTATCTGACCCAGAATATAGAATAAATCTTTTTGAAGTATCACTCATTAGATTATCTAATATATAACCATCAGCTGCAAAAGAAGATACATTTACCCAACAAGACCATGTTCTTGTTCCTGTACTTGTAAATGTTAGAGAGTTGTTAATCCATAAATACTTTGTTGATGTATTATTAAATAAAGCACCATTATTAATTTTACTAGAAACATATGTTGTTGCTCCTGTATTATTAGTAAGAGTATTACCCCCTCCTGTTGCATCAGAAGCATCTCCTGATGATTCATCAAGTTTATAATAAGCAACAAGACCAGCTTCAAGACTAGAACCAGCAGTATATAGACCTTGATTATATCCAGATGGAGCTGTATAAGTCATTAATGATGCACCAAAATTACATGTTATTGTTTGTCCTGTTAAATCTTGAGATACGGCTGCATATAATGTTCCAGTTAGTCCAGTATACATTGTTCCTTGGCTAACATTATTTTTATACATTGTTATTGTTCCTCCGTCCATATCAAGAGCAACCCCAATTACATCTCCTTGAGCATACGTAGCACCATATGCACTATTTGTGTTATTATTATATTTATTACCTCCTTTATAATAACCCCAACCATTAGCATCTCCACCAACATATGTTGTAAGCGAAGCTGAAGAATTTGCTACTCCAACAAGAAAAGATGCAGCACCTGATGTAAATGTATATTCCCAATACCATTTTCCAGATGATTTACCTATTGTTGATCTAGCAACCCCCCAAGCAGAAGAAGATGTTGCTGCTGTTAAATTACCATTACTTAATGTAACGTTTGAAGCTTTATCACTTGGATTTAATGTTGCGTATGTAATAGACATATTATTCTTGCCCTGCAAACATTAAATTCCACTTTGATAAGTTAGCATTCCATTCAAATAGACAAGTAAGATTCTTTGATAGAACTGTTGTAGAAGGTAATGCTGTACCTGCTTTAGCTACATAATTTGTACCCCATGTTAAAGCTCTTGCTGTTCCATTATCTAAGAATCTAAACTCCATTAATTCACCATCTACTGGTGTTGATGTAGAATGATTATTAATAGTTGTAGCAGCTGACATAGCAGTAAGATGGAATATATCATAAGTATCAATCTCAGGTGTAAGAGAAGCATTATTTGTTGCTGTATATACACGAGGTTGGTATCTTTTATTAGTTACTGTCTTAGTGTTAGATATAGTTAATACTGAAACACCTTCTACTGCTAAATCTCCAGCTGCTGCACGGGATAGTGTAGTATCACTTGCATTACCAAGTTCAATAGTACTTGCTGTATGAGTAGATGATGTAGAGTTAAGTGGAACTGTAACTCCTTCTACAGCAATAATACCTGCAGATGAACGTGTAATTGTTGTATCTGAAGCATTACCAACTTCAAGCTGTGATACTGAGAAAGCTTGTGAAACTGAACCTGCAAGTGTTGCTTTAGTATCTGCGTATGTCTTTACAGCTTTCTGTGTAGCAATCTTACTGTCAGAATTTGCTGCTAAAGTTCCATCAGTATCTAGATAAGAAGATGCAATTTTAGTATCAGCATACGCTTTAACAGCTTTTTGCGAAGGTGCTACTAAGTCTGAATTATCAGCAAGCGTTGTTGAAGCAGCTAGAGATTGATGTGTTTTTACTAATATTGTTCCATTAACAGTGGAGTTAAGTGCCACACCAACTATAATTACATTATTTGGTGATGTTGGAGCAACATTAGTTATTAATCCAGCTGTTGAATCAGAAACATATAGTTTATCTCCTGCTGTAAACCCTGATGTATTATAACCATGAACTTCTCCTGATGTTGTAACAAAACCTTCTGCATTATTGGCAATATTTTGCGTAGCTACACCAATTAAATTAGATGTTGTTATTGAATCTGCCTTTGCAAGATCTGCTGTCGGTCTATTACCTTGAGCTCCAGAAATATAAACAACCTGTCCATCATTAATCTGAACACCTGTTTTATTAACTACACGAACATACTGTTCAGTTCCAAGTGATAATTTAACACTATTTGCAGTATCTACATTAATTGATACAGTTTGTTCTGTTGAATCCCAAAACATTTGTCCTTGCGTAGTTGTTCCAGTTGGAGTAGAACCAAAAATAACAGAATTAACTGCTTGTAGGTCTCCAGTATCACTTTCTGTTATAGTACCGTTCTGGATTATCTTGCCAGTAGTTAGATCAAAACGTGCTATTGCATTATCTGTAGAAGATGCAGCTCCAACTACATCACCAATTCCTGGTGTACCTTGAGGTCCTTGTGGTCCAGTCGGTCCAGCAGGTCCAGTTGCTCCTGTAGCTCCAGTAGGACCTGTGGGGCCAGTAGGTCCTGTAGGTCCACTTAACTCAAAAGCAGTAGCCTTATATGTCTTTCCAGTAGACTCATTATAAAAGATTGTCCAATCAGCACTTGTTGGTGTTCTTGTTGGTAAATCTACAATTTTCTTTTTTACGTTTGCCATATTATAGTATTACTAATGCATCATCTTCTGTTATTAAATAATAAGTTTCAACAACTTCTGTAGCATTATTTGATATATCGGTTGTAGTTCCATCTAAACTTACATTTTGTCTAGTTCTATACTTAGAAGTTAATCTTTGCTGATATGTTTTTATCTTTAAGTCATCCATTAAGTTTACTGAAACATATCCAATTCCAGTAGCTTTTAGTTTTATACTTCTCTTTCTAAATTTGGGTCCACTTAATTTTAATTCAGCAAAATAGAAACTTCCATTAGAAGAGAAGGATTCTCCACCTATTATAGATGAACCAACTCCTTGAGAACCTATTGTATAAGATGATTCGTGATCAACATAAGCACCATTTCCAAGTATTGTTCCAACTAGAGTATGAGAATCATTATCATAAGAAATATAAACCTCCAGTTTTTGTTCTGGTGTAATTAATCCTTTAATTCTAATTCTTGAAAACTTCTTTAGTAATTCAGTTGAATATCTTTCATCATTTGAAATCCAATAGTTCTCAATAATTTCACCATCATCATCAAAACCAGTTAGAATTTCATAAATATTATCACTAATAGTATCTCCAATATATAATTTACCAGCACTTGATGTTATAGTTGTTGCCCCATATGGAAGAATATCAACAGTATCTCTTCTTGTATTATATAGGAACATTTTATTATTAACACTAGATCCTGTAGATTTTCCAGAAAATACAATAAATTCACCAAAAGTATTTAGAGATGTACCGTTCCATTCATATTTTGATAGATCAAAATGTTTAGCTAAAACAACTGGTTCTAGATGATCTCCAGTTATATTCTGTTGAAGTATTGTTAATTGAGGTTTTTCTTCATTAGCATTATCAATAAATATAATACCTTTACTTGTGGCAACAACTGATCTCCAATAAGGTAAACCTATATTTGTTCTAAATACTATATTATCAAATGAAAGACCGTCTGTACCCCATGTTAATGAATATACAGATTTTTCTTTAAATGAATAATAAACACCATTATAGAATATTACATTCTTAATAGCATCACCTCCTTCATCTTGTCTAATTGTTTCTCCTTGTAGTGCTGTACGAGTACCCGAAAATGTAAAGTCTGTTATACCCATATTGTTTGTCATTTCCCATGAGTAATTAACTGTACCAACTCCAGCAATACTAAATGTATAAGCACCAGTAGTATAATTAATTGTACCAGAATTACCAAGTGAACCAGTTAAAGTTCCATCATAATTATCAGTAAATACTTCACCACTAACTGTATGTGTAGCAACAAGATTAAAACATGTTCTTTTAGCGTCTCCAGCTTTAAAAGCTAAAGTTCCTGATAAAGAAGTTGTTGCTTCTGCTGCAACTGATGTATATACTGTAGAATTTTGAGCAAGATCAGAATATGATTGGAATAATGTAGTTAATGATCCTTTAACATTCCACATTGTCATTCTTGACTGAGTAATCATGGAATAACCTTTATAGTTCTTTGTAGAATCATACATTGAACAATATGAACCTGGGTTTGCTGTATGTATTTTATAAATACCATCTATTCCTGTTGCATATATAAAAGTACCAGCAAGTGACTGATATGGTGAAAATGTATATTCTGCTGATGCAGTTAAACCTGTTACTATATCAACCCATAAACTTGTTGATTCATTATAATATTGAATTTTAGTATTTACTTTACGAAAATGTATTCTAGTACCATGTACATTATATCCCCAACCTTCTCCTAAAACAGAACCAGAAGCAGTTTCTTCTGCTCCTATCAATAGTCTACCTCTACATAATTCAATTTGTCCATCAGTTGAGATCCATCCTAAACTATCTTGTGATGATTGTGATGGAATTAATTCTGGATCAGATGGTATTGTAACTATTCCTAATCCTAGGTTCTTATGTACTACTTCAGACATATTACATTGCTATTTTTAAATTTGAATCCTGTAGCCTCAAATCAGAAAGTATATTATTATACTGAACTCTATTTTCACTTTGGTACGAAGAAACACCACTTGCTTTATCAGCTTGTTCAATATTACTAAATTTAACAGCCATTCCGTAAGCAATTAAATTACCAAATTGATCTGTTGTAACTAATGGTTCTGTACTTAATGTAAGACTTGGTGCATATCTAATATAATCAAACTCAATATTCATTACAGATGTTGGTTGTAGTGTGAAATATAATCTTGAATTAACAACATCAACATAGCAAAATCCAGACTTGTTTCTATAATCTCTCCTGCTTGAAAATGGAATTACTTTATATTCTGAATAGTCATTTCCAACAAAAACTACAATTTCACCATTTTTATTCTGCGAAAATTCTCTAAAATTAGCTGGTAATGCAATATAAGGAAGTGTAGTTGATGTAACATCTGTAAAAGTAGATTTAAGCCACTCCCACGGTCTTTCATTACAAATATCATCATATACCTCTTGGGCTAAAGCAAGTTCCTCATCAGTAGAAAGTTCTGAAGCATCATCATTTTGTAGATTATATCTATCAATTATATTTGCAGTGTTCATCATATATTAATTTGCTTATACCAACCCCTTTAAAGGAGTTGAGTAAGAAAACTAATGGTTAGGCATTAGCAATCTGAACATCCAAGAACTTTTGTGAACCATCAGTGAATGTCTTAACAGCAGCAACAACATTGTTGAAGATGTTTGTAGTAAGCTGCTTAGCTTCCTCACGCATTTCAACTGTTGGCTGATCCTGTACGGCAACATCAATAGCACCCTTCATACCATAATAAGCATGAACGAAATTCTTTGTCCATGAAGCATTTGTCTGAGTCTCTGAAAGAGTAAGACGAGATGATCCACGACCAACGATTGTGAGTACAGTAGCTGATGTAGCTGTAGCTGTAAGTCCAAGAGTATCAGTAATCTTAATCTGATCAGCAGCTGAAAGAGCTACCTGTGTAGATGAAGTTGTACCTGGATTATTAATAAGACCAGCAAGGTTAGTTACAGCAGTTGTTGAATCTGATGCAGAAACGAGATAGTTTCCAGGTGTAGAACCAATAGTAGTAACACCTGTGAAAGTAACACCACCAATAACAACAGTTTCTGCGTTTACAGCATTTCCTGTGAAAGTAAGTGTAGCTTCACCTGTAAGGTTATTTGAAGTATAAACTTCAGCACCAAAGAGATTTCCTGTGAAACCATTCTTGAATGTTGTGTTTTCAGTAGCGATTTCCTTTCCGATTGGGAACTGAGCAATTTGGCTAACTGTAAACGGATCAAGAACCCAACAAAGGTTAGTCATGCCAACATTGTTAGAGAAGAGCTTAGCATAAGACTGAGCAACCATCTGAGGAACAGTTGTTGAACTAAGAGTAATTGGAGTACCATTAGAAGCAGCTGTTGTAAGGTTACCTGTGTCAAATACTGCCCATGCATTCTTTGTTTCCTTAAGAATTATTGAGTCAAGATAGTTAGCTACTTTAATAGCAACCTCACGACCAGCAACCATAGCAGGATTAAGAGCACCAGCCTGAATCTTTTCAAGACGAGCTATTGGGAATACTGCACCTGACTGTACGTTTACAGTCATTGTTTCTTCAGAATCTGTAAGAGGATCAATTGTTTGATCATTAAGATTAGTGAAGGCACGAACACGAACCGCTGATAGATCAAGAATTGTACGAGTAACTGTATCTCCAAACTTAAGGTTTGGTTCAAAACGTGTACTTGCAATCTTGAGACCAACCATCACTTTAGAAAGGATGTCTTGGTAACGTAGAATATAATCTACTTTAAAATCATTAAGAGCCATTTATTTAATATTTAATTTATTAATTCCGTTATGAATTATCTTCCAACCTGTGTATCAAGCCAGTTGAAATATTTTGAACGAGCTGTAGGATCTGCCATTATAGCATTCTTCTGCTCTGGAGTAATCTTATCAAATGATACAATTTCATCCACTCTATCTCCACTAGATCTCATACTATTTTCAGAAGAAGATCTACCCTCACTTACTGTTCCATACATTTTAAGTAGAATATCAGCAAGAGGAACATTTTGGTATTTAGGTGTAGATGCAAGTTCTTTAACTAGATCTTTGTCTATATTCTTTGGTAAATCAGGATTATCTGAAATTACTTTATTATATAGATTATCAAAAGCTCTATCAAATGTTGCTTGCTTCTCAGCCTTCTCCTGTCTTTCAATAATAGGTGAATATTTAGATTCAATCTTACTTGTTGCTTCCTTGGTTGCTGTAAAAAGAATATCTTTAATGAAATCTTCATTTACATCTGGATACTTCTTTGTAATATCAGTAATACCATTTACTTCAATAGTAGATTTATTTTCAGTTGATGATTGCTTAATTTCCTTTCGGAGATTCTTCAAGTCTTCCTTTAAATCTAAATAAACTGATAGTGGTACTGTATCTGGCTTACTAGTTTCAGAAGGAGCTACCTCCTGATTAACCTTATTAATTTCTGCCTCTACAGATCCCTCGACATCCTTAACCTCTGTGTCCTGAGTATTTATTACTTGTTCAGTCATAATTTAAACATTTTTACAATGATGCCCATTGAGATTGTACTTCCTTTCGGCTGCATATACTTCTGCATAAAGAATTTATAGACTTCCGTCTCTTACCCGTTAGAGTAACATGATTATTAAATTTCGTCAAGTTTTAGTAGGACGTATCTGTACGCTAACGGAAAACGTACAGAGATGTCCCACCAAAAGGTGACTAAGACATTGCTTCTATAACTGCTTCATCTAATTGATTTCTTATTTCTTGTTCAATAGAAATATCTTGAATAGTTGATAATAAATCAAGGTTTGCTGAGTATTCTAATATGTTTGATATTAGAGTTTTCTCATCAGCATTTTTAGCAGATATAATAGCTTTTCTTAATGCAATAGAACAATTATTTTGTAAAAGATCTATAAGAACTTTACCATCACTAGAAGTAAATAATCTTTTTATTGCTAATATTTTATCTAATTCATTAGAAATATCTTCTACTTTATTAGAATTAATATTTGGAATTGCTTTTTTAATTTCTTTAATTGTCTTTGACATCTTTTTCTACGAAATTACCAGTCTTAAGTAATTCCTCCTTAAGTTGTTTTTCTAATTCAACTTGTTTTTCCTTTTCAGACATTTCATTCTTCTTTGCAATTTCTTTCTGGTATTCAGTTTCCATTTTCTGTACACCAAGAGTCTTTTCAATAACCGCAATTTCATCTTCAAAAGCTTTAATCATAGAATTAAGACCTTCAATTTCAGCTGTTTTATTATCAACTTCTTTCTTTAGTTTTGCAACATATGCTAAAGTATCAAATAGATTAAACTCATCTGTGACTTCCATTGTCTTAGTTAGAACTCTCTTAATTGGAGCACCTAATTCTCCTTCTACTTCCTTAAACTTGTAAACTGGCTTTATAATTTTATCCGTCATATTATTTATTTTATTATTTATTATTTATTTTCCATAATTTTGTAATGTAGATTGGACTTGTGCATTACTTACTGGTGCTTGATTTCCTGTTTCTCCCATTGATCCAGGAATAGGTGCTTGACCAGTCATACCCATTTCTGCACCAGCAGATGTTGGAAGTCCTTCTTTTGCTAATTGTTTATCCATTTCTGCTGTCATATTAGAAATTACAACTGGCTGTAATCTATCCATATAATCCCAGAATATTTTTGCAATATCTGGATTCTTCATCATGTATTCTTTTTCATCACGCATGAAGTCCTTCATTTTTTGCATATATGCTGAGTTAGCCATATCGTTAACTTCAATATATTCTCCAGCAAGCATTTCTTGAATATCCTCAGCACATTCAGCCATTAATTCAGTTGTACCGTCATTTTTAACATCAAGCATATATT
>ERZ724522.1400-NODE-1400-length-13038-cov-3.941770_pt1 | contig 13038 bp, 16 predicted proteins | sample MGYA00376055_ERZ724522 | MGnify/ENA primary metagenome ERZ724522 (study PRJEB28724, sample SAMN07190884) | wastewater metagenome | isolation source: effluent of sewage treatment plant in Hong Hong | place: Hong Kong | collected 2016-03-17 ... | reverse complement strand
GACGATTGGATATGCTTTAAATGCGGCTAGCTTTAATTGCTCCAATGGTACATCTACGTTAAATGTTAGAGTATCGTCAAAAATACGGATGTTTAAATCTTTGTGGTTGCAGAAAGGATCATCTTTGTGGTACAAATCTACATCATAAATTATAGTATTTTTATTAGGCCCAGTTTCATACGACAATTTAGCTTTCTTAACTAAGTCTTTTACCTGATCGTCTGTTAAGCCTTCAAATATAAATTTATGATTATCGTTGCTCCATAATACAGGATAAATTTTACGTGTCTCAGGAAAGTTTTGATACCCTTTAACATCAGCAGTTTTCTGCCAAAATTTAGATCCTGCTTTTACAGGTTTCACGTATATTAGTTTTTCCATATTGCTGTGTTGTGTTTAGTGATTAGTACTGTAAGTTGAAAATCAATTCGCCTGTTTTATGTGGGTCAGTAAGTTGAACACCTTGACTAGATTCACGGATAACCTCAAACCAGTCATTAGAGTGAGACATTGGCATATTCAAACCATTGGTAGGACCGTATGGACCGTAAGTACCACAAGTATAACCAAATTTCTCGCCTTTGTTTTTCTCGATCCAGTACAAGTTATCACCACCAAGACCGTCACCAAAACCTAAGTCTACAAAAGTAAAGCGTTGGCTTTCTACTGGATATCCTGTAGCAGGGTTAATTTCTGTGTGGAAATCACGATTATCGTAAGCTGGGAAGTGGATTGGAATTAATTTACCCCACATCATATTGTATACTTTGTAGTAGTTACCATATCCTAATGAACCACCTTGGCTACGATCCATTTTGTTACCGTTGTCATCGATGTAGTAAGTTGCTTGATCACTGAAGCTGCCGTTAACAATATCTTGAACTGCTTCATTAAATAACTCTAGACCGATTTGACCAGTAAGCATATAAATGTTACGATCTTTAAATTCGATACGATCAAAGAAAATGTCGCGCAAGAAGTCTTTTACTAAGTTGATGCTGAATTTGTTATAGTATTGGATATTACCTTCTTCCAACAATTCTTGTAACCCAGGACCTTGTTTAACAGGAAGACCAGTTTGCTCATCAATCAACGAGCGAGTTGAACGAGAGTACATAGCCATCATTTCTTTTTCTTGTTTCCATTCACGTTCAGCAATTGCTTCTTGAACAGTAAACCACATATCACTAGAAGCTTGTTGGTATTTACCACCTTCAACTTCAACATATGGTTTAACTACTAATTTAGCAGCAGCTGCGTCACCAGTGATACGGTAAGATTTAGCCATCTTAGTTAACCAAGAGCGCATAACGAAGTGAGGCATATCACCCGAAGATGTAGAACCAGCACCGATACGAGCTTCAGAATACGATGTACCAATTTTTTTCCATTGTTCGCCTGGACGTGTAAATTGTTTTGGCAAAAAGAAATTATGATCATCAGTGATCAAGCTTACAGTATACACTGTGCCGTCACCATCTGCATAAGGCTCTTCTTGAACACGTACTTGGAACTGTTTAGGACCACGTGGAATAAGGATATCGCCAACACGGAAATAATCGCAATCTAATTTGATTTTAAATTTAGACTGGCCTTTACCTAAAAATAAATTATCTGGTTCGTAATCTTCTAATACGATAGCTGGGCGGTATCCGATACCATATAATTTCCATTCCCATTCTGAAGTATCAATCATTTTTACTTTACCTTTACCTTTAGTCATATCCGTAAGTGGAGTAAGATTGCGAGATAAAGATTTTGTTGTGCATACAAACTGCATAGCATCTTCGCCTAATTTTGTAGGTTTGATGTATGCGTTATAAGCTAAGTGATTCTCCATTGTGTAATTCGCCCAAGAAGTTTTTGGGTCGTTTTGCTTATAAAGCTCAAACTTCGATTTTCTAAATTGCATAATTTGTTTAGTTTACTAATTTTACTATTCTTTTAGGTTGTATTGTCTTTTCCAAACTTTGTTTTAACGTACTGGTTGCAGCTTGACGCTGTTGCTTTTGTACATCTTTAATTGTATAATTACTAAATTCTAGATATGCTAGTAACAACTCATGCTCTCGTCTAGCCGCGTCCGATGCATTACGTTCTAACAATCGTTTTTGGTATGGTGTAACTTTGTATGTAGTATCCTCATATTTAAATGTTTCAGTAGCATCAAAATAGAATTTCTCGAATGCTTTATTATTATCAATAGGAACTCCATTTAATTGTTTCGCAGTACTAATTAGTCTACGACGTTCTTGCAAATCAATTTGTTCTTGCTGCTTACGCAACTCTGCTTCTCGTTCTTGCTGTTCGGTAATAGCTTTAATTTGCTGAGACTTATTCTCTCTAAACCACTCTCTAGCAGCTTCTGCTTCTTCCTCCAATTCTTCTAAGGCTTCAACTCTATCTACAAGTTTTTCGATCTTGTCGTCATTAAACTTGGTTGTAGACTTCAAATACAATGTGTAAACATCACGGTCATTGTTTTCATCAAATGTAGGTCCGTTCAATGTTTCAATAAATTTCTCTGGTTTACCGCCAGCGGATACATATTGTAAAAATCCGCTAACTACTGGGTTATGAAGTTGGTATTGCTCAAGTACTTTATCTTTAGCAGACTCAACAATAATAGCTCTAAACTCATCTTCGTCACCGTTCCAATCATCTGGAAAATCAGCTATACCTTTTTCTGTAAAATCTCTGGCTAATATTCTAAATGTATTATCATCCCCTTCTTCAAACTCTGGATTAGATGTGACAATAGAGCTATCTAACTTTTTAGTATTTTCAAGAACATCATCGTCCTCTTCTTCATCATCTACAGGAGCTTCCTCTATAGGATCAGCTCCTTTTAGTATATCATCTGTAGTTTCTAAGATGTCTATACCATCACCCTCAATCAATGACCAAGAGCTATCTAATTTTTGTAATCCTTCCATGTGCTGTGTTGTGTTATTTGTGGTTTCCTTTTTTATTTTTAGCTTTTATTTTCATTTTCTTTTTTTTCTTTATTTAGTGCTCGCCTTTTGTTTGGCACGTGTATTAGCCTCTTTTTCTTTTATTTCTAATTCCTTTAACTTAATTTGTCGATCACGTTCTTCTGATACATTATTCTCAACTAGCTCACGTTCTCTTAAGCTCATCTCTTGTTGTTTAATACTAGCATCATGAGTGAACTTAGATATTTCTAGCATGTCAGGAATTAAGTTCTGGTTAACATCAGTATCTTGCGCAAAGCCCATACCTTTGATCATAGCCTCTTTTAATCTGAAATCACGATCTAATTGATTTTGCTCAGCCTGCCAAGCTTGCTGTTCCTTAGCTAATTTAGCTTGAGCTTCAATTTGAGCTTGAACTTGTTGTTGTTGAGCTTGTTGTTGAGCCTGCTGTTGCTGTACCATTTCTTGATGCTGAAGCTCACTTAAACGTTTAATAGTTGCAGGATTTTTAGCAGTAAGTACTTCCATAACATATCTAAAGTCTCCATTACTATTCTGTATAAGTGGCTGTACCAAAGATTTAAGTTGCTGAATAGACTGAAAGTCTTCAGCCGAATTAGTCAAGAATACTCCAAACTCAGACATCGCTAAGTTGTTTGGATCCATATTAAAAGACACTTTTTCTAATTCATCAACAATATACGTTAATACAAACGGCTCTTTATCTTTATATGCTATCTTCGCCTGTTCCACAATAGCAGTACATACAACTTCTTTTAATTTATTATGCATCAAGAAGAAGTATTCTGTTATATTAGAAGACTGTATTAATTTCTGCTGATTGTTACCAACTGTTTCATGTGGAGTAGCTGTACCTAATCTATTTTCATTTGAGCCTACAGCTTTCAAACAGCGTTGCTCTATAAAATTCAATAGCTCGATGTACTTAGCAATATCTGCGGAATTAGACATATCAATAGATTTCCAATACTGTGGATCACTGCCCATCATATTTTCAGCATTAGGATTTATCAAACCGATTTTATTGGTTAGTAAGTAATACAACCATTTCTCTGGTCCAATATCGCTTGGTATTTGAGATGCTAGGCCTATCATTACTTTACCATAATCTTTAGCAATAGCTTCTTTAAGTCTATACCAAATTATATCATAATAAATTTGCCATTCTAATCCCCTACTAAGTAATGAAGTAGGAGCGCTGTTATTACTATCATAAGTTAAACCATAGTAACAGCCTTTAACATTATACGGATCTTCAATATTACGGTATTGATTTTTCAATGGCTGCATCTTAATATAAAGCTCTGTTCCTATTTTAGTAGTTTCCCACCATTCAGGCACCCAAGCTACTTGCTGTGCTAAATCGAATTCTGGGTTAAAGATATAGGATTCATCTACAACAACTTCTATTGGCTCACCTTCTGGATTATCTGGATTAGTTGTGGTTAAGAATATTACTTTCTTCATTGATTTCCATACAATATGCGCAACCCTGAATTTTAAATTCTTAATTGGTATATCCTCATATGAAATATTTGAAGCAACTAATTCCATTGTATTAACATCTGCGATCATCTTTATACCTAAAGCATCAATCGCTGTAAGACCTTGTGAAGTTAAATTTTTACCTGATAACACCTCATCAAGTTTTAATCTATCTTCTTCAGTCATCTCATGTCCAAATTCATCATACACTTCATAAAGATTCATTATACGCTCATGCACACAGGCTTCTGAATCTTGTATCCATTCTGAATCCTTAGATTTAATGTAAAAGAAATTCATAGGATTAACACGCTGTACAACAGGTTTATTGCGTATACTAGTGATATAATAAATCTCATGTGCAGATATAATAGCATCTTCCCAACCTTTATTAAACTTAACTGCCATATCCTGTTCTTTGATAAGATATGTTAGTAAGTGCTGTGCCAAAGTTTCTTCTGGTAGCTTATTAGCTTCAGTAAGTAGTTCTTTAAGCTTTGCTGGAGTCTGCTCTTCAAGAGCCTGCTGGTATTGTTGATGCAGCTTCTCATCCTTTTCATGTCCTGGCATCTGTTCTTCTAACTGCAATTTAACGCTTTCCATAATTGTGTCATATACAAACTTCTTGTATGCTTCAGTAATTTTTGTGCGTTTCTCAGACAAGCTGTCTGTATTAATTGCAATTGCCGTCATTGCTAACGGGCGCTTGATTTCTTCTCCAATAAGTTCACGTAAAGGTAATGATAAAATATCAATATGTTCTATTTGAGAAAAATCACTGCCTTGTAAGTTAAATGGGTTAGCCACGTTCTTATATTGAGCAGTGTCAAATTTACCATGAAACAAATCATAGTACTCTTTTATTTTTCTTTTACTTTCAAAAGACATCATTGAATGTCCATCATAATAATCTGCTTTAGCCTTAGCCCAAGCGTAATTATTAGCAATTTTTTTCTTGTATGATATCCTATCTCTTAATTCATATGGTGCTTTGTTATTACCATTATGCAAACCAGTTAGAAATTTAGCTGATTCTGTAAATTCTCCCACTGTTGTATATATTTAATTTTGTACTTCTAATTTATGATCAGAGTATATTAGACGTGTTGTACCATGTAGACCAAAGCTCAAGTCTGGTTTATCTATTTGACGATCTAAAAAAACATAGTCCGCTTCAGGTAATGCGCCTTTTAATTTTATTATGCCTAGCATAACTCCGTGCAACAGCACTGCATCTCCATCATACAAAACGTATAAATAATCTATATAATCTTGTGCTAAACCAATTAATCTACACACTTTCATGTCAGCAGTTATAACTAGATTATTTTTATTTTCTGTGTATACTTTGTATACCCATTCTGGCATATTTGCTTCCATTATAAGAATTTATTTTGTGTTATAGGAATTTATTTTGACTCTTATATTTATAATACGAGTTATCAAATATTGTGTATATGGTTTTCTTTTCTTCAGTCTCTGCAAATTCTTCTTTAGGTTTCAATTCTTTATTCTCTTCATACCACAACATTAGCAACAATAAAGCTGAAACTCTATCCGTATTTATAACCCTATTATAGCTCAGTAATTCTTGTAAGAGTGGTTTGTCATAAATATAATTAATGTTACGGTATGTTTTTACTATATTGCCCAGTTCGTCGTATTCATTATCCCGTTCCTTTAATAGCCATCTAATTAGGTATTGTTCAGCTTGAATGATCAAGTCTTCAGTCATCTTAATACCTACGTTATACCTTTGTTTTATATTAGGATTAATCTTTCCAATAGTAGTCATTGGTGTAGGTGCAAGTAAACCTAAGCGTTTAGTTTCAATACAGTATTTATAAAAACCATTTAAATTCATCTCAACCATTATCTTAGCGTTATAGTATAACGACATTTTAATACACATTTCATGAAGCATATCTACATTTGGTAATCTACCTACATAATGAGCTACTAGCATATCGTATACTCCATCAAATTTTTGCACTGCTTTGTGTACATAGATTGCAGCTAAAGATACCCCTTTACTCATCTTCTCAATATTATCGTCTCGTACAGGGTCATACGTAACTTTGTATAAATGTGGTGGTATAACTTCTGGTGGATGTTCATAAATTGTTAAACATCCTTGTATACTAGCTCCATCACGAATTGGAAATTCTTCAATCTGCTTCAAGGCATGCTTGGTATCTGGTACAAATTTAACTCCATAAGGTTCTTGTGGATCATAAACAAGTTCCCCAGTACTAGTAAATTTTTCTATTTTATTCTTATTAGCTTCAAGATATCTGAGTTGAGCTTGGATCTCTTCTTGGGGGAACAGAGTACCTCTAGCATTAATAAACATATCAGATGGAACTCTAGGATAATTCATTTTGTCCATTGCTAATGCATCATGTTTTTTACCCTTGCGGCGATTTTCAATTCTTTCTGTAGCTAATTCCCAAATAGTATTTCCATTATCATCTTTTAAATCTCGGTATGTGTATTCAACAGGAATAAATAAACCAGTTTTACCAGAATGTTCCCAAGTATCTTCAAAGCCGAGCATGTTGTATTCGTCAGGGCGATAGAACATATACTGAGATTCTACTACTTTATCAATATTACCGCCTGTACCTAAGTACCATGCCATACCAAACTTGCGTCCTTCTGTTATTTGAACAGCCTCGTTTGATCCGTGTACAGCCTTAACATTAGGTAATAAACCTACTTCATCAATTGCAATCATTGTACAACGGTAACCAGCTAAAGCTTCAGGATTATTAACAGTCATTACTTCATGAACAATGGTAGAGCCAGAACCTTTTTGTCCCCAGTTACCGCCTTCTTTAACATCGTATTTGTGCACTAGTTTGCTACCTGCGTTAGTAGTACCAGCTAGATTTTTCCATAAAGGTGAAGGCTCACTTTCACTGCCAGAACCAAATTTCCCAGGTAAATCATTAATAATAGATACTACCATACGCATTAAATTCTCAGATTTATCTGCTTTGTATGCTCCAACACCTACGGTAATTACAGGCGGATTCTTAAGATATTCTAGATCATATTGCTTAGCCCCGTCAAACAGTATTTCAGCAGCTATAGCAGCAGCTACAGTGTAAGACTTACCTGTTCCCCTTGAACCTAAAATGAATAAGTTTTGTGCCTGACTCTCATATAAAGCTTTGCCTAATGGTTTAGTATACTTAGCCTTGATTGCTTTAAGTGGATCTATGTAAGGTTTCAGTTTGTATATTACAGCATCATCTAAGTAATTCTTCCCTTTTCCATTTATATCTTTATTGAAGCAAGCATCAGATAAAAAGTACCTACGTTTTAATGTATCTACTTCATCTGCTGTGAATCTTTGTTTAGTAATATCGAATTCTTTATTTCCTGTACTACGTTTCATGTCTTTGCCATACGCTAAAACGCCCATGTGGCATGTAAAGTCTGCTAGTTCAAAACCAGAGAATCCTCTACATACCGCATAAGCGCTAAATACAATCCATTCTACATCATCTATTCTTGCTCTAACCTTTCTGGTAACATTATACTTATGGTCAGTCTGCTTAATTAAAGCCATACTACCATAAAAATACAAGGTGGGCATTGCCCACCTGTATCCTTGTTCTGTATCGTTAATAGGATTTTTACTGTCCCAGAACCAGTACCCCTCAATGCATCTCCTTTTTTGTTCTTTCCAATATTCGTGATAAGCTCTTGTACTTGGATGATGAGTAGGATGCGCCTCTGGTATTAAGTTTTTTAGATTCTCTATTTTTGGGTACATTCTTGTTTATTCTAACTATGTTTAAAGTTGGTTAACAAGTTCAATTATTTTTTCTGAAACTGCCGCCGCTTCTTCTAGTTTTCCCACGCTTACAAAAGTACTAAAAAGTTCTGTTAGAGAATTAATTGCACTGATAACTACCTGCTTTTCCATTTTATTTTTGGACCTTTTAATTTTATAAATTTCTACTCTAGCAATATAGCGTAAAATATCTGCTTGTAATGCATCGAAAAGTCTTGCCACCACTTCATTTATTTTATCAGAATGGTCAGGCATTTCATTTAACCATTCTGCATGTACTTGAAGTATGTATGTGTTTGTTTTAGGAAATACTCGCTTTAGCTTTACTATTTTAATTGCCTTATCCCCAGTTTCAAGTATCGGTGTAAGGATTGATTTTAATGTTTGTTTATCCATCATATTTCGCCTCGTTCGCTAGCACTTTCTTTACGCTGACCTTTAGTTTCTGCTTTATTATCTTCTTCCTTAACCATGCGCTCAGCACGTTCATAGTCTTGCCAAAGCTTGTACATGCTAGCTAACATTTTTTCTTTCTTATCTGCTTCAGCATCTATATCATATTTTAAAGTGCGTATATACGCTTCACGTTCTTCTAATTGATCTTTCCAGAATGCTAACCTTTTATGTACATAACTGCTAACATGTTTATCGTACACTGGGTACAAAGTTTCAATTTCTGCCCAATCACCATCATAATATGTGACAGTTAATTCAGCAATCTTATCTGCTACACTCATATTCCTGAGTTTATTTAGACTAGTTTGATCACGTAACATAAATAAACACCACATCATTTTAGAACTGTTTATTTTCTGTTTACTTTTATCTTGATCATATTTCTCTTTAAATTCAGGAATAGTTAATGCAGCTGGATTTTGTTGCCAGAAGTTACTTTCTATATCAGAGTTACTTACAAGGTTGTGCTCCATTTGCTTTTATGTTAACATTTTTTACCTCGCTGTTTTGCGATTTACGTGGACTTTCCATATACTCTTCTTCAATCTTAAACTTCAAGTTTCTGCCATCATAATCAAATTTAGCTTTTAGTTCTTCAATGCCTAAGCAAAATTCTATGTACTTTAAAGCGTCAGCCTTAGTACTATTCTTGAAGATAGTTACCAATTCCCATTGAGTATTCTTATTAGCTAAGCTGTATGCATCAACTATTCCTGTAACATCTTTCTGATAAATCTTGTATATGATTTGCATTTTATTTTTGTTTAGTGTTTTTTCTTCTTTTTTAATTTTCAGTTTTATTACTTCTGAATTTTATACATTTTGTTTACAGTAGCTTTCAAGGTTAATACTTGTTTAGATGCATCACCAAATGTTATTGTAACTGTGCGTGTAGTAAGAGATTCTACTTCTTTTACTGCTGAGTAATCGGAACCGATAGTCCATACACCGCTGATAGTATTGCCATTTTTTATTGTGCTTGTGCATCCACATGAAGCTTTAACATCAGTAATTTTCTTAGTGCCTAAGTAGTTAAATTCGTATTTTTGTTTACTTCCAGGTGCTACTACTCCCATATCAATTGCCGTTCTATCCCACTCTAATACTACTAGTACTGGTGTATCTAATGGAGTTACTGTCGCAGCTGTCTTTACTTCTGTTTTAGGCAGTTTTATTTCCACCACGTTCTTCTGTGATTTACCTTCTAGTACATTCTTTTGTGTTTCCACTGTGTTAATTTTTGAAGTCGTCATTTTCTATTGTGTTTGTATTAGTGATTGTATTGTTTTAAATTCTATCCACTCGTCTTTAGAATTAATTGCTTCATAACATGGAGGTGTGGCTGAGCAGCCTTTATCTGCATAGAACAATTCTGGTATAGTGCATCCACAATGTTTGCAGCTGCCGTGATTTAAACATTCGGGTGACTTAATGGCTACTTGTTCTTCTCTATATTTAGCTCTTTCCTCTACCCAACGAAAATGCTCATTGTACAAAGTTACTGTCCAAGAACGAAAGTAACCTAATATAAATGCTTTGATATTAGTTGGAGTAATATCTTTCCATGTAAATTTACTGTAGTCCATCTGGGGTTTCTTTAACTATTGTAGATATTGTCTCTGGTGTTTCAGCTTCATGTACTGCTTGCGTAGAAGGCACCGCTGCTGCTTCAATAATTGAATCTAATATATCTTGTATTAAGTATACTCTAGTATAAGTTAAGTTTTCTTTTTTCGGTGTTACTTCGATTTCTACTCCCTCTACATCTAGTTTGGTTGTATGGGTGTCTTCACTTGTATTGCCATTTGCATATTCAACATTCCCAACTTGTTCTTCTGGATAAATACATAAGATGTAGCTAGGTGATGGATAAATCATTTGCACTATTTTAGCTGGATCCCAATTTGCCGCATCAGTATCTGGATTCTCTTCTGTAGTGAAGTAAGCTATACATTCTGCAAATGTAGATAAAACTGACAGTTGGTCATCGTTGAATATTAATTTGCTGTACTGTACATTTTCCCTACTTGTTTTTTCATTTCCGCTTTCTGGTGCTGTTAACCAGTTCATAACTACATCAATAACGCTACGTGAGTATTCTGTTATTGGAATTGCTAAAGCTAAGTCGATATCGTTTTCCATTTAGTTTGTTTGTGTATTTAAATTTTAATTGCTTTAAGAAGATTGTCTAGATGATTTATATCCATTATCTTTTGTATCTCTTCTATAGATTCACATTTAACACTTTCAAAGTTATTATCGTTTTCGAGTATTAAGCTTATTTCATGTTTGTATCCAGGTGCTTTTACTATACGATTTTCATAATCTATTGTTGCTCGTATGGTGTAGGTATCACCTTCATAGATATAAGATTTAATTTCTGTAGCTTCGCTGCTAACGCTATCTATTAAAGTAAATTCGTTCAGCTTTAACCAAACTATTAGGTGTTTAAATATCTTTTGTATAATCTCGCTTCTACGTGTATTAATGGTTATGATTGGCTCCATTATTTTGCTTTTTCTTTATTTAAGCTCTAATTGAAAATGTGGAAAATCTAAAAACGAATGGTCTTTTGTAAATGTATCATTGTTCCAATCAATACCGCTAACTAGTTTATAGTTTGTTGCTTCAAGAATTGGGTGTGCGGTGGCAAGTACGTAGCCGATAAAGATTGCTAGCCTGTACTTATCATTCCAGTTGATTGGATATGGCGTAGCATCTACGGCCATTGATGGGTTAGAGTTATGTTTACTATTAGGATATTTCACTTGAGTAAGCCCTTGTTGAAAATACTTGTTTTGAGTTTCCTCATCTCTAATACCTTCAAGAATAGTATGATCAAATGTTTTACTTACTTCAGTAAATATCTTTATTAAGAGTGGATGACATGTATTAAGCTTGGCTTGACTTTGTTTGGAGTACATCTTTATCGTGTTTGTATTTAATTATACCTTGAGGTATTAGAAATAGAAATTCATATGTTGGCTCTAGCTTGTCTGGTATAAACATATAGTGCAATATTTTACCTAATGGTAAGTAACCACCTTTTGGTCTGCCATCAGATGTAAATCCTTTTTCTGTTATTGGTGTGCTTTCAACAAGTGAGTCATCAAATGATACGATATCACCTACTTTGTATTTTTGTAATGTGTTTGTGTCAAGATTGTAGTCATCAATAATTGCTTCGTCTGGTACCATAATTACTTTTGCGTAATTATAAGGCGTTCTCATTGGACCTTGGTTGTTTTGTAGCTGAATTTTTAATTCCTGAAACTCTGAATAAGTAAATAACTCTACTAGAACATCTTTAGGGTTTAGTAGGCTGATTGGATAAGTCTTTGAGGGCTGTTGTATCCAATCTGAGAGCGTCTGACGTAAGTCGTTTGTGTTTAATTGCATTTAAATTTGATAATTTACATTCGTATAATTCTAACCAATCTTCTAGTGTATTCAATCTTTTGCCGTATTCTTCATCACTCATATACTTTGGCTGCACTCTTACTTTAGCTGTTTGTCCATGTTTAATTTTCCTAAATAAATATTCAATTTTTACCTCAAACTTGCCAAAATACTTTAATCTTACTGTGGGACAATCGGCTCTTTGTAGATTAGCCCTAGTTACTTGAAATAAATGTTTGATAATTTCCTCACTAGTAACCTTATGTTTCTGAAGCCTCAGTTGGAACTTCTTGTCCAGTTGTTGATACAGTGTGATCATGCCTTTTTAAATTAATATTAATATTTAATTCAGTAACATCTTCAGCTAAGTATAAAACTGGGTTTATTATCAATTGTCTTTTGCTTTTAGTCGTGTAGAGTAATCCTTGCTTCATAGCAATATTCCTAAGAAATGTATTCAAAGTGTTCATTTCCTCTACATTAGTCAGCTCCATAATCTTCCATTTCAACGTTTTAGTAATTGGTTCCCCTGGTCCTAGATTCTGACATAATTCAACTAAAATCTTTCGCTCTTTTTCAGTAAATGCTTCAGGGAAGAGAGCTTGCATTATCAGAATATTAAACTCTAACATCTGCTTTCTAGAATACGTTATATCAGTTCTTGGAAATCTACGTTTAATTTGCATTGTATTGTGTATTTTGCTTGTGTTATGCTTGCTTCAAAAAAGGAAATTTTAAAAAATTTTCGATAAATATATTGTATAACAAGTTGTCTTTATTATATATATACTTTAGTATATATATATAGAGAATAATCTTTATTCAATTTTCTTTCTTTTTTTGCTTCTTTTTTTCTTTCTTTTAGTTTGCTTTTTTCTAAGATTCAAGGTAATGCAAAGGTAATACAAAGTTTGTCGAAATGCAAGCTTTTTTGAA
>ERZ724522.1399-NODE-1399-length-13040-cov-17.096342_pt1 | contig 13040 bp, 11 predicted proteins | sample MGYA00376055_ERZ724522 | MGnify/ENA primary metagenome ERZ724522 (study PRJEB28724, sample SAMN07190884) | wastewater metagenome | isolation source: effluent of sewage treatment plant in Hong Hong | place: Hong Kong | collected 2016-03-17 ... | reverse complement strand
CGGAAAAGCGGTTACATTGTGCATTTTTGTAGAGCTTTTTAGACACCCTCTCACAGATTATAGAGAACTTCGTTTCTTCTCTCTTTATCCCGGTGGCAATCACCACCTGTCAGATCATAGCACAACCGCCTTCTCTATCCGAGCCGACTGATAATATCTGGACGAAACATCAACAAATACCCGAGCATAAGCATAAGCACTCCGCCGATGAGCGCCGACCACTGGGAATACTTCTCCGTCAGATGCATCTTCTCAAATCCCCAAATCGCAAGTCCGAAAACAAGAATATCATCAATCATATAGAAGAAAATATAGATCGCCATCAGTGCTTGTGTCTGCCAGAATCCCAAGTGATTCAACTCGATGATTTTGGTAAACGCCTGAGGAATGCCAATGGAGCAGGCGAACTCGATAACATTCACCGTAAAGGCAAGTCCGATAATACCAAGCGCTGCCAAAAGAGTAAAATCTCCTGTAATAAACGTTTTGATCTTTTGGACAATTTTTGAGCGGTTTTCCGCATCGACAATCTGACATGCTAGCTTCGTACCGAGCGACTTATACCATTCATAGAGAAAGAAGATGCCGCCGCCCGTTGCGACAATGCCGACGATTGGCGTCACGATGCGGTCAAGTCCGATAAAGTTCCACGTCGTAAACCATACGTTCAAGATAAGATAATACATCACCGTCTCTGCCACGATGAACAGTCCGGCAACCTGCACCAATTTCTTCCGCGATCCTGTCTGCGCAAGAAGCACCAGAAACGTCACCAGCACCCACATGGCACAAGGATTGAAGCCATCGACAAACCCCAGCACAACAGAGAGCGTCGGAAGAGAAAATTTGGAAACATCCACCGTGCTCTTGGTAAACGGAATGGAAACCACATAGGATTCCGTTGCGGGAAACGCACAGACTGTCCCGTCCGCACACGAAGCTCCGGCGATTTGTTCCGTTTTCGATGCGCGATGATCACGACTCATCGCCAGATAGCGCTCAAACGTCACCTGTTCTTTTCCCTTGCTTGCATCAAGAAGCAATTCCATGCGTTTTCCGGTCGTGTCTGCCGTGTCGAATCCCTGCAGCACTGTCCCGCCGACAATAGTAATGGGAGTCGCCTTCGGAAGTCGCTCGAGAGCGGTGATTTTCATGAAGAGATCCTTACCATCGCCGTCTATATTGTACAGCTTCACCGAAAAATCATCCCGCTGCACAGCAAGATCCGCAAGGAATTTCTTTTCCTCTTGGCAGTGCGCGCAGTCGGAACGCTCGAGAACCTCGATAACCAGCGGTTCATCGGCATGAGCGTTCGATGCGGAGCATACTCCCAGAAGCACCCACAAAGCCGAGAAGCTTATGATGCGTGCGCGTTGCAATAGTACGCTTTGTGTCATAGATAGTTTGAAACATTCTGCGAATAACAAATCTCGCCATTATTCCAAAGAGAACACATCTTCAGAGCAAGTATCTCAGTATACCCGAAATTTTCAGAAAAGAAAAAGGATGCTCTCGCATCCGCAGCCAATCTACTCTCTACAGTCTACAAGAAATAAGGAGTATCTATCTACTGCGCATAAAAAGCGCGACGAGCAGAGTGAGAAATATCGCGATAGCCGAAAGCAAGAAGAGTTTCATGCCGTACTTTTCGGTGATATCTTCGAAGCGCGATCGGTCCCAGAAAATCGGGTCAGCGCCCCAAGAGTGGTGTGAGCTGCGCTTCTTCGTCAGCGCGGTGATCAAATCGATAACATTTTTCGGTGCGGAGAAACCCCGCACAAAGAATCCGTCCACATTGAATTCAACCGCTTTGGCACGATCAATTTGGCGATCGTTATGGCTATTCACGATAAAGAACGGTTGAGGAAGATCGCTCGCGCGAATATTCGTAATAAGCGAGAAGCCGTCAGACTCCGGCAAATCGATACCCGTAAACACCACCTGAGGAAGATGCTTTTTGAATTTCAAGAGCGCATCCTTTCCATCGGGAGACTCTATGATAGAAAATCCGGCCAATTTCAAAAGATCCCGATATACCTCTCTCGTCGATTGATCGTCATCGACAATAAGCACGCTAATATCTTTTCGTTTTGTTTTCATAGTGCTGTCCATTTTCACGCTTCCAAGAAACCCTGCGCAAACGCACGCTGACTCCCTTCCGGAAACAGAGAGGTTTCACGCTCAATGTTTATCAGTATACCACGCGTACGAAAAATCAAAGAATGGTATAATACGCGAAGAACATTCGGTTTGTTATTCGTATTCCTTCTATGTCCGCACCCATCATCGCCATCAACCGTCTTCGTGTCATCTACAATCAGGGAAAGTCCAACGAAGTCCGCGCGCTCGAAGAAACGAATCTGGAAATCTACCCGGAAGAATACGTTATCATCTATGGGCCGTCCGGATGCGGAAAATCAACGCTGCTCTATTCGATATCCGGATTGCAAAAACCGACCTATGGCGACGTGATAGTCAAGCAGAAGCCGCTTTCGAAGATGACGCCTCGAGAAGAACTCGAATTTCACCAAATGTGGATCGGTATGGTTTTTCAGGCATTCTATCTCATCCCCTCGCTCAACATCGTCGAAAATGTCTGTCTCCCGAAGACCTTCCGTGGCGAAAATGTCAAAGCTCGCCGCAAAGACGGCATCAAGCTTCTGCGACGGTTCGGTATTGCCGAGCAGATGGATAAGTTTCCCAGCCAGCTCTCCGGCGGACAAAAGCAGCGTGTCGCCATTGCACGATCCCTGGTGAACAATCCGGAAATTATTCTCGCCGACGAACCGGTCGGCAACCTCGACAGCGAATCCGCACAAAACGTGCTCGAAATTCTCAAAGAGCTCAACGAGGTCGATAGAAAAACCATTATCATGGTGACACACAATGCCGAGCACCTCCCCTATGCCGATCGTGTCATCTACATGAAAGACGGTCGCATTGAGAAAGAAGTGGTACAGAAAGACAAGCGAAAAATCGAAACCAAGAAACCCGAACAGGAACCCGTCGAAGACAATCTCCCGCCGGAACTCAAGATGCTCATGGGTTCATTCCGAAGTCTTTCTTCTCAGCAAATGAACGTACTTCTCATCCCCTTCAAGGCGAAGCAGCTCCTCGCGCATGTCCTGTCCAACTTGACCGAAGAACAACTCTCATCTGCTGAAAGTTTTCTCAAGGAGTATCTCTTCAACAACATTAACCGCGAACAATTCTCCAACAAACTCGATTTGGATCCGGAAAAGGGCGGCGGTGGATGGAACAAGAAACAAGCGCGAAACTTCTCCGATCGAATCGAATCGCTCGTCATGCAGTCGAAAGCGATTGCCGAACACACTGACCGAGCACATGCAACCCTGGCCGACTACCTCAGCGAGCACTTCAATATCAAACTCTCCGGCGTCGCACTCGACCGATTCCGCGCCGCCCTGAGGCTCCGTATCGACAATCGTATCAACCGTGCCGAACTCGAGAAACGACTCGATGCGCCGAAATCACTCGGCGGCGTCGGTCTTTACAGCAATACCGCCGATCGCGTTGTCCGAGAAGTCGAAATCATTATGCTTCTCAAGTATTCCTGACAATTTCGAGCACGGCAGATGATTAACCAATGCAATGAGAAATACCATTTCAAAAGATCAAGCATGAGCACTTGAAGCGCTTCTACATTTTCGAATTTTTCTCCCCCTTCTATGCATTTTTCCGACATACTCAAGTTGTCACTCCGAATGTTCCGCGCCCGAACTATGCGGACACTCCTCACGATTCTCGGCATGTCGATCGGCATCGCGGCGATTCTCTTCCTCGTCTCGCTTGGATACGGACTCCAAGAAACACTTCTTCAAAGAATCACTACCTCCGATGCGCTCGCAACGCTCGACATTGCCGAAGACCAGACGAAAGGAGCCATCATAAATCAGGACTCCATGGACACCATACGGAACCTGCCCGGCGTCACCGCGACAATTCCTGCTGTTCGTGTTCGCGGACAGGGGAAGTTTGGCGATATCACCCTCGATCTCGACACGCTCGGCTCGTCGGCAACTTTCCTCCGCTTGGAAAACATCAAAACACTCTCCGGAACCCTCCTCTCAACCGAACCAAAAACCATCGTCATCACTTCCGGCATTGCCAAAACATTCGGGAAGTCTCCGGAAGAAATGATTGACAAGGACTTCACCCTTAGCCTGTTTCTTCCTCTTGGAGAAGAAGTCGGCAAGACGACCACGGCCGGACCCGAGACATTTCGCATTGTCGGCGTAGTCGAAAGCGAAGAAAACATTGCCTACTTCTCCCTCGACGATTTCCCCGCCGCTAATACCGGACGATTCCAAGCACTCAAGGTAAAAGCAGCAACCGCCGAACAAACAACGCCCATTCGCGATAACCTCCTCGCTCTCGGGTTTTCCGTCTCCTCCATTTCCGACACAATCAGCCAGGCCAACAAAGTCTTCAGCGCCATACAAATCATCCTCATGGCGTTCGGGCTGGTCGCACTCTTTGTCTCGGCAATCGGCATGTTCAACACCATGACCATCGCCCTTCTCGAACGCACCGAGGAAATCGGCATCATGCGTTCGATCGGCGCTTCGAAGTCGAGTATCTCCCTCATGTTTATCGTTGAGGCAACGCTCATGGGCTTTCTCGGAAGCTTGGTCGGCGTACTCTTGGGGTGGCTTGGCGGCAAAGTGTGCAACTCTCTCCTTAACTTCGTTGCCACCCGCTTCGGTGGTACGAGCGTCAGCCTCTTCTCGACACCTGCCTGGTTTATTCTCGTTGTAGTAGCGTTTGGTTCCGTCGTCGGGCTCTTCACAGGACTCTTCCCCGCTCGCCAAGCGAGCCGCATCGATCCCTTGGATGCGTTGCGCTACAAATAGAAGAGGAGCGCTTATGCACTCCTCTATACGTATCGGTCTGGGTAGTATGTTCCAAAGAGAGCGCCATCTATTGTTTTAATTCCCCACGCTTTCCCTTTCTCTCAGCAGTTCTTCAATTACTCGCTTATCATTCCAAGGAATGCGTCGACTACCGATTGCCATTGTTTCTTCGGCTCCCTTCCCGGTTATCACAACAATATCGCCCGGCATCGCAAGTTCGAGCGCTTCCGCAATAGCCGCCCGCCGATCCATGATAATAAAGAGATTCTCGTTGAGGGTTTTGTTTGTAATGCCGACCCGTATCTCGCGCACGATTCTTTCAGGATCCTCCGTATAGGGATCCTCATTGGTAAGCACTATGAGATCGGCATGCGATGAGACAATCTCTCCCATAAGCGGACGCTTCCCGCGGTCTCGATCACCGCAAGCACCAAACACAGCAATCACTTTTTCTTTTGACGAAGACTTCATATCAGAAACCAGCCGATAGAGACTCTCCAGTGCATTCGGTGTTACCGCATAGTCGACAAGAATGGTGATTCCCTTATTGTTTGCCACGCGCTCCATGCGCCCCGGAACGCCGCGAACGCGCGATAGCGCCCGAGCGGCAATGTCATAGGAAATGCCGCATGATACCGTCGCCGCAACGGCTGCGAGCGCGTTTTCGATGTTGAAGAGTCCCGGGAGAGCAAGATGAAATTCCGTCTCGCCAAGACGAAACACCGATTCTGCAAGCGTCACCGAAATATTTTCCGCAAGCACATCCGCGGAAGCGTCCACACGGCTATACGTCACATGTTTTAAGGGCGGCGTCGAAAGAAATTCTTCCGAGTCTTCCATATCGAGATTTACAACACCGATTGTGGCGCAATCAAACAGCCTCCGTTTTGCCCGACGATATTCCTCCATAGTTCCGTGATAATCGAGATGTTCGCGCGTCACATTGGTAATCACAGCCACCTCAAACGGAATACCAAACACCCGCCCCTGGTCGAGCGCATGTGACGACACCTCGAGAACTGCAAACTCGCATCCGGCAGACACCGCTTCGCGCAAAAATTTCTGCACCTTCCACCCCGAGAGTGTTGTAAATTTCGACGTATTCACCCACTCTCGATCACCAACGCGAAAATTGATCGTCGATGCGACTGCCACCTTTTTCCCTGCCTCACGAAGAATGGCTGCAATGCACTGCACCGTCGTTGTCTTCCCATCCGTCCCGGTCACTCCGATTACTCGCAATTTCCGTCCCGGAAACCCAAAGAAGACGCTCGCCACAGCGGCGCCGGAAAGATGGTAGATATTCTTCAACGATTGCGGAACAAACCTCTTTAGAAGGGTGTGTATCATATCTCAGTTTAAAGTATAACACATGGCTTAAGGCAGAAGTGTCAATTAGACTGCGTTTCAAATTACTTGTCCATCCCCCAACGTCCATCGAGAAAAGTTGTACAGCTACTTGACAAATCAATACAATATGCTAGGGTTTAGACAGTAACGGATCTGACAGACATGTCTGACTCTCTGGGGAGTTAAAGGGACACCTCAGGAGCACTGCAGCAAAGGATTGTGAGAGACGCAGGGAAGTTCTTTTACTCCTGGTGGCTGTGGCGTGCACACTGCAGTCAAAGGAGAAACCTCCATGAAAGAAGGAGACTACCATGGGTCCTGGCGGCAACTAAACGAAAGCCCCGGGTTTCGCAAAGCGAGACTCGGGGTCAATTTATTTATATTTACATTTCATAGCGATACTTATTTCTTTCTGTTCTGCTCCGCCCATTTCCACGCAAGATTAAATATGGCGCGAAAAGAATTTGCAATCTCCTTGTCTTCAATCACAATGCCCATCATTCTCTCTCTAAAAGAGGCTATTCGGACCTTATCTTCAAAGAAAGCAATATCACAAGTTACCGGAAGATCTTCCTGCGAAAGTCGTATCAACTGCGAATCTTGAATAACATCCAGATCGCCTTTTTCTCTCGTATAAATCGCTTTGACTTTCACCTTATCACCAAGTCTCTCTTTTCGTATCTTTGCTAAATCCTCCGAACTAATATATGCCTCGATTACATCTCGAGAGAATACATCAAACGTCTCCTGGTTTTTACTCGTCTTCAAATGTTCGCTCACCATCGTAAGTATCCCGTCCTTCCCCTCGTAGTATTTCACTACCGGCTTGTCTTTGTTGCGATTGTTGATTGACTGCAATTCGGGAAGCAGGCGTTTGAACTGTTCTTCGCGAAGCTCTAATTCCTTTCGCTCCTTGGCGATAAGGTCGAGAATACGCTCGGGCATTTCCGCCATGAAGAGCTGCTTCTTTCCTTGGTAGTAACTCGACATGAGTCCGCGTTCCATCAGGTTTTCGATGATGAAGTATGTGGTCGGACGCTTGATGCCCGCTTTCATCGAAATTTTTTGCACAGTTGCCTGTCCGAGCTCAAGCGAAGCGAGATACACTTTCGCTTCTTTTTCATTGAGACCGAGAGACTGAATATCCTTTTCGATCATAGACATAGAGTTAAAGCTGTCCGCCTCCATTCGGACACGCAATTATCGCAATAAATTATCGTTTTGTCAAGTGTCTTTTTGCTTTAATGACAAATGATTTTGACATGCTTACGGCTGTATAGAGACGATATCGGCTTGGTATAAGCACTATATCATAACTCCCTGGATACTGAATAGCGTTGACATTTTTTGCAAATCCTTGCTTGAACCGTGTAACACCGGAAAGATTCGGCGCCGATCCAATCGTGTCGACACCGCCGAAATCATATCGCACGCAGCCACGATACCGAGCTGCCCGCACGGCGCACCACTGCAAAAAGTATGGCGCCATAAGACCGCGGTCATCATCGCTCGAAGCGCCATGAAGATAGGTTGCTGTATCGCCAAAGAATGCAACCAGTATCGCTGCAAATATTTTCCCATCATGTCGTGCGGTAAAGAGCTCGAGCTTGTCCGGTGGGAAAGATTCGAGCAACGCCCGATAGTGTCGGTCGGGATGCATCGAGATACGGTTTCGTTTGGCGGTTTCCCGATTCATACGAAGAAATTCTCCAAGCGCCGCTTCGCTTCGATCGGAAACAAGCTCAACTCCGCGCTTCTCGGCAAGGCGGATATTATATCGCGTCTTCGGCTTCATGCGAGCAAAGATATCCGCTTCGCTTCCGGAAATATCCACAACCAAGATTTCTCGCGGTTGCATATCATGCGGGGATTTTTTTATTGCACATACTCCCGACCATGTTCGCGCTGTGGCAAGTTCCGCGTCATTCTTCGGCTCAATGCGCACCCATGCTACTCCGCGTTTTTTTGCCTCTGTAAGAATGCGCGTCCATTCAGAGCACCGCTCAAGAGCTTGTCCGCCAATCAAAACCGGTCCGCGCGGTATATACCAATACTTTCCCACGATCGGAAGCGTGTGTTCTATACTGTTCGCCCACAAACATTCGCTTTCGAAATGCTCTGTCGCAAAGCCTGATTGACCTTTAAGCGCGCGCCAATCTTCCGACTGAAGCAACCCTCCGTCGGGACACTGCGCATTGAGGCATATGGTTTGTTCAGCGGCATTCATATGTTTTTCTCATTCACACCCGCGGTCATTGCGATCATTCTCACGCTCACCTGCCGGTAGACATGGAAAGCGAAGACACGACACAGGGCTATCGTTTTTTCCCCAGCACCTTGAGAAGTGCACCGATCTTTTCTTCGACGCGAGTTGCCTCTGGAGAAAGCAGCTTCATCGCCTCCCGCACTTCTCCCGGAGAATACCCCATCGCACTCAACGCCTCGATCACTTCACTCTCTTCCGTCGCACCCTTGAGACCTTCTTCGGTCAGCGCGCCCACCTTGTTCTCAAGATCGAGCACAATGCGTTCCGCCGTGCGCTTTCCAACGCCCGAAATCCGCGTCAAAATGGAAATATCCTTCCCGATAACTGCCGCCCGAATCGATGCCGGTTCCGCAACCGACAAAATCCCGAGCGCCATCTTGGGACCGACGCCGTTTACCGATATGAGGAGCTCGAACATCGAAAGCTCTCGTTCATCTAAGAAGCCGAACAGAGTGATAGCATCTTCGCGAACATGCGTGTATATGTGAAGTCGCACCGACGCCGCGCCGGCAATTTTCCCCAGCGCATATGGCGTGAGATGCACCTTATACCCCACACCACCCGTGAGCACGATAACAGCGTCATGTCGAACCGCAGCAATGTGACCTTCCAGCAAAGCGATCATATGTCTCTCAAAAGTGCCCTCACTCTACCACAAAAGCCTTCCTCTTGCCAAAAAACAATCCGCATGGTACAAGAGAGAGACCTCCCACGACCTGGGACGCTAATTTATTTTTGAAAGCATATGCCGATCAAAGATTCCGCCAAGAAATACATGCGCGTCACCGCCAAGAAGACCGAACGAAACAAAGTCGCCAAGGGTGTTTTCAAGAGCGCCATCAAGAAAACTCGCGAAGCGGTCAAGGCAAAAGACCTCGAAACAGCACAGAAAGAATTGAAACTCGCCATCAAGAGCCTCGACAAGGCGAGCGAAAAAAACATAATCAAGAAAAACACCGCCGCCCGAAAGAAATCTCGCCTGAACGCCCTCGTGAAAAAAGCAACATCGGAGAAGTAGCTGATGTATTTGTACTGCTCATCTCATCAACAAGAACCTCCAGCCATTTGGTTGGGGGTTTTATTTGAAATATAAACTTTTTTACAAACTCACACGATTCACATTTGAAACCTTTCTGGAATAAGCGCTCGTATGCCATCCGCACTGAGCGTATAGGCTCGCACAAAAGAATCGTCCACATGAGCGTAGAGAATTCCAAAACCTTCTTTTGTTTCAACGAAATCGCTTGCAAAAGTAATTGTTTTCGCCTCGCTATCTCGCAAGAGCGGGACTGGAGAAACCCACTCAATTTTTCCCTCTTCGTAATTGTAAATAAATAAGCCGGGAGAAAAATCTCGATAGAGAATCGTCGCGCCCGTTCGGTCACTCACCTCGCGACCATTGAGAATTCCAAGCACTCTCCCCTTTCCAAGATTGATAAAGCTCTCTGGAAAAAGTGGCCCGGGTGAAGCGTGCTCGCCCGCCCAAAAGACCCCCTCTTCAAGCGGATGAAAAACAACATCACCCATTTCCCATCCGCTTCCCATATCACGAGCAATGACAACACGAACAGTAGAATACCAAATACCGTCTCGAACATCGGCAGATTCGATAAGATTGTAACGAAACTCTTTCGTATTCATTGGCGCAATTGAGAGTTCTTTTGCAACATCCAAGACACCCTTCTCTCTACTTGCCCCGCTCGCATGAAGAAGAACTGGCATTGTCATCTCCAAAGAATCGAGATTCTTTCCAACGGCATGTCCGAGATTTATGAGCATTCTCCTGCTTTCTCTTTCAAGGAATGGCATCGTAAAATATACATGGACAAGCCCTGTCTTATCGTCATTCCATATGTCTGGATCCTCATGTCCGAGATATTCCCACACCCCTTCCTCTTGATTCATGTGCACAATTACTCGTTCAAGAATTTCATGTTCATTCTTCATTTCAAGGCGATTAGTGACAACAAAATGTTCCAAAGACTCTCCGTGAATCTTAAAGATTTGGCTCTTGTCGACATAACCGTATGTCCCAACTTCTCCTTCTCGATTCACAATACACCGAACAAGACCTTCTTCATTCCCCTTCATTGGGTTTAACGTAAGCGCCATCACATGCTCAAATCGACCATTTGATTCAATGACTTTCCCCACCTGTTCAATATACGGTTTTATATTACTCATGCATTATTTCGATTTAATAACACGTTCCATTAGATCAAGACTCCATTGTAAGTTCTACATCCCCATCACAAAAGCCAGCAGCGCGCTTTCCGGGTCGCGTTCGCCGGACTTCGCTTCGCGATCAAGTCGGGCAAGGACAGTGAACGACATTTCCAGCGAGTCCATCGACAACCGGGAGGCAATGTGAAAGCACTTCCCGGCGGCAAAGGGGTGCATTCCGAGAAGTTTCGCTGTATCCATCGCACTTCGAATCTGACCATCCATGAGCGCACCTTTCGTGCGCACAATATTTCGCAATTGCCATGCGCACATGCCGAGAAGCCCCAAGGACTCACCTTCTTCTGCCAAGTGTGAAAAGAGCATGACCGCCTCTTTCTTCTTCCCCGAGAAAAGAGCGTCGAGCGCCTGAAAAACCGTCTCTTCGCTCGCCACCTTCGGAGAAAGCGCTTGGATATCTTCCTCGCGGAGTATCGCGTTCGTCCGGTACGCGGCGAGCTTCCTCACTTCCGCATCAAGCTGAAACATGTCGATAGCCGACTTCCCTCCCGAGCGACTTGCCGGTACTCGACAAATATCAAGAAGGAGCCTCTGTGCTTTTGGTTCGATTCCCTGCGCACCGGCTTGTCGCGCCACCTGATCCATCCATCGCAAGAGCGCCGGCTCGCCGAGAGGTGCAAACTCTTGCGATTTTACCTCTTTTACTGCAAGCGCTTTCCACAGTTTCTCAATCTTCTTCGGCTGACCGTTCTGAAACAGAAGAAGTATCCGATTCTCATCAGCAGCAATGTCGTTTCTGTTTGTCTCAAGGAATTCGGCGAGTGCTCGTCGTGTTTCGATCGGCGCGTCGAAGATATTCCCGGCGATGATGAATTTCTTCGTTGCAAAAAGCCCCGGGTGTGAGAGGCACTCGCTCAGAGCATTCATCTCCGCGCCATCCGAGAAATCAAATTCGAAAAAACCCGTCGAACCCGGGTTTTTTCCAAAAAAAGCTTGTTTCAGAGCAAGTCGCTTCTCCCTCAATCGAAACGAATCCTCACCAAAAAAGAAGAGCATCATATACCGCATCATGCCGACACAAACAAGAACCCGGGCACCATACAATCTTGAAGGACTCCGCTATACACTCAACTCATTATCTTATTGCTTCTAAAGAGAACGGGGACCGGATCCCATCTTCCACACCCGCCGACAGGCAGGCAGAGGAATGACGAGACGTGATTCTCTTCTATACACCAGGTTCCCACTCAACTTTGAGACCAGGAACGACAACATCTACCCAGATTTGTCCTGGAACAAAATTTATTTCCTTCCCAGATTCGTCATAAAAGAAGAGTTTGCTTTCTAGTTTCGTTTTATCCTTTTTCCATGTCCCAGAATATTCCCTGCCGTTCATATAATATTTCGCATCACCACTATCCTTTGTATCAAACCATGGATCCCCCATATTGAGGTTATTATACCGCCCAGAAATATTCTTCGGACCAGCTTTCTCCCACGCATCAAGACCACTCCATGGATCTTGCGGACGTGATGAATAGTCCACATCAGCCATAATCTGTTCATTATCCGCCGTCATAACGACAATATTTTTCGGCATAATTTGCTTCCCGTTGTTTCGATCAATATCAGGATCACCTCCCCAGGTACGTGGGTACGAATTTGTCCCTTTGTCGTAGGCAAACTCAGCCCTCATAATTCCTGGAAAACCAACCGTAAGTTTTCCTCCACTCGGCCGGTCTTCCAAAGGCGCGTCCTGACCATGCATATAGCCAGAAAATTTTGACTCCATCCGATAACCGAATTCCTTGGCACATTCCAAAAATTTTTCTCCTTTCGCATACCGATCATCCTCGATGCGCATAAGCCCCGTATGCTCTTTATGAAAACAACATTGACTCCCCTTTCCATCGCAATCTATATAGTCAATAACCCCTTCCTTCAGTTTCTTGAGTGAAAAGGCCGATCCTCCAACTCCGACAAAAATCGCATCCAAACTCTTTGCAACATTAATGTAATCATGACGAGTGCTTCGCATAGCACCGATTTCTTCCGGCATGTCACACAGGTACACCCCAAGAAGCCGAGTTACAAATATTCCTTCCGCGGGATTCGGCATCTCAAATACCATATCTGCTTGCGAGAACCCAGCAACTGGTCGCGCTTGCTTATCAACCGGTTGCATAACCGCAAACGGCCGGCGATTCCAATGTTCGCAGGCAATGCCGGTAATGGGGCTCACGGGTCCCGTATTCTTCATCGGTTCCGGTTCATTGTCCGCCATCGACTTCCCGTTCTCAATTTCGATCGCCTGTCGCGGCTCCCGCGAAGCAAACGGCCAAAACTTGAAATAGTACGCACCGCCAACT
>ERZ724522.1398-NODE-1398-length-13043-cov-5.242147_pt1 | contig 13043 bp, 13 predicted proteins | sample MGYA00376055_ERZ724522 | MGnify/ENA primary metagenome ERZ724522 (study PRJEB28724, sample SAMN07190884) | wastewater metagenome | isolation source: effluent of sewage treatment plant in Hong Hong | place: Hong Kong | collected 2016-03-17 ... | reverse complement strand
TCGCCTGCGCACTGCCCGGAGCCTCTTCCTTCAATCGCTCCCACAACGCCTTGGCCTCGTTGTAGCGGCGCATGAAGTCGCCGCTGCGGGTGAGGTCTTCTGTATTGAGCCGATCCGCCGCGTTGCGGAATTTCTGCTGTAAAAACGCCAGCGCTTCCTCTAGACCGACCGTCCGGGTGTTGATGCCTTTGAACACGCTGTCCAGTGAGCGCAAATCGCTATCGACAATCGCGGTGGAGAGTTCCAGTTTTTTGGCGTACTCCCAAAAATACTCAGATTCCATCGCCTCCTTGGAATACAACAAACTCCCATCCGCCCCGCTGAAGTTTTTAGGAAGCCCCGCGCTGTACTGCGCGGCCTGTTTAGCGGCGGCTGCAATTTTAGAGACGGACACCGCGGTATTTTTGGCCGCCGTATTGGCCTTCTTCAGCGCCGCTTCGTTCTTCAGGGTCTGTTCGTAGGCCAGTTTGAGTTGATAGGCCCAGCGCTGGGCGTTCGTGGTCAATTGCTCCATCGCGGCAATCAGCCCGATGCGCTTTTTCTCCGCTTCAAGATCAGCCGCCATTACATCAACCCTCGAATCGCCGTGAAGCTGGCCTTGACCTGTTCGGCGCTGCTCGCCAGGTGGCTCATATCGACGCTCGCCAGATTCTTGGTGGCGCGGTGGGCGCGCTCGGCTTCATTCGCCAAAGTGGTCAGCGTAGCGGTAGTGCGGGTGGTGGCGTCCGCTGCGGCGGCGTCGGCCTGGATGTTCTTGAGCTTGGTGGCATGGATTTCTTCGAGCACCGCCCGCTGTTTGTCGAGAATCCCCAGCAGCTCCCGGTTGCCCATGGCCTCGGCCTCGGCCCGCTGGGTTTCGATTTCGGCCAGTTGCTGCTGGTAGTCCAGTTGTTCGCGCAGCAGCTTGGCTTTCTGATCCTGACCCTGAGCTTCGAGCAGTTCGGCGTTCAGTTCCGCCAGCCGATCCTTGGCGGACTGGGTTTCGTCCGCCATTTCTTTAAGCTTTTCGCGGGTCGCGTCAATCTGAGATTGCAATTCTTCCAGTTGCTGTTGATCCAGCAGTGAGAAATCGTTTTGCAGATTAACCGTGGTTCGATCCAAGTTCGCCATCGCGGTTTCCAGTCCGCGATAACCCTGAATCCCTTTATCCGCCATCCGCTCCAAACTATCGCTCAACTGCTCGGCTTGCAGTTTTTGCTCATAAAAGGCTAGCGAAGCCTCGGCTTCCGCCTTGGCGACATAGCCGAAATAGCGGCTGACGCTGTTGACGCCGTTGAGGATGTCGGCATCGGCGGCCTTAATCTGCGCTTGAAAATCAGAAATTTTTTGCCGAAGGTCGCTGTATTGATCTTTGAGCGCATTTAGACTGATGGCATATTGACGGAGCGCCGGGCTGGCGACCGTCGCCTCGCCCAACTCCATTTTAGTGAAAAGCAACTCAAATAAGCGGCCCGTGGCCTCTGATAATTCGTTGGTCCGCTGCCGGGCATTATTCAGCGCGGATACCATAGTTTCCAGCAGGCCGGTACGCTTTTCTTGCTGTTGGTTATTTTGCTGGGTCGCGTTCGTATTTTCGGCGGTGGCTTGCGTATTTTGCTGGGTGCCGGCGGTTACGCCGCCGCTAATGCCATTCAATTTCTGTAATTTTTGGAACAAAACTTCTTGCGCTTGCGCATTGATGCCTGCGGCTTGGGCTTCGGCCAGTTCTTTTTGGACGGTCAATTCCGCTATAGCCAACTCTTGCTGTTGGGCGGCGGTTTTGTTCTGAATCGCATCCAGTTGATTTCGTTTCACTACCGCCAAAGCATATTCTGATTCCTGGATGACCTGATTGGCTTTCGCCATGCGCAGCGCGCCTTCCGCTTCCACGAGGGTGCGCTCAATTGTTAATCGTTGAACTGTAGCGGTGTGTCCTTTAGCTCGCGCCAGAGCAATGTCCGAATCAATAGCAGCTAATTGGGCTTTTACCGCTTTTTCTGTAGCGTCAGCATATTGATTCTGATCCGCTATCAGGCCATTCATCGCCCGCTGGATCGGATCGGCGGCTTGTAGAGTATCCCGAAGCTTTTCCGCCAATAAGCGCTGCCCTTCGGCAATTTGCTCAGAACTTAATTTCCCACTGGCGGCGAATTTGTTAAATGCCGATTCAATCGCCTGCACATCGCCAACCGTTTCCGCTTTTCGTAACGCCGCTTCTAAAGCAGAGGCTACAATCGGGCTGTTGGCCGTAGCATCTTCCGTTAATTTTTTAAACGCTTGGACAGCCTTAGTCCCTCCTTCAGAAATTCCATTGGTAAATTGCGCATAATCTACGCCCAAATCCCGCAAACTATTGATAACCGTCAACGACGCCGGAGCCAGTCCTTTGATGGCATCGCCGACTCGAACCAGCTCCCCGGTTTCTTTGTTCCAGATCAATCCAGCGGCTTGAAATCCTGCCGCCAGCCGATCAATGGCTTGATTGGCTGCGATGGTGTTTCGGGTAGCCGCATCCGCTGCGGCATTGGCTTTTTCATCCGCGATACGCTTTTGATCAGCGGCCTCAGCCGCTTTTTTTGCGGCCTCTGCTTGCGCCTCACGCGCCCGTGCCAAAGCGTCTTGGTTGATTTTAGCGCGTTCGGATTCGGTATTTTCTAGTCCTAAGTACTCAGCAAGCTCATAAATCAAACCGCCTAAACTGGTCCCTGTAAGCGTTTCCGCAGCAGTATCAATCCCCTTGCTGAGCAACGTCCCGACGCCATACCCGGCAGTTCCCGCTGCCGCGCCCAGCGCTAAAATAATTCCAGGAAACCCAGCAAATGCCGCTCCGACCGTAGCGGTGGTAATCCCCAATCCGCCGATGGCTGCGGCAAATTGACCAAGAAGCGGCAGAACGTTAATTCCGGCCAGATTTAGTAGCTTGATCGCGCCGACCAGCAACCCGATTTGAAGAGCCGCCTCAGCAACTTGACCGACTACTTTAAAGACCCCGCCGACCATATCCGCTAAAAGCGGCAATAACTGGTTGACCGTAAAGCCGAATCCTGCGACTTCTCCCGCCAGCCGGGAAATAGAATCGGCGTTGTCTGCTGCGAATACCGCCATTTTTCCAAGCAGAGTAAAAAATGGCCCCATCTGTTCAATCGCGCCCGCCGTGAACCGAATCAGCGCAGCCATTCCATCGGCAATCAACTGGAGGAGCGTTCGCAGTCCTTCAACCGACGTTAGGTCAATTCCGCCAATCAGTTTCTTAAAAGCCTCACTGACCTCTCCCCCTAAATCAACAATAGCGGAAGTCAGCGGACTAAAATCCAACCCTTCAAAAGCGGCGGGCAAATTTTTTGCCATTTGTCTAAACAGATTTTCGACTGCGGCTAACTGCGGCCTTACCGCTTCAAATAACCCGTTTAACGCTCCTGTTTCTTCTACTTCAATAAACCGTCGCGCAAGTTCTCCTGTGGCATCAATAACGCCTTTCACTTCTTCTTTGTACTGCGTACCCAAAACAACCGCTAATTGCCTGAAACTTTCCGCCGCCCGGTTTCCAGAAATCTCGGCGCTATCCAGCCTGATATTAACTTCTTTCTGCGCCGACCCTGTTGCATCGAGCGCCGTTTTTTGAATTTGAAGCACTTTCTCAAGATTATTGAAAACCTCGATCATGCGCGGCGCTTGATCAATACCTACTAACTGCGTCGTTAAAAAAAGCTTTTGATTTTCATCGGCGCTTCTAAATGCCAATAGCACATCATTCAAAATATCCTTACCGCTGCGTAGACTTCCGTTGAGGTCGGTCTGTGCAACTCCGATACTATTGAGCGCACTTTGTACCGGCGCTGAATCATCAATCAGTTTTGCAACGCCAGTTTTAAATGCCTCGGCTGCTTCCGCGCCTGACCCAAAAGATTCAATCATCGGCGTCAACAAAGACGCCGTTTCTTCAAAAGACAGTCCCATTGTTTTTGCAATGGGCGCTACCCTCATCATCCCTTCGGCAAGCTGCTTTACATCGGTGGCGTATTTGTTAGAGACTTCATTTAAAACATCAACATAGCGGCTAGCCTCACTGGCTTCGGCCTTAAATCCTTTTAAGGTGCGCACCAGCACATCACTGGATTCTGCCGCTTCTAAATCCCCAGCAACTTTAAGCTTCAAGCTTTGCCGGACCAAATCCATAGCTTCGCTGGCGCTAAACCCGGCCTGGACAAAATCCGCCATGCTCGCCGTAAGCGCCGTTCCGCTCACTCCAAATTCACGCGCTAAGGAGTTGAGTTCCTTGCTGTATCCCGCAAGCTCAGCTTGCGTCCCATCCAGTACTTTTTGTAACCCCAGTTGCGCGGATTCAAATTTTACCGCCTCTTGATAAACTGCCCCGCCCAGAGCCGTCGCCAAGGCGGAAATGACCGCAGTGACTTTTAGGGTATTTGTGGCAAGATCAGCGAGGGGTTGCGTAGCGGATTTAGCGCGCTCTCCGAAATTTTCCGCACTCGTGCCGAGTGCGTTCATCGGATTCAGCGCTTCTTTTGCGCGGGCGCTAATAGTATCCAGCGCTGGGCTAAACTGGTTTAGTTGCTCTTTTAGCGCCTCAATACCGTCCAGATTGTCAACCTGGGCGACGATGCGGAGCAGGAGATCAGAGATCGCTGATGCATTTAACGCCATATCTAGCCCCTACGTGATGATGACCGTGCCAGATCGCACACTTGACCGTGCCCCATCGGGAGGCTATGCTGTCCGTACTTGAAATACAAAGGCGGACCTTCCGCCCCGACAGCGCGCTTTTTTTATGCTTGGCGTTCGCCCGAACGACAGGCCACCCTCGCAAGCTAGGCGGGGTAGGATGGGGAACGGTAAATAAGGGTTTACCCGAATAGCCGTCCGAGCTTCCTTTGTTGCTCAAGTGGAGTCCTACCTCGTCGCCGTTTTCCGGCGACACAAACTTGAAAACAAAGGTGTGCCGATGAACAGCAACACTATCCTCAAGCCCTATGACGGGCTGAATATCCCCTTCACGCAGGACGGGTATCTGAACGCTACGGTCACGGCGGCTCATTTTGGCAAGCGCCCGATTGATTGGTTGCGACTTCCTGATACAAAAGAATACGTTACGCGATTGTGTGATTTTCTCACTTTGGTCGAAAGCGATTTGATTATCACTAATCGCGGCGGGAACCAGCGTGCCGATACCAGAAATTCTGGTAATGGTGGAACGTGGCTCCATCGCAAGCTGGCCGTCCCATTTGCTCGCTGGTGCGATGTCCAGTTTGCGATCTGGTGTGACCATCAAATCGAACTGATCCTGAGCGGGGCATCGCAAGTGTCCCCCTCCCTCCCGATGGTGCGCGACCTGAAAATCCGTGATTTGGCCTACTGTGTCCGCGTATTCAGCCTGAGTCGCGACCTGTGGTCCAAGCAGATGATGCTGTACGCCATCAAACGGCTGTGCGGCGAACTGAGCTTGACGTTGCCGCCCGCGCACTTGCTGGGCAAGCCCGCAGAACAGCATCAACTGGAAATCTGACCATGACCGCCTTTGACGAACCGCGCGAGTTGAATATCGAACGGCTCCTGGAGACGATCTACGGAATCCAGACCGATCTGAAAATCCTGACTGAACAGTTGGCCCGTGAGCACGCGCCGGACGTATCCGACCGTACCCTTTTAAGCCTGGCGGTCTTTCAGGATCATCTCCAGCAGTCCCTGCCGTCTCTCTCCCGGCATTAGGACGCATCCCGCCAAGGACGGCATTTTTCCCCCGGCATTTCACGCTCAGACCTCGATCAGCTTCAACGTGACCGCCGCCGCATCCGACGCATCGGCAAAATCCCAGAGTGGCGCCGCCTCCACCGAAACGATGCGCACTGTAAACGTTTCCCCCCGCACACTGAGCGCGCACGGCGTGCCCGCCGCTTGCAGGGCTTTGAGCGCCGTCACCTGTTCGCGCGTGGCCCAGCCGCGATTTTCCGAACCGGACAACGTGATGGGCCGCCCGGCCTGCTTGATGCTGGTTTCCACCAGCAGCGCGCCGGTGAGCGAATACTCGGTCGTCACCTCGGCGGCCTGCCAGGCGTACTGATCCGGCCACGCCAGATCACCGGGCAGTTCGATTCCGCCGAGCGCGATGACGGCCATAAAGGCTCCTTAGCCCGCGACCTGCGCGACCTTGAAGTATTGCGAGATGCCGGTTCCGGTAATGGTCGTGTCCTGCAACACGTCAAACTTCACTTCGAGCGCGCCGAAGTCGTCACCAATCAGGTCCAGCCCCGCCGTCACGCCGAATTTGATGCGGTGAATGGCGATATACATCGGATTACCGCTGTCCACTTCGTTGAGGCCATCAAACGCGATTTTGTACTCCGCCGCACTGGACACCAGGGCTTGCACGACCTCGGCGGGCGCTTTGGTGTACGTGCTGATCTTGACCGGTAAGCCGAGCGCGAACCGGGAGGCGGCGGCGGCGATTTCGATGCCGGCCTTGCCCTTGGTGTAATCGGTGCCGTCCACCATCGCCACCGCCCCTCGGCAGGTCCAGACCAAACTAGCACCGTCGGCAACGGTCGCGCCGGTGGCAATCAGGGTAAAGGTCGGCTTGCTTCCGACTACGCTGGACGTGCCCGCCGTGGTGCATTGGAACACCAGACTGGACTCCAGAATGGTCTGGCCGACCGTGTACGCCGTTTCCGCGACCCAGCCGGTACTGACATCAATCACCGGGGTAAAAGTTGCAGTCATATCCGGCAGATGCGTGGTGGCGATGAACCCGCCGCTGTAGCCGGTATGGCCGGTTTCATTCGTGACGGTGTCCGTATCGACGGTCGTGGATGCGCCCCGCAGCACCAGCGCCAGATTCTCCGGGCTAAAATCGTGCGCGGTCATCGCGCCTTCAATACCCGAGATGCGGGAAATCGTGTCCTTCTTGCCGCCACCCGCGCTGGTGTAATCCAGTAGTTCCTTTTTCTCTTCGCTGATCGCCAGTGAAAGCTTGGAGACGTTGCCGATGGGCAGCATTGCGCCGCCCGCCCGCAGTCCAGCATAAATCTTGCCCTTTCCAATAAAGGAGCGGGTTGTAGTCGTTAAAGCCATGATGCACCTCGAATCGCCTCACGGCGAAGGTAGGAAAAACGGTCTGTCTCCCGACAGTCCCCTGCTGAATAAAACGGTCTGTCTCCCGACAGTCCCATCGAAGTTCGTCATGGAAGACGAACGACCCTGCCGGTTGAAGAAGGCGTTGCGTAGGGGCTTGGACTCGCCCGCCTCGATGTGAGGGTGTGGCGAGACCACCCGGAGCACGCCGTCCGGCGGCGTTTGATGATTCCGTTGCGCCATCCTTCGCGCTAGAATCAACATTGGGTTAGGGTATGCGGTTAGGTCAAGAAGACCCGGAAGAGCCTGTAAAACCCGCCGGGCGGAAGTTGCGAAAGCACTAGGGGCGGGAGGTCCCGACGTTACGCGCGTGGAGTGGCACAGCCCACCTGTCGGTCCGCCGGCGGGGCTACGAGGAAGCGCGAATGAGCCAGACGAATGAACCTCGTCAGGAACGAGGTGAAATTCCGTCATGGCGCAACTCCAAAAGCCAACGTGTAGCGCTCGGCATAGCGGAACGTCACCGGCTGCACGACGACGGCCAGCGCCGCGCCGCCCTCTGGCAGGCGGAAGCTGGCCGCCTCCATCGCTATCGGGTCAATGCCGTGCAGCAGGCCCGAAAACGCGGTTTCGGCCAGCAGCGCCGTGCGCACATCAAACAACAGATTGAGCAGCGCCTCATCCGGCGCGGTCGTGTTGATGACCGGAACCGCGCCCTCAATGACCACGCTGAACGTCTCCCGCACGTCGCTGTGGCGGGTCTGATTCATTGCATCCATCGACACCCCGTTCAGCCGCACGAACAGCGCCGGCAGGGTCAACGCTTCAGGCAACGGCATCCCCAGCAGGGTGCGATATACCCGCAGCCCCGCGTCGCTGTGATAGCCGTTCGTGACCCGAATCGTTGCCAGCCGGGCCAGTAAGGCGGTCAGGACGCTGGCGGTTTTCACGGCGTCACCTGGCGAATCGCCAGAGTGACCACAAAACCGTCATCCGAGAGCACCTCCTCGGCCCGCCATACGTCCGCACCATCCGTCAGGGTATCACCGGGCGCAACCCCGGCGCTTTTCGCCACCCGCGCCGTCCATTGGCGCTGCGGAAACGGGTCGCTCAGCGCCAGCGCATCCTGCGCCTCGCGGATGACGGCTAAAACCGTTGCTGATGCGCCGCCCCCGGCGGAATGCAGGACGGGCCGCCCGAACACGGACAGCAGGCCTTGCGTCACCGCCGTAAAGGTCGCCAGCAAGCCGGTATTCACGGGCTAGCTCAGATCAACCGTCAACACACAGGTCGGTCGGGTACAGAGCATCATCGGGTAGCTGTCGATGGTGATCTGAAACCCCTTATCGTCATCCAGCATCTTGCTGTTGATGTAGTACGGCTGCCCCAGCGCTCCCTGCCCGACGCTGGACAGGGTGTCGTTCGGAGCAAACGCTTGTTTGAACAAGCCAGGGACGCCGCGCGGCACGATTTTGGCCTGACCGCTGGTAATGGCGATATTCCCGCCCGCCCGAACCCGCCGCCACGTAATGCCGCCGTAGTCAAACGCATCCGCTGGCGAGTTACGCAATTCCGCCGCGCCCTGATAGTTAAGGTAGGTTTCGCGGACGCTTTTGGATTCGATGAACGCCAGCCAGTAGTCGTTGCTGCACCAGGCGTCCAGGCCGGTGTACGGAATGCCGCCCAGTGCGGATTCCAGGGGCAGGATGACGTTGGTGTGAATCGCTGAACGCAAGGCCGCGTCATTGGACCCGAAGGCCACGACCGCTGCTGCTGGCGCAGTGCCAAGGGCATTGGTGGGCGTGTTCAGGCAGGCCACTCGCAGATATTCGTGTTGCCATTCCATTTGCCGAGTCAATCGGCTGACCAACTCATCCCGGCGCTGCGTCAGCACCTCGGCGGCTCCGCTGACGCCGGCGGTGCGGATATTCAAAACCTCATCGGCCAAAACAGTTCCCGTCTGGGGGTAGCCCGCCGTGATGGTGAAGGTTTCCACCATCCGCTTTTCAAGATTGACCGGCAAGGCGGGAGCGCCACGCGGGCGGGCGGTCATTTCCGCTACGTTGTTATCGGGAGTGACTTCGATAGCGAAAGTCGTCCCGGTCAGTTGCAGCGTCTCAAACAACCCGCTCGCGCCAATCTGGCCCGGCTGATACTGCACATTCGCCAGCGACAGCAGCAGTTGTTCACGGCTGAAATAGTCTCGGTAAATATCCATCGTCATTTAGCTCCGGGCGATGATGAAATTGGCGGCCATCTGACGATAAGCCTCAGCTTTTTGCGCCGCCGTTACGGTCGTTTTCCAGGTCAGGGCGGCGGCGTTGACTGTCGCAATCCGGGTCAGGGCATTGACGGCGGCGGTCGTGCTGGAGGCATCAGCGGCATGGGTGATGATGCCGTACACCTCCTGCGTCCCATCCACCGCCAGCGGGTCCCACAGTTTGCACTCGGGCGCGGTATAGCCCGCGACGATCACGTTGAAGTAGTTGCCGGCGATGTAATCGGTATCATCCGACAGGGTGAAGTTGAGGTGCTCGGACGTGAACGAGGCCGTAGAGCCGGACGCGGCCCACGGGAACCGCCCCACCACCGAGCCGTCCGGGGCAATCACCTCGAAGTCGCCGCCGTTGGCAATGACCACGCGGTTGATGATCCGATAGCCGCCGCGCTGGGCGTACTTGCCGAGGCTGATGGCGCTCATGACCCCGTTACCGGTCCCGCCATGCACCACGGGCGTCCCGCCCGCCGTCACCGCGACGGTATAGCTATCGCCGGCGGTCATGGTCCCGCCATTGGCGATCAGGAACGAGAGATGGCTGCTCTTGTAGGCGGTCGCCACTGCGCCATTCGGCAACGCCGTCCCATCAGGAGCCACCACCGAGAACGCGGCGGTCGCGCTGGTGGCGAGCAGGGTAATCACGTAGTTGCCGACCTGGACATCGGGGCCGAAACTCAGCGCCGACATCGCCCCGGTGCCGGTGCCGCCGGTGGTGTTCGGAGCGCCCGGAATCGGCGCGGCGGCCAGGCGCTTGCTGACCCGGCCAATGACCGACCCAGCCACCAGGCTGCCCGCGCCAGAGGCGAGCGTGACCGCATCATAGGAAAGGTCGCCCTGGTCTTTGAGGACAAACTCATAAGGGCGAATCGGTTCGTTGTACGTAGCCATCGGTCTTTACTCCATGCGCCCAGAGACGCGGTTGAGAATTTTGCGCTGCAAGGCGGCGACATCGACATCGACCTGAGCAGTCGTGACCGCATGGCGAATTTCCGCTCCGCCTTTTTCCGCCCAGGCGTCAATGATTTTGGCGCGGGCGGCATCAATCGACATGCCCGCCTGAATCAGCGAGTCCGCGAGTTCCGGCAACTTGGCAATGGTGCAGGCGCGGGTGATTTCGCTAATGCGGGCGCGTTCTGCGGCAATGGCCTCGGCGCGGATGGCGTCAAGATCAATGACTGGCGCGGGATCAACCACGAGTTCAGCGGTTATAGATTCAGCGACCGGAGCCGCCACTTTTTCATCAGCCATTGCAGGCTCCTTGATTTCAACGGGGAAAACTTGGGATTCGGAGCGCACTTGCGCGCGGTAGTCGGCGGGAACCGGGACAATGGAGATTTCCGTCGGGGTGAACGCGGTCACGTTAATCACGTCCGGCTGGCCTTTTTCCTTAGCGCGGACCCGTTCCATGCTGTCAATCGAATAACCGATGCTGATATTGCGCAGGATGCCGTTTTGCAAATCGCGCCAGATCGGTTCAACCTCGGCGCGGTCACTCAGTCGCAGTTGCGCCCGGCCTTCATTTCCGTCGATCCACGCGCGTTCCACCACGCCAATGACGCTATTCAGGTCATAGCGGCTATGCGTGTTGAGTACCGGAGCGCCGGCATTGAGACGGGACAGATTCGCGCCGCTCAAGTCCAATTGTTCGTAAAATTCTTCTTCAGCCCACCAGTCATACCGTTTCACTGCCGCGCCCGAGCTCCACACCACATCAATCGTGCGGGTGTCCGCGTTGGCGCTGGCCGGCTTAAAGGTCGCCAGGCGCGTTTGGAGAGGGAGGGTTTGTTTCATGATTTATTTACCTGTTTTGGCGGTTCCTGGCCCACGTCCTGCGGCGGATATTCAACGGTCGGCGCTTGCACTCGCGGATCGGAATCCAGCGCGATGCCCAGCGCATCCAGTTTTTGCAGGAACGCGGCTTGCTCCTGAATGAGCGAATCCGGGTCATAGCCCTGCTGGCGAATCGCCTCAGGCAACGTCAGAATCCCGCACCGAATCGCGGCTTGAATGGCCGGGATTTCACGGGTCGGATCGACCATGACGCGGGCGGGCGGCGTCCATTCCGGCAACGGCTGGCTGGGATTGCCCAGGAGGCCCGCCGCCTCGTCAAACCAGCGCGCCAGGGGATTGAGCAGTTGCGGGATCAGCATGTGCCATCGCCATACATCGATGTTGCGGGCAAATTCGTTCCATCCCATCCGCGCGCTGCTGAAATTGACTTGGGACAGATCGCCGGTGAGGGTTTCGTAGGGGACGCCGTAGCCCGCCGCTACCGATTGCAGCACGGTAATCAGATAGTCCCGGTAGCCCTCGGCGGCGGGCGGGCTGGCAAACGACACATCTTTGCCGGGAGGCAGAATTTCAACCGCTCCGGGCATCAACTTGTCGAAAAGCGAATATTCCTCAGCCACGTCAGTCGGCGTTTCGGTATCCCGCACGAACGCGACATAGCAGGCCGCCAGCCGTTGCCGCTCCAGTTGCGCATCCGCGTAGTCATCCAACATTTTGAGCCGGAGCATGACGCCCGCGCCCCAGGGGACGCCTCGGGATTGGCCGGGGCGGTCTACCCGGTAGACGTGCAGAAAATCGGCGGCGGAATAGCGGATAGAAGTCTGGGGTAACAGTCGGGTTTGATCGCCGGGGTGTTCCGGGTAGAGCCAGTAAGCGATGCGCTGACCAAACGGGTTAAATTCGACGCCCTGCGAAATCCAGCCGCCCGTTGCTGTTGCCTCTGTCTTGGCGTGATCAAGGTAGTCCGGCTCCAGGATTTGCAGTTGCAACGGGACCGGAAAGCCATCTTCAAGGCGACGGGGGCGACGGCGGATTAAAACTTCGCCGGATTCGACAATGGTGCGCAACGCCAGCGATTGCAGGCCGTAACCGTCGGCGCGCCCATCCGCATCACAGGCCGTAGACTCGAACCAGCGTTGCCAGAGGGCGGTACGCGCCGGGTCCGTCCATTGCGCCTGAATCCCATAGCCGACCGCATTATTGACCACCGCTTGGACCGCGCGGCCCGCCCACGGGTTGTTACGCACTAAATCTCGGTGACGATCCCGCAGCTTGCTGAGCGAGGGCGCAATTTCGGCGTTCGGGCCGGTACTGCGGGTCAACCAACCGGACGTGCGGCGGGAATAGCCCGCGCCGTCATAGCTGCGTTTGGCGCGGAAGAGGCGGGACAGCCAGCGCTTAACCACGCGAATATTCCAGATACCGGGTGGTGCCGCGATAAATCGCCGAGGCGTTTTGCGTGGCGGCGGCAACATCGGCGCGGGCCATGCGAATGGCGGCCATCAAATCGGGCAGGGTCTGGTATTGCAAAATCAAATCCCCTACCTGCGCCCGGAGTTGTCCCGAGGCGGCAGCGGATTCTAGAGCGGCGAGTTGTGCAGCGGAAAAGGCCATGTCTGCAATCTATTGTGGATTGCAGCGGTATTTACGCGATAAGAAAAGACAAAAATACCCAAAAATGTCCATTTTTCAGCAACAAAAAACCCGCTTTCGCGGGCTTCTTTTCAACAAGCTAAATCACGCCAACTGCGGTATCGCGCAATCCTCGGGATTCTCCGTCAACCACGCCGGCTTTTTGCCGCGCCCGGTCCAGGTTTGTTCGGGATTGGCGGGATTGCGGTACTTCGCCACGCCGGCCTTGCGTTCACGCCGGGCATTGAGTTCTTCTTTGGGTGGCTCATTTTTGACCAGC
>ERZ724522.1397-NODE-1397-length-13044-cov-7.184926_pt1 | contig 13044 bp, 11 predicted proteins | sample MGYA00376055_ERZ724522 | MGnify/ENA primary metagenome ERZ724522 (study PRJEB28724, sample SAMN07190884) | wastewater metagenome | isolation source: effluent of sewage treatment plant in Hong Hong | place: Hong Kong | collected 2016-03-17 ... | reverse complement strand
GATTCTCTCACGCGTCCGCAGTCCGAAAAAGGCCCGATCACGCAAGGGCCAGAACAAAGCATTATCAAAACTTTGCAAAGTTTCCCCTGATGAAATGGACAAAGGAACGATCTAAACGCGCTCATGCCGCCAAGGCACGGCAGCGCATTGAAGCAGCGGAGTCAGGGCAAACTGAGCCTGACTTCCTCCGGGTAGAGCGCGGCACCTACCTGGGCACGCTGACCTGGCAGGCTGCGGATGGGCAGGTCCGTAAATGGGTCATTACCCAGGGACATCGAGCCAACAACATCGCGATTGTTGGCCGAATGGCGGGATCAGACGGCCTGCGACATGGTTGCACTTGGTCCGCTTTCTTTGCCCGCCTCCGTCGCTGCTTGGTCGGCGCTCGGCGGGGTCAGGCCAATTAGCTTTTACTTCGCCAGCAAAATGACCGCCTGCTCCGCTAGCCAGGTCCGATACCGCTCCATATCCTCCGCCTCCATTCGCTTCACGGCCTCGGCCTGCAAATCTTGAACATTGGCCTCCCTGGGGCCTTGCACGGCAGCCGTGGCCAGCGCCTTCTGCCACTGAGCGGCGGCCATCACGCGAGCTTCCACGCGAATCCGATCCACCACCATCTGCCGCTGCGCTTTCATTCCCTCCGCCGTGCCACCCATCTTCACAATGCCCGCAATTTGCTGGTCCAGCTTGGTTATCTCGGGGCTTTGGGCAATCACCTTGTTGGCTGTTTCGAGCCAGTAGTTCCAAAGTTCCCGCTGCCTGGCATTCACCGCCACCGGCTCAATGCCATGCCTCAGAGCCAGTCGATGCGCTATCCGGACTGGAAAATCAGCACGCTCAAATTCGGCAAAGCGCCACGCTAAGGCTGGATCCTCCAGCGTCTCCTTACTGCCGGCTTTGACCATGGTATCCACGCCGATCATCGCCAGAATCTCCGTCCTCACCTCCATCGCCATTGCCGATCCCTCCTCATTCAGGCACGGATACAGCAGCTTGGCCTCCTCAATCGCCTCCTCCCTCCGCAAATCAAAGGCCGCATCACCAGGACCCTCTTGCGCCAATAAAGGTCCACCGACCCACAGCAAAGTGCACAATAAAAGCGAGAGCATTTTCATACGCCACCAGTATCCGCTAAATGCAACAGCATTGCAACGCAAATCACTCCATCACCACGGGCTTGTCCCACTTATACATCTTCGCCAGCGCATCCCGTCCACCCATTCCATAAGCCTTGGCCTTGGCATCGGCAGCCGTGCTGATCGCCTTGGACTTCGCATCCATCAGGACCTTGCGGTTCTTCGCTGCCAGACCGCCCGTCATGGCGCCGCCCAGCACGATCCCGCGACCGCGCCGCATCGATGAAAAAGCCCCGCCCCCGACCTGTCGGCGGCCGCTACTTGACAAAACGGCGGCTGCGCGCCGGCTTGCGTTCTCTCCATCCGCCAGGGCGCGTTCAGCATTTTCGACCTCCAAATTGGCGCGGGCCGTGTCTTCCGCAGCCAGGATACCCATGTGGCCCTGCATCGGGTCTTGCAGACCTCCACCACCGTATCCGCCGCCTCCGCCACGATTGCCACCTCCACCCGTAGCGGGTGACGGCCACCACCAATTACTGCCGTTGCTCGATTTCGATGCGCTGAGAGAACCCCCCCCACCCCCAAACCCCACAATCGTCACGCCGCCCTGGGCATTGGTGGGATTGCGAGCTTCCAGGGCGCCACGGGTCGCGTTTGGGTTCGTAGTAGGCGTGAAAAGATTCATGCGCCCATTCTACCCAACAATCCCCAAACCGTCAACATTTCACCTTTTCAGCCTTTCAGCCTTTCAGCCTTTCAGTTTTTCAGCTTTTTAGCTTTTTAGCCTTTTAGCCTTCCCCTCAACTTCCCGCATCGCCAGCAAACTGCGGCACATACCCCGACTGCGCCACCGTCGCCGCGGCAATCTCTTCCCGACTCTCCACCCGCCCCCGGGCCGTCATCCGCGTCGCCGCGCGCTCGCAGTGGTAGGCCATGGCCGCCGCCAGCACCAGCCCGCCCCCATGCCCTGGGGCCGCCGTCGGCGGCAGGTCAGGGGATGCCTGAATGAAATTCATGAGCTGTTCCCGCAGCCACGGGCAGCGCACGCCGATGGTCTCCTCCCGCACCGCCTCCCGCAGCAGGTGCAGCCCATGCTCCACAGCCTCCGGCGTCGCTTCATAGCCCTTTTTCCGCAGGCGCTTGCCCGTGCCCACCCTGCGGGCCTCCCGAGGTTGATCCCGAGTGTAGAGATTGTGGCAACCCTCCGCTATCAGTGCCTCCAGCAACCCGCTGGTCTCATCGACCACCGGCACCACCATGGCGTCCCCATAGTAGCCCGATAGCGCCGACGTCCACCGCGCCAGCACTCCCGGCTCCACGGTCAGGTCCTCGAGCGCGGCCACCTGCCGCAATCTCCCTTCACCCTCCACCTTCCAGCAGCACAGCGCATCTGGCTCCCTTTCATGCCCGGCCCGCCGCAGTGTCACCAAATAGTCCCCGCCCACATGCGGCACCTCCCAGACCCGCAGCCAGGCCTCGTCCTGATCGCAGCGAGTGAATACACCCGCCGACAGACTGCCGTGCAAAGTCTTCGTCTCCGCCCCGATCACCGTGCTGCCGATCGTCTCCAGCCCATCAGGATCAAAATAGCGCAGGTGCTCGTTGGGGGTCGTTGTATTCACGTTCAGGGGCATGATGCCATTCCCTTCCGCCTCTGCAAGCACCTTCAGGGCATCGCAGGCATGGCTGGCCCAGTCGTGCACAGGCTCGTGCGTTTTGTCGTCGTAGTGGTAGGCCTTCAGGCTCTTGATCCCCTCGGCACAGCGCACACTGTCAAAGACAAACGAGTGAAACAGCATCCTCGTCCGGTTGATGCCCAGGTTGATGTCGCGAGTCACCGGCACCACCGTCGTTCCTCCCAGTCCGGCCGCGATCAGTTCGCCGCGATAGGTCAGCACGCTCGTTTTCATCTGGTTGGCGTCATGGGGCAGCAGGTGCCTACCAAACCGATACCCCTTGGCTTTCATGTGCTCCACCCGTTCCGGGGTCGTCAGCCACAGTTTCACGTCGCAATCAATGAATCGCACCTGCCCGCCGATCAGTTGGAAATACCAAACCACAAAGTTTTCAGGGGCTCCCAGATCCCACAGCGTATGCACCTCCACGTCCGGCACATAGGCGTTTTCATAGACGCGACCCTCCGCCAGTGCCTGCGCCACCAGATCAGCATACACCGCTCCCTCCACGGGTGCCTCCCAGCATTCCTGCAAAGTCGTGGGATACTCCCGCTTCACGAACAGCCCAAACTCCTTTTCCCGCTTGTCATACCATCGCGCCTGCCCCTCGGTAAAGGTGAAGGTCTCGCCCATCAGCGCACTGATTTCCTTTTCCTTGCCGCGCAAATAGGCCACGATCGACGGGCGAATTTCCGAGGTCCCGGTCAGCGTGTAACTGGGCTCCACAAACCACGGGAAAAAGCGGATATACCAGTCTTCGCCCGGATCCTTCTCCGCATCCTTCTTGGCCAGTGCCATTTCAATGTAAGGCCACACATCGCCGCCCTCGCCGCCTTTCCAGGTCGTTTCAATGACGCGCAGATTCCCCTCCGCTGCCGCCATGCCCCCGGTGCGAATTTCCTCGCTGCGTTTCGGCTGCTCAAACTGGATCGTTCCCCACTCAGACACCCATAGAAACGTCAGAGCATCACCGCGACCGCTCTTCTCTACGCGAAACCGACTCCATCCATCGCCATCACTGGTCAGGCCAAATTCCGTGGCATTGAGGATCGGGCTTTGAAACTGCGTCTGCAATTCCTCCGGCAGTTTGTCCCAGGCCACACGCACGATGTCGTTCATCTTCTTGATGCCGTCCTCTTTGGTCTTATCGACCAAGGCCGCCTTTGCCCCCACGTTCCACATCACCGTATCTAGGGCGATCAGTGCCAGCAGCGTGCTAAACCCAATCTGCCGCGCCTTCGGGATGATGATGTTTTTGATCCCGCGAACGTAGATGTCCCAGATCACAATCCTCTGCTCTGGCTTTGGGCGAAACGGCACATACTTCTTCCGCTTCTTATCAAAGATCGTGTAAAGATTGCAGATCCGCCAAACGGGATCAAACATCGCCTCCGCCATGGGCCGCTCTGGATCGGTGCGCGCCGCCCATTCAGCCGCCGGCGGCAAAAGATCGGCGTAGAGCGCCTTCATGCGTCCCCCCGGGCGCGAACGGCCTTCACCAGCGCCCCCAGGGCATCGACCATCCCTTGACCATTCTTCTTGTTGTCCTCGTCACTGGCCTTCAGCCCTAGCGTATCCACGATCAGCTTCAGACTGTCCATTTTCCCCACCATCTTGACCTTGGTGCCATATTCACTGGGGGCCAGTTCATGGGCCAACCGCAGGGCAATCTCCTCCTCGGGACTCAGCAGAAACTTTTCTGGCACCTCCTGCCCCTCGTGCACCGCCAGCAGCGTCCCCTGATGCTTCGCCACCGCATGGGCAACCAGCGTAATCGGGGTCTCCAGCACCGTCAGACATCGCCGCACCACCTCCGCCTTATCAAAGACCACCTCTTTCACCGTGGCCTCAGTCGCCAGCTTCACTAAGTGGTCTCGGCGAGCCCGCACCACCGCCCGCCGCATCAACCGACTCGCCCCCTCGTGGGATCGTTTCACCGTGCCGCCATACACCGCCAGATAGGCCTCGCTCTGGGAAAGCTCCCCACTCACCTGCAGCGCCACAAAGCGCTCCCACTGCGCCACAGGCAGCGGTTCCCCAGGATCAATGGCCACAGCAGGCCCCTTGGCCTGCGCTTTGGCAGGTTTGCGGGCCTTGGGTGCCGGGGCCGTCTTCTTGGCCACCTGCTTCCCTTTCCCCATCCCCTCCTCACGCTTCCGGCTGCTGCGCCTGGTCGCTTTCGTTGGTTTCATCTTCCCCCCATTTTACACCCCCAGCCGAGTTTGGCAATTATTCAGAACTGCCCCTACACCTGCCCCGCCGGATCCCACAGCAGAGTCATGTCCCGCAGCGTCCAGGTTTTCTGTTCCGCTGCCAGGAGTTGAATTTTCAGTTTGATGGCCGTGTCCAGCCGATTGAATAGGAGTTTGTGAGAGCATAGTGCGGTTTGGTTTTGGCCGATGTCCCCGTAGAGCCGAGAACAAATCGAGCCGGTGTTTTTGCCATACACGGTCACTCGAACGAGCGCCCGCGAGTTTGGCAGAGAGCTGAAGGTGAGACCGGTCCACCGTTTCATGAGGTCAGGCTTGCCGAGGTCAAAGAACCCGGTCTCGAGTTCGGTGATGACGGCCTGCCGGTAGTCGCTACCTTCCCAGGTAACGACATCCCAGCCTGCTTGACCCACGGGAGCGGTATCAGGCGAGTCATGGGCAGTGAATGCGGTTTGAGTGGGCAGCGTATCGCCGTGGTCGTCCTGGTCGCTGGTATCCCAGACAAAGAGGTTCCCGTCCTCATCGGCAAAGATGATTTCTGGCCGCTCTGGCTCCATGCGGCACGCGGCATAGGCGCGAGGCACATCAAACGGCCCCGTCAAGCCGCCGGCGGCAAAGTCAAAGGCAAAGCCCACGGGATGCGTGGGACCGGGCAGCCAGAACCAGATAAACTGATTAGGCACGTCGGCAAACAGAAAGACGCGATCAGGATTCCTGCCGATCGCCGTGGCATCGGTGTGATCGCGGATGTAGGCGGCGACTCCCGTGGTCATCAGATCCGCCTGCCTCTTGCCGTAGCGTTGTCCATCAAACTGGTAAAGCCCAAGGTCAGAGCCCAGATAAAACAGCTTCCCACTGGTCCAGGTGACGAGCGTAGAGCCATTCAGCGCCCCGGCGCTCATCGGTGGGAACTGCTGGGAATCCGGGTTGGCGGGGTCCACGATCCCAACGCCCTGGGGCGTGTGGAAGTGCAGCCGGTAGCCGTCCGAATACAGCGCCGTAATCTTGGCACTGCTGGAATCATTCACGCCGCGGGCAATCTCATACGCGGCCAAGTTGCAGCCCTCCGGCGCCAGTTCGTAGTCGTTGGCGGGCTTCGAGGGATAAAGCCGCTCTGGATAGGTCGTCGTCGCCCCTCGCCAGGTCTGGCCATTGGTGATGACGGCGTATTTGTGGGGCAGGGGGCGATTTTGCTCCGCATACATCACATCACCAAAGGGCGTGTTCGACCCGATGACGTAGCTTTTGGTGGTGACAGAGACCGTTAGGGAAGGGGCGGGCCACCCGCCAATATAAACTGGAATGCCGATGGCCTGCCCGCCGGCTGTCGCTGCCAGCGCAAAGGTGTCCGTGGTCGCCTCGACAATGTGGTAATCGGTATCAATGGCAAAGTAGGTGGAAAGCGACGCTGAAATCGCCGAGACCCGCACGACGTCGCCATTGGCATAGGGGTGGGCAGCCTCGGTGAAGTAAAACGAATGCCGTGCCGCCGTGCGTGTGCCCGTGCCGGCGGTCGTAATATTGATCGGCGATCCTCCCAAGGTAGCGGAGACTTTGAAGGTGTTCAGCGTGGCATTGATGACAAAGACGGGTGCCCCGGCAGTGATCCCGCCCATGATGGTTCCCGTCGTTTCAAAGACCACGGTTTGCCCGTTTTCAAAGCCATGCCCATCGATGCGAATAACATTGCTGGAAACATTCACTCCCAGGATGGTCTTGGGGGTGCCATCCACAAAGGTAATCGGCGCGTGCTCAACCACCGCTCCGTTTGGCACCGGGTTTTCTGGATCCACCAGATACCAATCTTTTTCCGCATCCTCACCAAACTGAAGGTAAAGCCGCACGCTATCAAATCGACCACTCTCCGCCGACGCATCGACGGGCACTTTGACGCAAATATCATTCTGCGCGGTCGCATCGATGATCACTTCATCGCTCAGCGCCGAATTGATCCCCTCATAACCCAGCCCATTCACGCCGGCGTCAAAGTAACGGGCATACACCGTCACTGTGCGATTTGAAAAGCCGTCGCTAGTTCCAGTGCCAGCCCCATTGGCCAGGGCCGTCATGGCCCAGCTCTGCGTATCCGCAGTCGCATCTGGCGATGCGGTGCTAGCGCTCAGGATGCTCAGTGCCTTGCTGTCCTGGTTCACAAACGTCGCAAGTGCGGTATTGCTCGATGCCGCCGCACTGGGGCCAGTGTTCAGCGTGTAATGGTAGGGATCGGCCACGGTGCCACTCCCGGTCAGCTTCGACGTGATGACCGCCGCATAGGGGTCCTGCAAGATCGCGACAAAGATGCGGCTGTTGCCATTCACGCCCGGGAAGTTGTCGGGATTCGCGGTGAAGGTCAGGGCCACCCCACCCGTGCGACTTCCTGCGCCACTGGCAGGAATGACATAGGTGGCCTGGGTATTTCCGTCTTTGCTGGGAGTCAGTAGCGAAACCGTAGGTTTACCCGGCGCCACGTTGCTACCAGCCTTGCGCCAGATGCCGGGGGCCTTGGCCGTGCGGGCCAGTTGCACGCACACGGGATCATCCACCCCGTTTTGCAGGAACCATTGTCCATACGTCGGTGCTCCATACCAGCGGGCAGCGTCGTCTAGATCCGTGGCCAGCACGGTCCAGGTTGCCCCGGTGGCCTCAAAGTCGTAGGCCCCGGCCGTATAGCTGCCATCGTCCCCCAGATAAAACAGCCCGCGGCATTCATCCGCCGGCAGATTGTAGAACAGCAGGAAACTTTTCCCCTGACGCGATACCTTCAGGGCCACCGTGTTGTGGCTATTCCCCAGCGTGCCACCTCCCGGCGCAGGAATGGCGCGGATCGTCGTCGCCATCGTGGCCGCCGCTCCCAAGGCCCACAGGCGCTCAAATTTTGGCACCCCCTTAAAGGCTCCCGTCGGACGCAGCAGCAAGTTCTTGGCCACCTGCAATTGCTGGCCAATGTGGGTGCTCTCCGTGAGAGTCGCCACCGGGCCGAGCTTGGAAATGGTGAAGGAGCGGGGCATATTTTACCAATCCCCCCCCACCGCAATTTGTGCCGGCTGCCAGCCACGAGGGCGAAGGTTGGCGAGAATCTTGGTGGCTGCCTCGAACTTGGGTTGCAGGAGGTTCGGAGCGATGTTGAAATTCGGGTGATCCATCAGGCGATGCCGAATCATCGGCAGCAAAATCGATTCCGTGTAATCATGCGGCACCAGCCATGTCCGCGCATCCGTCCACGCTGTCACCCTCGCCGGCACCGTGCCCTTGACTCGATAAGTCATCGTGTAGGCGCGATCTGGGAGGGATGACATCAGCAGCCGCAGGCTAATGCCCCCTTGGTAATGGGGAGCCGGAGCCACAAGGTAGCTGCTGGGCGTCTGAATCGACCGCTGCAGCGAGGTCTGCGGAAACAGCCAGGGCGTGGGGAAACCAATCCGATTGGCGGGGGTATTCGCGACCGCTGAATCCATGATCAGACGATGCCTCTCCGTCCGCATCGGGATCAACTCAAAATTGCCATCCAGAAGCACCGGTGGCAGGATTTCCTCGGCATCGGCCAGGGTGTGCGCGTCATGATAAAGAGTCGCCGAAACCGTGCCCGAATTGCCCGCATAGGCCTTCCACAGGGTCGGACTGGCATTCACATCGTGCACCAGCCGATTCTGGGCCGCATCGCCGCTAATGATCAGCGTGCATCCCTCCATCGTGGTGCTGTCGTAGCTTGGCGAACTGAAGGTGATAACCTTGGAACCCTGTGTCACCGAAACGCTAATCGTGCGCGGCGCCAGAATGGACAGCGATCGCGGATCTGACTCCCGCCAAAACGTATCTGGCAGCAGGGAATAAATATGCTGCAACACCGCATTGAACTGGTTCAGGCAGTATGAACTAAGGCCCGGCGTCGCCTGATCCCACGACTCAATGCCGAAGGCCTCAAACATATCGGCTTGGACAGTGGCGGCGACGGCAGGCATGGGGCGTGGATGGTTTGGGGATTAGTGGGATACCCAGCCGCCTTGTTTCAGGCGCAGGGTGGGGTGGGCTTGCAGCAGCGCTTTGATTTCCGCTGCCGGGACGTTCAGTTCAGCCGCGATCTCCGCCAGCTTGCGCGACCGGCCCTCAACCATCTGCATGATGCGTCCCCCAAGATCAAATTGCTCTGGCGGTAGTTCCTCCACCTGGGGAGGGACGACAGGCGTTTCAACGACGGTAACAGGGGAGGGAATCGAACCCTCTTCAGCAGGGATATGAGCCCCGCCGGCTTCCAAAGCTCCCTGTATCTCGTCAATGGGAAACCGCCCAATAATCATGTCCTCGGTGGGCAAATGCAACTGCCCCTGGGCATCTTGGCAGCGAACCGCGCACCACAGCGTGGAGGACTGCTTGGCCACAATGGGTTGCAGCATCTCAAACTCCGCATAATCGCGGCACTGGTAGGCCTCCGTCTGAAAGTGATTGTTCATCCGGGTGCGGATGGAATGCCGCTGGGAAATCACCCGCGGCCCAAAGGCCTTGGAGCAGACGATGAAAAAGAGGAGTTTCATGGGAAAAAAGAAAGCCCGCCCAGCATACAAGGTGCCGGGCGGGCTGACAAGGGTTTTGTGATTACTCGGAGACCCAGCTTAGGAGACGCCAGGGAATCCAGGTGGATTGTAGGCCGCCGTGACAACGACGTAGCCGTTGACCATGTTGTTGGCGTTCTCCATGGCGCGGCTGCCCCAGATGCACCAGGCACCCATTTCCGCGTCGCGGTCGTGGTTCTGCATCACCACACTACGGCGGAACATGCAGACCTGGCCGTCCATCGATCCGTAACCCGTCACCATGGCGTCCTGCGCCAGGACGATGCCGTGGACGTAAGGTTGGCCGTAGGAGTTGCAGGGGATGATTTCACTGCCAATCGGGAAGTCATCGGTGACGAGCGAGCTCGTCCAGATGCCGGAGTTGTAGGTGACGTTGCCGACGGTCTGGTTGGCGGTCGCGCCGCTGGTCGTGGTATTGCTCAGCACCGCCTGCACCACCAGCTTGTTGCCGTTGTTGGTGGTGTATTTGATCATGCCGAACTTGCCCGCATTGGAGCCACTGAGCACACGCACCAGGGCGTATTTGGCAGCGGCCGTGGAGGCCTGAATCTTTGTGCCTTCATGGGCCGCGTAAGGGCCATTCGGGAAGTGCCAGAAATACTGGCGATCCGTCAAGGCACCGGCAGCCGCCGAACCACCGCCCAGGAGGTCAATAGTGGCCGAACCTGTGTCATCGACCAGAGCCGAGGTGATGGCACTGCCACTGAAGGCGACGGGAACGTCAAAGTTCCCCTGCGGGCCATCGGCAGTGTCGAAGGTCAGTTCATGGCGATCCCAGATGCAACCCCCCCAGGAGGGAAGCAGGCCCGTGAACAGCGCATTGCTATCCCCACGGATGTCGGTGTTGGAAAGCAGGTTCTGCCACTCGTTGCTGGTTTCCATGTCGGCAAACAAGCGATTGTTGCCTTGCAGGAAGAAGCGCCGCACTTCCTGGTGTCCCTTGCGGGCCAAGTTAATCGGCACGCCCTGGATGCTGCTCAGCACATCGGAGGCTTGGCGCGAGGTCGCAGGCTGGAAGGTGTCACCACCGCGCAGGGCCTCAATGCTGGCCTTGTTGCCGGCAAAGACGGTATTGCGGGCGTGTTTGCGGGCATGAAACTCCGCATTGATGTCCCAGCCCTGACGGTTCGCCCACCAGGTTTTCAGGTCGCCCTGATTTGCCTGATCGGTGATGGACCCCAGCAGGGTTTGCGCCTTGGCGATGTTGTTGTGCTTCACCCCATGCCACAGCGACCCAATGGTCGTGGAATAGGTGGTGAATTTGCGGGACTCGCCGTTTCCGGTGATGTCCGTGGCCGTTCCCGCCGTGCCTGCACCGCCGAGAGGCGCGCGGACAGAAAGGTGGATCGTGGTGCCTTGGACCTTTTGGGTGTCAACGATTTGTTTGATGGGCTTACCAGAAGCAACCCCACCAATGAGGCGGGCATAGATGTTCTTGGCGGCTGCACCGACGGCCATCTGGGCCGCCCATTTTTGTTCCTGAGAGTTAGCGCCGGAAGCGGAAACGATTTGTGCAATCGTGGCTGGCGTGATGGCTGCGTAGCTTGGCATGGTCGTAGAGAAATAAGGGTTTGGTGATTATTGGGAAACCCCTGGGCATAGGCATGGACTGCCAGCGCCGGCGGGGCGTGGGGGTGTGGACGGGCATGAATCCGCGTGGATACGGCCAATCGTGGGCCGAGCGCGGGGCCTTAGTCCTGGGGGGTTAGGCTAGTCGTGGAGAGAAGCGGATATTATCGGATGGTCCACGGGGACGTATCGCCTCCCGAACCCGATAGCACTTTGTCCAGATCCGCAAAATCTGCGTCTTCTCCCAACTGATCCAGTTGGGTTTTCCACGCATCATCTGGGTTTTGTGGACTGATCTCAACACGCGCACCTCCTGCAGCCGCAGACGTTGGCGTCATTTGCGGCGGATTCGCCTGCTTTGACGCATTCGTTGGCTGGGGGTTGCCCGACGGTGGCACTGTGACGGCACCACCAGCGGCGACGCCTGCTGGTTGGATGCCAAGCCGCGCGGCGTGCCTGGCCGCGGCGAGCTTTGGAAATTCGGGGTGATGGGCATATTCCGTGTAACGGAGCCTCACATCAGGGTCGGCCAGGGCGGATTCATCGCCGGCTTGAACCTGATCCATGATCTGGTTCATCAGCGTGATTTCCTCCATAACGGCCAAGGCAAGGGGACTTTCTGAACCTTCGAGTTCAGGGAATTGCGCAATGGAAGCATCCACCGCCGCTTGACGCTGGGCGGCAAACTTGGCATCGGTATCGGCAGCCACAGCGGCTTGCCGCTCCTCGTCCAGGAGACCCAGCACCTTGGCCGCAGACAATTCCGCCATGATCTCCGCCCGGCGTCGATTGGCATCATTCAGGCTCTTGTCATAGAGGGAACCCACACCCCCATCGACGCTGGCTTGTTCCAGTTGCGCATCGATCTGGGCCAGTTCCGCCTCAAGCGTTTCAATGGGATCAATGACCTCTTCCGGCGGCGGCTGTTCACCTGGGGGCGTCGCCGCAGGGGCAGGTTCGCCCAATTGCTGACGAGCCATCGCCAGAGCGGTCTCTGGTTCCATGTCTGGATTGCGGCCTAAAATGGTTGCCACTAAAGCATTGACTGGCGTCATGTGCGCCGTGCGCACCCGCGCAAGGACTGGATCCGCCGCAGGTTTGGCCGCAGGCTCAGGCGCAGCCGCCGGGGCCCCCGCAGGGGCAAAAGGGGTTGGCGTAGGAACTGGGGCCGCAGTAGTATCCGCTGGGGGTTCCTCCTCTGGAATCACCTTATCTGCCGTCACCTGCACATCCAGAGCCGCCCAATCAATCTCATTGGTATCATCGGCGGCAGCAACGGCGAATTCGGTGTCAGGCATAAAAGGAATGGAGTTGGCGGAAGATTACCGATAATTCACAAACCTTGCAACCGTTTTGATAAATTGTTAAACCCTAGGCGGGAAAGTGAAAAATCCAGGCCGATCCGCCGGCAATGGCAAATCCACCCGGACCGCCCCCGGCCAAAACTCCCGCAGCAACTCCCGCCACCATTCCGCCGGCCTCACCGTGCAATGCGCATTGCTGCCATCGCTTAGCTTTTGCCCTGCGGGGCGAGTGCAAATGATAAAACACCAGTCCGCCGACCACCGCCGCAAGCGCGATAGCGACAAATGCAAAGTCTCCTCCGGCAGATGTTCCAAAACATCGGTGCACAGCCCCGCCCCAAAAGTCAAAACTTCCGGCGGTGGCGGCATCGATGAAAACGCAGGAATGGCAGGATCATAGCGCCAATACACTGCCGCCTCCGGCCAGATGTCAAAAATCATCCGCGACCTCCCACACCCAAAATCCAAAACACTGAAAGGCACCGGCCCCCAAAGCCTCGCAATCGCCTCCCGGACCTTCGCCCCACTCCCCTGTCCATAGTTCGGATTCGCAGCGTGAATCTGGCGGTATTCTTCAATGTAGTTCATGGCAAGCTGGATTGATCAGGAGAAACTTTGCAAACTTCAGATAATGCTTTGTT
>ERZ724522.1396-NODE-1396-length-13048-cov-7.076811_pt1 | contig 13048 bp, 16 predicted proteins | sample MGYA00376055_ERZ724522 | MGnify/ENA primary metagenome ERZ724522 (study PRJEB28724, sample SAMN07190884) | wastewater metagenome | isolation source: effluent of sewage treatment plant in Hong Hong | place: Hong Kong | collected 2016-03-17 ... | reverse complement strand
TTAAAAAATATTTAAATAATTTTGAAGCTCCTCCTATAATATTATATCCTTTTTTATTACAAAATCTCAATAACTCAAATTGTGATTTTTTATTTAGATATCTTTTACCAAAAGTCATTAAGGAAACAATCTCATTATCATGTTCAAGTGAAATGCAAATATTAGAATTAACACCACCTTGTATGTGGTTTTCATCTAGAAATAAAATAGAATCCTTATTACTTAAAATATTTATCTTACAGTCTCTGGCATTTATTTTTTTATTAATATTTCCTAATCTATTAGAAATAATAGATTTTAATATATCCTTTTTATTAATCCAATCATCTTCCCATATGTGTAAAAGATCAATTCCTATTTCTTTACATTTATTGGTCTTATTTTGATGGTAAAATTTATCTTTGAATTTATCCGAATGCCAATAAAGCCCATTAAATTCAAATGCTATTCTTTTAGAAGGTATAAATATATCTAACTCAATACCATCCAAAACTATTCTATCGTTTATCAAAATATCATTATTTCCATATATACTTATAATAAATTCTTTAAGCTCCTTTTCTTTTATTGATGATAAATCGTTTTTAGGATAACACTCTAAACAAGCACTATTTTTATATTTTATTCTACTTCTAAATAAATCATATGTTATCTCAAAAGTATGACCACATTCAATTCTTTTTAAAGTGTAAATACAATTTTCATAATTATATGATATCATTTTATACCCAACTTCATTAAAATAATCTCTTCTACCTTCAACTAATCTCATTGTATTTTTAATAGAAATATCTTTAATTTTCATAGGATGATCGAATCCATATTTTATTAATAAAGTTTCTTTACATTTTTCTCTAACCTCTGGACTTGATAAAGAAGATCTATATCCCCAATTTTCTAAACAAGTTTTTTCATATTTTAATTTAAAATTGTCAGACATTGAATAATGATTAACTCCTAGATTCTCACAAAATTTATTATACTTAGCTTTACAATCATCTGATAAAACATAATATTTAGAATTATATTTATTTTTAATTGTTGATGATATCTTGTCTTTTATAATTTCAGATGAAAATGGATTCAAAACTCCCCAATTGGTTAGAGATGTCTCAGATTTAATTTTCTTAACCTCATCTATCATAGATACATTCTCTACACCATATCTATCTAAACATGTAATCTTAGCCTTTTCACGATTAGTATAATTTTCATCACCATACTTTTCTAGTTTAGTCTTTTTTAATTTATTAATATCTCTATAATTTTCATCACCATACTTTTCTAGTTTAGTCTTTTTCGATTTAACAAATGAACATTTTTTACAAGTATAAATTTGAGTATTTAACTTAGTGTTTTTAACATACTTATTATATGAGATATTAAAATTATTCCCACAAACATCACATGAGACATCTACTCTAATTGATGATCCAATAGGCAAATCTGTTGGATTTACCTCAATAATATCATAATTTTTACAATTATATCCAATTTTATTATAATATTCACACGAATTAGGATTAACCTTAATTGTAATTTTAGTATTAATTATCATTATATATATATTAAATATTCATACTTTCTATTAAAGTTGGTAATGTTTATAAACAAAAAAAAAAATATGGGATATATAAATTATATGCAACAAAAAACAATTACACAGTTCTTATCACAAGAATATAAAGAGTTTGCTTTTTACACTATAGAAAATAGAGCTTTACCATCACTAATTGATGGATTTAAAATAAGTCAAAGAAAGATAATCAATGCCGCAATCAATGTTTGGAAAACCGGAAGTGAAAAAACACTCAAAGTATTCCAATTATCAGGTATTGTGGCACATTCACAATTTTACCATCACGGAAATGCTAGCTTGGATTCAGCTATCATTAACCTAGCTCAGAAATTTAAAAATAATGCACCACTTTTAGAAGAAGATGGTCAATTTGGATCTTTACGATCTCCACAACCTGGTGCTCCCAGATATATTGGAACTAAGTTAAGTACAAATTTTAGACTTATTTATAAAGACTTTGACCTATTAGAGTATAAAGAAGAAGAAGGTGAAAAAATAGAACCAAAATTCTTCCTACCAATTGTACCAACGGTTTTAATAAATGGTGGATCAGGTATTGCTGTTGGATTCGCATCTAATATATTAAACAGAGATATTAAAGAAATTATAGATGCTTGTGTTAAATGTATAAACTCAAAAAAGATCTCCACAATTAAACCATCCTTAATAGGATTTACTGGAGATTATATACAAGATAAGGACAATAATAAAAAATGGTATATAAGAGGTAAATTTGAAAAAATCAACACATCTACTATTAAAATAGTAGAATTACCACCATCAATGACATACGAAAAGTATGAAGAAATACTTGATAGACTAGTTGAAAATAAAGAAATTGTATCATACGAGGATAATTGTAAAGATAATATTGACTACACAATTAAGTTTACAAGAGCTAATCTGGAATCTTTAGATGATAAAGATTTGATAAAACTTCTAAAATTAGAAGAATCTGAAACAGAAAACTTCAATACACTTGATGAAAACGGAAAGTTAAAAATTTTTGATTCTGTCGAGGATATAATTCAATATTTTATTAATTTTAGATTAAAATATTATCAGTTAAGAAAAGACTTTGAGTTAGACAAACTTCAACATGAATTGAAGGTATTAGGAAATAGAGGTAAATTCATTAAAAATATATTAGATGGTAAAATCATTGTTAATAATAAATCAAAAGATGAAATTGTAACTCAAATTGAATCAATTGGATTAGAACAAATTGATAATAGTTTTGACTATCTTTTAAGAATGCCTATTTACTCTCTTACAAAAGAAATGTTTGAGAAACTTAAAGAAGATTTTTCCTCAAAGAAAGAAGAAATTGAGAAACTAAAATTAGTAGATCCTAAAGATATGTATCTATCTGATCTATCCGACCTTAAAAAGAAGTTCAAATGAAAAAGATGCCTTACGGTTTGTATCATCTACACCTAAACTATACAGATTTAGATAGTTTAGATGATACGATAATACTTTTCATCATAGTTGATGATGAATTCCTATATCTAAGAGATAGTAAGTCCAAATTTCAAGATGTTGAAAAAATGCCAGAATACATTCAATCTGACTGGATTAAATATAATAGTAAACCAGTAAGTGAGGATATAATAAATTCAATGATAGCTCTATGTGAAAGTCGAAAATATCAATCCGAAAAAAGTTTTGAGTTACATACAGAAAATATCAAACTACTGAAAGTCATTCAAAGAGACTTGAATTTGAAAAAATTATTGTGAGGGTGAAAAATATGATGTATTTTTGTGAAAATAACAAATTATATCATGTTTCAATCTACACCACTCATTAAGAGGATTTTCTGGGCTAACATCTTTGTTTTCATCTTTACACTATTTTTTACAGAGTTTACAATCGTAAATTTTTCTCTATGGATTGGAGATGAATTTAGAATATGGCAGTTAATAACACACCAATTTCTACATGGTGGATTTATGCACATAATCTTCAATATGTTGGCACTTATTTCAATAGGTCCAAGTTGTGAAGAGTTCTTAGGTGAAAGAAAGTTTACATATTTCTATCTAATATGTGGTGTTGGGGCGGCTCTATTACATATGTCTATTATTGATAGTAACGTTCCAATGGTTGGTGCATCTGGTGCAATTTTTGGACTACTTGCACTTTTCTCCTTGATCAATCCTAATGATAAATTATATCTGTTTTTTATACCTATTGGTATAAAAGCTAAATACTTGATTACTGGTCTAATACTTCTTGAAATCGCTTTGGGTATTTTCTCAAAAGGTGATGGTATAGGACACTGGGCTCACGTTGGTGGGGCATTAACTGGATTTTTACTATATTTCCTTAATAGGAAATTTTTCAAAAATATATACTAAATGAAACCTCTTCTAATTTTAGATATTGACGAGACTTTAATCCATACTGATACTGCACCTCTAGAATATGAGAAACACCTTGATTTTGATTTTAAATTCAAAGGAGATAGTTCTAAATCTTTATATTATACAAAAAAACGTCCATATCTTGATGAATTTTTAAAATTTGCCTTTGAGAAATTTGATGTAGCAATTTGGACAGCAGCTGGTTCTGAGTATGCAGAAGAAATCCTAAAAGGAATTGGACTTGATAAATCAAAACTTGAATTTTTCTATACTCAGGAGAATTGTACGATCAAAGTAACACCAGGATATACTAAATATTATGGTGTTAAAAACTTAACAAAACTTAGAAAAAAAGGTTACGACTTAAATAAGGTACTAATCGTAGACGATGTACAAGAGACTGCAGTGAATAACTATGGCAATCTAATTAAGATTAAACCTTTTACAGATGATCCAGATGATATTGAATTGTTGAAACTAATTTCATACCTACAAAAAATCAAAGATGAACCCAATTATAGAAGAATTGAAAAGCGAGGATGGTCGGTATAAAGTCAGAAAATTATCTGACTTTAAAATTCAACTTAAATATAAAATTCCAGTCTTTGGTGCTCAAGAAGGTAGTATTATAATAATTGATTGCTTGAATGTCAAGGTAAGATATCAAATCGATAAAAATCAAAGGAGACACCAAAATGAGTTGCCTGTCTATTATCTTATACCATTCAAAGATAAATTTATGCAAATAGTATCTCAAAATTGGAAAATTAAGAAAAAATACATACATTTGCAAAGAAAAGGTGGGATGATGTCAATTGATGGTCATTTGATCTATGGTTTATATACAGGATTCATTTTTGATGATAAATCTTGGACAAGAGATTACTTTTTAAACAAAATTCTAAATGAAAAAAGAGACGATTCTTAATCATATTGATAAAAACATCACAACCATGTTGGAGACTGGTGACTATGATTCTACTCGCGAAAAGATATTCACTATCATTTCTAAGTTTAGAGATCGTATTCCAAATGTGAATCTTGAAGAGGAAGAGATATATAAACTTGTAGATTCTCGTCAAAGATATACTGCACTATATGTTCTATGTGGTGAGAAGAGAATCTTTGATCTCTATAAAATTGAGAAGAAATGTAGTGGTAATCCGTTAAAATCTTTTAAACTTCTACTTTTTAAAGAGAAATTAGAAAAAGGTGTTAAAATTTCACAATCTTATAATCAAAAATATATGGATATTGTAAAAAAATACAATCAACTTCCAGTCTAATATTCATATAAATTATATGACACAAAGTATTGATTCAAATTTAATAGGTTCAGAAACAAGTATTTCATACTTAAATAATTATACTGCAATTACCATTACCTCACCTAAAAATAATCAAAAGATATTAGAGATATCTAATGATGGTGAGGTATTCTTTTTAATAAATTGTGAGTTTAAAAAGATTGATTGTGAATCTGATGTAGCACTGATGTTTTATTCAGTCATAACAGAACTGACTGGTGTTGTATCTAAAGATAAAGATGAAATGATGTCTAAAATCATTAGAAATTACAGAGACAACAAAGTAAACAAAATTTTGAAATAATGTAAATAATCCTTATATTTGTCTTATGACAAACAGGGATAAAGGCATTGTATGGAATGTTCTGAATAAATATGAAGGCACACTAACTTCTTTGTGTGACTCATTATCTAACGTTATTCAGGGAACGTCTGATAAATCAGACTACATCAACATATTAAAGAATTACCGATTCATGGACACTAATGACATGAATGTAATTGATTCTCTTCTTGGAAAAGAGATTATTAAATCAGTTCACTCACTTTCATTTCAGCACTAAACCCCCTATTTTGGGTATATGCTGTTATAGCCAGTGCTTCTTTCAACCAAATATCTTATGAATGAAAAAATAATATGTGCCGCAGTTTGGTACAAAGAATTAGAATGTAAATATCCTGATATGCCAAAAGAAGTGTATCTACCAAAAAACCTTGATAGAGGTGTTGTTTTTGCAGGTCATAGGCACGGTCAATGTATTTACACAAAATGTGCCTTAACGGGTTTGTCCGATGCTAAAAGTGGAGAAAACGAACAAGGTTTTTTGACCTCTAAAAATAGATTTGTCAGCCGTGAAGAGGCACTTGAAATAGCATTAAGAGAAAACCAAGTCATTGATTTATCACAAGTCAGAGGTAACAGATTATTTTCGGAGGACTTGTATTAGCATTGGCTATAACTTACATATTGGAGATACTCATTTCGCCAATCATGCGAACGGGTGCGTGATTAGCGTAGTAACTTAACTGCCAACGAAGTGGCAAAAAAAGCAGTTTTTTTTCTGAATTTTTTTCATTTCATAAGTTATATATTAATATATTTGTATTGTGAATGGATATCATGATGTTTCATGAAATGATAAAAATATGAGTTTAATAAGTTCTGTAAAATCATTACTAGAAAATTTAGTAGAATCAACAATAGATGGTAGATTAGTTTGGACCCCGGAGAGTGATCAAACTCTTTCTATAGTAATAGACGATTTCACCTTTAAATTTACAGCAATTTGGAAATTAGAGTTAGATTCTGGATATGTTATTAGCAATGGGTGGATATCTATTAAATCAAGAGATCTTGATATAACAATCTATAAACATGATTGTCCAGATTTAATACCTATCTTAAAAGATTTTTTTTATAAAACTTATTTCCACTCGAAAAAACCATCTGAGCAAAAAGTCATAGATCAAATAGACAACATTGCAAAAAAATTGTCTATACAAGAATATAGGGATAAAAAAATTAACTCTTTATTATCAAAATTTTTAAAATGAATAGTTATGAAAATAACTAACCTGTATTGGTTTTGGGACAAAAAACAAAATTTTCCACAAAATAATAGAATACAACATCAGTTTAATTTAATTTTAACTTGCACATTATTAAGTATGAAATATAACGGACAAACAAAAGCAGAGTTTGATAAGAACTATGAAAGGATTTCTGATATTATAAAGAAATCTAATGATCAAGATCGTCAAATATCTTTGGCTACAACACAAGCAAATCGAATCACTGACGAGTGGAAGTGCATAAATCGAGCAATGGCCGCAAAAGAAATGGGACATGAGCATCTATTTGACGTATTCTTTCGTAGAGCATATGAACTTGGTTCAGTGGGAAAACAAGAATACAGAGAATATCAATTATCAAAATTAGGAATATAATAATGTACGAGAAAGATACAATCACAATCTCTGAGAAGTTTTTAGAGATTTATAGAAACTTTAATGTCTCAGATCAAAGAGACAATATGAAACAATTATCAAAAGAAGAGTTATATCTTCTATTAGATACGTGTGTTGACTCACATGATGAAGATGATCTTATGGTTTGTCTTAACTTTTCGACTTATTCAAATGAGTTAAAAGAGATACTAAGGATTCAATCCGGAGATGATATCGATAATCAAATTATAAAAAATTTACAAGAAAAGACAGATAATAGACTTAGTTCAACTAGAGTATTAGAAAATGGTAATTTATTACCAAACCCTTATACAAGAGAAGAGGTTAGAGATTTGAAGTTGAATAAAATTTTTGATAAGTAAAAATTATAACTATATTTGTATTTCTAAAAATACTAAGAATGAGATTTAAACATTTTGAAACAGAGTCAGGTAAGACTATAAAAACAGCACAATTTGATGGATATTCTATCGGTGATCGATTACTTGAAGGTCTTATGTTTCAAGTAGATATTCAAGATGATGGGACAATGAAAGTATATGTTAAACCTAATGATCAAAAATGGTTTGACCAATTTAATACTGCAAAGTGGATTAAAGAGGCTCAAGAATTTGCAGAAAGTAATGATATTTTTGAAGATCCTATTTCAGGAGAGGATTGTTGGCCGATTACTGATGAAGTATCACCAGTTGTTCAAAATACTGGTCGTGTAATCAAAGAATCAACAATTGATGAAATCCTAAATTCTAAGAAGGATAATATTGATATTGATACATCTGATAAGACAACAGAGTCTAAAGAACCTGTGATTGGTCAATTCAAACCTAAGCGTAAGTTTTTGAATTTTGTTACTGGTCTTAAAGGTCGAATTCGACTTTTGAGTAACTATGCCTTTATTAAAGGAGAGCAACTTTCAGGAATGCTAGAAGGAGTTATTTTCAAAGTTACTATCTGTGACGAAGGAACCATCAATTTTGAAGAAGTTGGTGATACAAATCAAACAACTCCAGAAATGATTCAACGTTTGATTGATGATATTGATTCTCGTGATGTTACAGGATATGTGCAAAAATTTATTGTATCTGGCACAGAATTTTATGATGATGATGCTAAAGTATGTTATCTTGAAGTAGAACACAAAAAACCAATTGATATGTTATTCTCACTATTTGACGAAGATAAGTCTCAACAAATTACCGAAAACGGTATGTCCATCCTTGATGCACTTTTTAGTTCAGAGAGTGATGAAGAACTTCAACGCGAACTTGAAGGAGAATCTGATGAAGAAATTAAAGCAGATCTTGAAAAAAATACAGATCCAGTAGAAACTGAGTCCATTGCACAACGAATGATGCGAGAGTCTTTTGAGAAAATGAATGCAGAAAAGGCTCAAGAACTTAAAGATCGAATTGAGAAGACTGAAAAAGAGATTAAAAAACTTCAGTTAGATATTAAACAAGCTGAGTCGAAGTTAAAGAAATCTGGCGATGATCTCCGTGTGTTGAACACTCGACTTGAATCTTTAAGTCCTAAAGATCCATCAGTTGGATATGACTTCTTTGTATCTGAGGAGAATAAAACTGGTATTGAACCAGATGAAAACTTGGTACAAGTCGTTGAGAAAATTGCACCACTTTTGAAACTCAACACTCCAGTGGTGATTGATATGTTGACTAAAGGATTCTACACAATTAAAATTCAGAAGCAAGGAGAAGTTGAAAATAAAAAAGTTCTTGATAAAGAAGTATATCAGAAAATTCAAAAAATCGATGTTACTGGTAAAGTAACTATGGTTGGACCTTGTGAGTTTGAATACCGTGGAGATATGACCTGGCATCAATTAGTAGATAAAATGATCCGTATGGGATTTGATCAAAATCCAGATTTTGATAAAGACTCTGGTTCTAATTCCTATGAGAGTAAAGAAGAAGAAAAAATCAACGAAAATAATATAGAAGATATGAAAAATGAAAAACAAGATATTGAATCTGATTCAGAAGTGAAATTTAAAGAATTAGTGACTTTTAACACACCGACAGATATTGTTATCTATGGTAACTATGATGATATCGGCACTCAGTTTCAGATCGATGATGATGAAACAACATTTGATTTATATGATAATGGTAAAGAAAAAATGACACTGAGCTCATCAGGATTTGGAAGTGTTCTAACTCTTGAAGATTATATCGAACTTTTTTCTAAAAAAGGAGAAGAACTGGCAGAATGGGGAATTGTTGAGGGTGTTGTTGTTTCAAATTTCCAAGGAACTATCGGAATTGGAGCTATGGACGAAGATGGTAACATATCAAGTGACTTTGATATAGATGATTTTATTCAACATCAAGGAAATGACGGTGAATACTCATATCGAAATGTTGTTATAAACGTACCAGGTACACATAGAATTTTCAAACTTAATGAGGATCTTTCAGTGCCTTTGTCAGAAATCAGAGATATTAAGATTGATAATATTATTAAATAATAACATATCTAACATTAAATATTAATGAGAAAAAAAAGAAGTTTTAAAGATTGGATTTTTTATAAATCTAAAAAAATGATTGTTAGACTTAGAAGGAATTCTAAGTCTCTTGCGAAAAGAATGGATCTAAAAAAGAAGATTAAGTTAAATGAAATTCAACAACCTCTTTATGATATTTGTTTAAAACTAATATCTGACACAAATTCGGAGTTAAGATCGAATACAATTGATTATACATTTCATATTGAAAATGAAAGTTATCTAGTGATAATCAGAACAAATGTAATTTCATATGAGAATTACTCTATTAGTTTGATTGATAATTCTTCTGATAATGCTGTTCCAATTTTTATAGATGTTCCATTTCCAACAGATTTTGTAAAATATATCATACTTAAATTTGACCGAGAGGTTCAAAAGCGTATGAATAGTAGACAATTGTTAAAATCAACCAAGGTATCCAACCATTTGTACAAGATTCTTCAAAATATTGAAACGAATCAAAATTAAAAAAATTAAAGTTCAGAAAGATCACCAAATGTCTTTCTGAACTTTAATTTACCACAATCCCAGATTCTTAAAGCTCCGTTATCCTTCATATAGGCAGACTCTGTTGTATTACCATCTATTTTTAGATTGGATTTTTTAAAATTTTGTTTGTGCATTCTATGAAGATCCTTTTCACTATATTAAAAGTTAAAATCTCCCTTATAAGGAAGTAAAATAAATTTGTATCAAAACTTTTTTTACCTATATTTGTAAAATAAATCAAGAAGATGATAGTAAAAAACATTCACGAAAAACTACTTAATACAATTCAGACAATGCTTATTGATACTCGTGTGAATTTACCTTATTATGGTGAATTTAACCTACACGTTAATTTCCATGAGCAAGAGTCGATTGGAACTTGTGCAATTAACATAACATCCAAGGGAATGAATTTCTTTTATTCTCCATCATTCCTTGAGCACCTTTCTCAGAAAGAAGTGAACTTCATTACTCTTCACGAGGATTTTCACCTTCTTTTTAATCACCCACGCCGTACAATTACCGGTCAGTACGACCACAAGTTGTCAAATATTGCCCAAGATATGATTATCAATCACGTTATTTGGGAAGATATTTCACACGCATTCGTGGAAATTCCAAAGAATAAAGATGGTAAAAACATGGCTCTATTCGTTCCGAAAGATTACACTGGCAAACTTATATTTGAAGAGTTGTACGAGTGGTTGAAAGAAGAGAAAGACGAGTTCCAAAAACGTCAAAAAGAAGGCAAGTGTAAAAACTCACAATGCCAATCTTGTAATGGAACTGGTAAGAAAGATGGTGGTCAAAAAGGTCAACAAGGTCAAGGTCAACAACCAGGTCAGAACGGCCAAGGTCAGGGTCAAGACCAAGGTCAGAATGGTCAAGGCCAAGGTGACCAAGGTCAAAACGGTCAGGGACAAGGTCAACAACCAGGTCAAAATGGACAAGGCCAGGGTCAAGGACAAGGTAAAGGCCAAGGTCAAAATGGAAATGGTGGTGGTCAAGAAGACCCATGTCCAGATTGTGGGGGTACTGGTAATGAAGGTGGTAAAGACGCTTCAGGTAAACCATCATATGGACCTTATGGTAAAAACCCATCTGGAAAAGATGGCGATCCAATCGATACTTGGAGCACAGACCAAATTTTCCAAGATTTGGAAAATGGTACTGGTGAATATCTTGACAAACACATCGGTGACGATGTGCCAGAAGAGATTCGTGAAGCAATGATTCGTGATGTGATGGAGCGTCTTGAGTCAAGAGGACTTACCGCTGGTAATGTTGAGACAACACTTAACAAACTTCGTAAGAAGAGAAAAGACTACTTGAAAGAAATCAAGCGTTCTGTATCTAATATGATCTTTGGTCATATTAAACAAAAGACGATTGTTAAACCAAATCGTCGTCAAATTCAAGGTCTGAAAGGTAACCGTAAGATCAAGAGTAAAGTAAACGTTATTCTCGATACATCAGGTTCTATGGGTGGTCAAGGTACATTTGAGAGAGTTCTTTCTTATGTATATCGTAACGATATCGAAATCAACTTCATTCAAGGTGATACCGAGGTGAAGTGGGTAGAGAACTTCAAGAAGGCAAAACAACTTGAGACTATGAAAATTCATGGACTTGGTGGTACCGTTCTTCAACCATCTATTGACTATGTAGTTGAACACTACAATGAGTACAATACCGTACTACTTACGGATGGTTACTGCGACAACCTCGACTTGTCAAAAGTAAAAGGTCGTGTCTTGATGATTACCGTTGGTACCAAAGTACCAATCGCTCGAAGTAATGGTAAAGTAAAACAAATTGTTTTAGAGAACACTCACTAATAAAAAGGACCCTCAATGGGTCCTTCTTCATATATAAGAATATGATATTACTAATTAGATGTGATAAGGAAATAAGGAGTTATAATAACTGGTTAACAAGTTTTAACTCTGAAGTTCTCGATATTAATGAAGTACTCATTAATAATGGATTGTCAACACTTCTACTTTATCGAAGAAAACTAACCAAGGAAATTAGACAATCAACCACGCATAAAAGGGGAGCTAATAGTGTATCATCATTGGACTTTTCACTTCTGAAAGAAGATTGTATTTTGTTTCTTCACTCTGATGTTCTTCGAGAAGAAGGTGATGAAGAATCAATTGAAAGACTATTTAGGTTTTGCCATGAAAATGGTAAACATTTAGTTTTACAATTCAGTTTAGAAAATCAACACTTAATAAATCATATTTGTACTGGTTCTGAGGTCTATATTCATAGAGATGAATTAAAAACTTTTCTAACAAGATTAGATAGAGATTTGAAACTTGATAAGTTATTTAATAGAGGTGTAGTTACCCTTCCATTTTGAAAATGGAAGCTTATAACTAAACATAATCCAATCAATTTTCATATTACTTTTCTTTAAAGAAAATTCAAATCTACCAATTGAATAAGATAGTATTTTTTTCGGTATATGAAATTTGATATCTAACTCTTTGAGAATATTTTTTGAAATAGGTTCGAATCCTTCACTTAATAAATAACTATTTAAGTGTGATATCGACTCGAAATGGTCCGGTTTAATAAATACCGATTTATCAGATGATATTACTTTAATTCTAAGTTCATTATGTGGTCTTGTTCCTGGATGTACAGAAACATTATCAATACCATAATCTATAAATATTTCAAATCCATCATCTTTTATTACTGATAAAATATCATTAATATTATTAAGAATTTCTTCTCTAAAAGGATCACCTTCGAATGGATCTTTTGACTCTAAAAATAATTTCCAGTTCTTAATCAT
>ERZ724522.1395-NODE-1395-length-13049-cov-4.281592_pt1 | contig 13049 bp, 8 predicted proteins | sample MGYA00376055_ERZ724522 | MGnify/ENA primary metagenome ERZ724522 (study PRJEB28724, sample SAMN07190884) | wastewater metagenome | isolation source: effluent of sewage treatment plant in Hong Hong | place: Hong Kong | collected 2016-03-17 ... | reverse complement strand
AAAATAAATAGATACAAATAGACTAATAGCGGCTAAGAAAGGAAGTAGATTAGAAAAATTTATAGCTGAATATTTATTAAAAAATAAAATTAAGTTAGAATTACATAATGAACAAATAATTGATAACGATAAAATGCATATTGATATATTTTTACCAGAATTCAATATTGCTATAGAAGTTGATGGCCCATTTCATTTTAAGAATATTTTTGGAGAAGAAGAATTAGTTAGAGTTATTCAAAGGGATTATGTTAAAAACTGGTTATTATTATCCGCTGGATATTTTGTAATTAGGGCTCAATTTCCAAAAAGTTATGTGAGTGATGGGGTTTTAAGAGATTTTTCAAAAAAAATGCTTGACTTAATTCAGTACATTAATATAACAGCTATTGATGAACCCGAAGTATTTGAAAAAATTGAGAGTAGAGTTTTTTATCTAGACGCATCAAAAAGAGGAAAAAATGACTGAAGAAAATGAAATATTATCTGATTTTGGTATTAATGTGGAAAAGGAACTAGAAGAACAAGTTGAACGGGAAGTTGAATTGATTCCGTCAAGAGTAGATGCGAATTGGTCTGATTTCTTAATGTCAAAATTAACAGATAGTGAATTATATTATCAACATAATCAGGATGGAAGTAAAGGAATGGCTTATCCAAAAGTAGCAGGATTGCGAAGATTAACTTTAGCTTATTTAGGATTAATTATAAATTCTGGAATTAAAAGTTTTATTCCGCCATCTTTATCTATGGTTGATGGAAAACTGATACAACAATATGCAACTATCGTTTATGAAGTAGTAGTAAAACAACATAGTGATGGAACATCATTAACTTATTCAGAAATTGCCGACGCCCATCCACAATTTAATCTAGACAAATTAGTTTCTGGGCATCCATCTCCTACGGCAGCAACTCGCGCAGAAGCAAGAGCTTTAAGGAAAATGCTCGGATTAACAGTAACTTCGGCTGAAGAAATTCAAGGTGGAGGTAAAGATGTAGCAGAAATGTTAAATAAAACCGGAAATAGTGAGGCGACAGACGAAAATCGCATCCATAACGACCAAATCAATTTTATTAATAAATTAACTAAAAAGTTAAATATTGATGTATTAAAATTAACAAAAGGTAAAAAATTAGAATTAATTGATAGAGAACAAGCGCAAAATATTTGTGCCGAACTTGTCAGCTGGAATAAAAACAAAAATACTCCAGAAGAATATTTAAATTAAAAAGGTAAAAATATGAACGAAAACAAAAGCGAAAAAAAAGAGTATCGGATTTACAAGCCAAATCAAAATGGAAGTGGTTCTGCTAGTTCTTGGCAAATTTCAATAGATAATAGTCAAAAATATAAAAAAGTCAATGTATTTTTAGATATGGCGAATCAAAAACCGTCTGAAAATGAAAATTCAGCATTTGATTGGGAAGGTAAAGTAACAGTTAAATTAGACTTACCAGATATTGGAGCAATTCTTTCTGTTTTATATGGAAGACAAGACGGGGTAGGTAAATTAAAAGATGGAAAGCGTTCGGGATTATATCATAAGAATTCAAAAGGAAACGCTATAATTCATTTTAACGAAAACGTTCAAGGTGATAATTTAGTAGGTTTTTCTTTAAGAATATCTAAACAAATAGAAAATGATAAAAAGGCTGTAAATTCATCTATTACAGTTGATGAATCCCATATTTTACGTTTATTCTTAGAAGAAGCGGTTAAACTGATGTTTTAAAAAGTAACTTCGGCTTTTAATTCAAGTTTATTTAAGGGGAGTTTTGGAATAATTTGTATTTCGAACTCCCAAATTTTTTCAGTTAATAATTCATTTTCTCCATAAAAATATAAATCATTTTTTAATAGTTTATATTCTTTGTTATTATATTTAATATTTATTTCAATATCTGATACTTGATATATTAAGAGTTTTTTTATTTTAACAGGGAATTCATTGTAAAATCGCACATACAATTTAAACCATTGTGAAGGTTCACTATCAATAACTTCTTTTGGGAAACCCTCAAACCAAATTCCTATCATATAATCTCCTGTTTAACAATTACTTTGAACTATTACCCAACGATTATTTTCTGGATTATAAGACATAGCAATTAAAGTTCCACTCGCTATACTTAAATTAAAAGGATTAAATACGCGAATTTCTTGGTCAGATAAAACTCCAGAAGTTGAAGTATTACTTAAATATTTAATAACTTTAGCGCGACTAAAAGAATTTATTCCGCATACATCGCTTAATTTAGCAAGTTTAAAAGCGTGAACCGTCCAACAATTTCTTTTATCATCCCATAATGGGTCAATCGGACCAACTTTATGTAATGAAATATCAACATGTCTTTGAAAGCCGCTAGGAATCAAATCGCCATAAATATTATATCCCCAGCCATTTAATATAAGCGGAGATGGTAATGAAAACCCCCTCTTAATTACAGAAGTATCATAAAAAATTCCAGAATTTAAAGGATAACTTCCGGTAACACTAGCATATTTATACTGCATATTATCATAATTATACCCATAAGATAAAATATCAGTATCAAAACCACTTGGATTTACCGCGAATGGATTAAATAAATATCCTGTTAAAACTGTATTATCATTCCAAATACCTGTAGGCGAAGAAATATGAGGAATAATATAACCAGAACCATAAACAGAGAATGGCTTTAATACTTGTTCTAATCCTCCAACAACAGAATTCATATAATCATTTCCACTAGGAAAAATCATTCCAAGAGATTCTTCAATAGTAGCGGTCGCAACAGTATTACTATATTTTATATTATCTTTTGTATAAAGTTGCAAACCAATAATATTGTGTGGGCTTTGTCTTCTAATTGAAGGTCTACTATTTTCAACAACACTAACGTAACCTCCATTTGCAATACTATTAATATATCCTTTAAGTAATTGGGTTCTTACGAGATTCGCAGATTCTACAGAATAATAATTGTTTAATCTAGCTATTTTAGATAATCTATCAGTAAAAACCTTATTTAATTGACCAAATCTAACTGTATAAGTTTCAAATCTATAAGTTGTGGAAATTTCTCTAGTACTAACATCAATTTTGATATCACTTATAATAGGTCCATTAACTAAAATTTGAGCGCCTAATCCATAAGCCGGAATATCTGGAATTTTAACATAACCAGTTTCAGATAATTGCATATTAGAAATCGCATTATCAACCATAGAACTTCCAACAAAATCCATTTGGGTATATCCACGATAATTCCAAGGAACAAGTGAATTTTCCTGAGAATATTTTGTAACTCCCGGTTTTCCAATAGCATACCAAGGACCATACATATAAACAGAGGATTTTAATGGAATATGAAAATCTGATGGAGAAAAAGCATCTGGATGCAAACGTACAGTTGGTGTTCCTCCGGTTGAATTTTGTATAGATTTATTTAATTCGGTTCCTGGTGAGACCGTCGGCGTATTATTCGTAGAAGTTGTAGTTTGAGAAGTAGCTTTTCGCATACTATTAAGAATATTTAAATCTCCAGATACATCTGATGGAAATCTAAAAACCCCTTCAACTTGAACAACTACACTTGGAAGTCCGCCATTATAATAAATTTTATTTCCTAAAATAGAGCATTTTGCATATAACTTATTACTATAATATAAACTGTTTCCAGGATTTACACGTTTTAAGTCTGGATATATATTTGAAGGAACAAACGCAGAAAAATCATATGCTACAAAGGCAACATATTTCCCGTCTTGGTCTTTAAATAAATCTCTAAATAAACTTGGTAGACCACTTAAGTCATTTTCACCATCACTATCAACCCACCCACTATCCCCAACTTCCCAATCATATGTTCGAATGCTAGTATCAACATCAATATATGAATAAAGAAATGGTAAACTTATTAAATATCTTTTTCCAAAATTTTCTTTTGCTATTTTTAATAAAGAATCCTTGAATCTAGTAATTTTATTTAATTTCGCCATATCAGAAGCTAACGCCGCTGAAATTGTATTAACAACTCCTAAGTTAGTATTAACTAATTCATTAGGACGTGGAGGACCAACGAAATTTCTTTGAAAATTAATTCTAGCTGTTAAATCCGCCGCTGTTAATCCTCCTAATTTAGTCCAAATTGTTGGTTTAAATTTTTGAATATAACCTTCCCAAGTTCCACCGCTTTCATCTCCTAATAATAATCTTAACTCAAACTCGCTACAAATATAATCTGTTGATAAAAGAATGTCGGCAACTTCTGGTAAATATAACGTGAAAGTTCGCGTATAAATATTTTTAACTAAATCGCCAGCTTCATCTCTTAACTCTAAATATTGAGAAGTTCCACCTATAGGATTTCCATCTCCATCAAATCCAAAAAATCCCGCAATATCACTATTCCTTTTAAATAATCTATTCTGAAATCCCCCGTTTAAAAATACCGATGTAACCTCATCTTTTTGTTCTAAACCAATAGCGCGACCAGCATTAATTCCAGAAAATGTTGTAGAAATAATATTAGCTAATTTACCAATTGTTGGTTGATTTAATCTACTAACCGTATATACTTTGATTGTAAAGCTTTCTAACGTAATAAAATAATCATAATTTGCTATTTCACAAACTTCAGCTATAAAATCTAATATTGAAAGACTTCCACTTGATTGAATTCTAAAATATGATGGTAAACTAGGAAGTTGGCTTAAATCTAATGAATAATTAAAAGTATTTGAAGCTTCATCAGTATAAGTAATTGGTCCGCCATAATCCCCAGCCGGATTATTACAAATAGCTAACAAGCCATCTCTAACCATTTCCCATAACATACCAGATTCGTTAACAAGGGCATTTCCGAAAGAAATATTTTCATAATATCCAAAAACATTAATTAAATTTTTAACAGTATAAACCGCTCCTCTATAACCACCAATAATAATTTTTGTTGCAGATAATAATGAACGAGGGTCTTCCATGTAAACTGTATACCGAGGATTTCCATTTATATCTACTTCTTCGGTATAACGTTTCATTAATCCACGAAAAGTAAAAGAACCTAATGTAAATTCTCCGGGCGCTCCTGGTAATGGTGCCGAAAAAGTTTCTCCAATATCAGGATACATTGTGACAGAAAGACTACTAGCCTTGGAATTCCATCCAATAGAACTTTGCACATCATTTACAGAAACTCCACAAAAATTATAACTACTCATTAAATCCTCTTATACTCGATAAGTCCAACTAACACTCCTAGAATATCGCCCTTTATCATTAAAAGTTTCAATATCTCTTGATTTTTTAACTACTGTTCCTGTAGGAATATTTGCAACTAATAAGGCTGTTGTGTCTGGCATAGTAGGCGTCCCTCCACCATAAACTCTTGGGCTCGTAACAATTTCAATACTTAAATTCTTCTTTCTAGATGTATAAGTCGCCATTCCCTGAATAATTGGACCGGCAGCTTGACCTATAATAGGAATTTCGGCGAATACGTCAGCTGGATTTTCAAATGTTATAGAAATTACTTCAGATAAAGCCCCGGAAGTATAAGGGGTCGCTCTATTATTATAGGAATAATTATAAGAAATATTTCCTTGAATACTATTTCTACTAACTATTTTTTGTACTGGAGTTGGATTTAATGTTATTGAAGATATTGTTGAAGCCCTACTAAATAAAACGGATTGAACTTGACTAAATTTAGACTGAGCATTTGTCCATCTATCCGAAATTACATTAAAATAACCGGAATTATTACGATATTCTAATCCTTTAATATTTCCTTGAATAGTAACTTCAGTTAAACTGTTTTCAATACTCTCTCTTGTATCAACTTGGAATTCTTCAATAGCATAAGCTCCACTTCCTGGGTCAAAACAAATCCATGTTTCGGTTACAGTAAAAGTTCCAGCAGTTTCACTAACATTATTCGCTCTTAAATAATTAAATGGAGTTAAACTATTATTAATTGAAGCCCCTCCAGAATTATATAATAACCCCCCGTTTATAATCCCAGAAGCGTATAATCTTGAAGAATCTATCCCAAGTAAATTATTATTTAAAACATAATTTTGAGCATTTTGCCAAGCATAACGTAAATTTCCAGATGGGTCGTAATAAGTCATTCCTTTTGCTGAAACTTGATGTGTTAAACGGAAAGTTCTTTGGATTTCATCTACCGTTTCAATATTCCAATTTTCTTCAAATTTTTCAATGTGATTAGAACCTAAATCAATATCATGCGATAAAGCGCTACCATTAATATAAATTTGTTCTGCGCGTAATCGAATCTGATAATCTGCTAATTGAGCCCAACTTGTCACATTTCCTTTTGGTTCAGAAATATCTATTACTGTTGGATTACATGTTAATTCTGCCCCGCCATCATATCCTTGAATCTTAAATTGTTTTCCGTTTTGAGAAAAAAGAGATTGAATAGCCTCATATTTTTTCATCATTACGGTTAAATAAGAATCTGAAGATACATTTTCGTCGGTTGGGTATCCAGCGGCAGTATGGAATGTTCCTGTACTATTTGGAGAACCTTTTCCAGGCTCAATTTTACCGAATAGAATTATATCAAAATATCGACCAGCTTTTCGACCATCTTCAGTAGTCGTATAAACCTTTTTTATTTCAATAGGTGGAGCCGGAATTAAATAACTACCATTATATGAAAGTGGCATATTTTCCTCTAAATAAACTTACCCCAAATTCGGGAATTTTTGGTCTATTATTGTTTGTAACTGAGTCTTTGTTTCCTTTTCGATAAGTTCCTGTAATAACGGATTTAATTGTGTTAATATTTCCGCTCCATTATGAATTACTTCAATTGTTTGTCTTCCTTCAATACTTAAAGATGTTGGAAATCTAGTTAAAGATTCAATAAGTCTATCCGAATTTTTTGTAAAATTATTAAACGCATCAATTAATGGTTGACTTCTTTGATTGAATAAATTAAAAGCTTGAACTAGAGCGTCATTATTATTAACGGGGGATGTATTTGAAGAAGTATTAGCAGACGATGTATTTCCTAAAGATTGTAAAGTAGCCGCACCAATTTTATTAACTTGCTCCCGATTAACTACGAATTCACCATTTTGAAGGTATGCTGGAACAATATCTCCGCCCAATACATGCCCTCCAAAATTAAATCTTGGAAAAAATTCTGGACGACGAATTCTTTCTTGAATTTGTTCTAAAGACGATAATTGACGAAATCTTATTTGGTCTAATTCCCTTCTTCGATTCTCTGCCCTTCGTAACATTAATTGTTTTTCTGTTAAAAGTCTTGTATCTAATAAATTTTCAGAAGTTGCTCCAAGTTGAGACATTAAATTACTTCCATTATAATTAATATTTCTAGCAACATCGTATAAAATATTTTGTCTATCTTGGGCGAATCGCGATATTCCAGATAAATCTGTTGGATTAATTTGAGAATTTGTTTGAGAAGCTAATTGATTCATTAATAAAAAAGAAGAATTATATCTATTAAATGCCGCTGGAGAATTATCATCTAAAGATATTCCTCCTACAGCTTTATAAATTGGTTTTTTAGTTTTATTAATATGGTCAATTAATTGAAAATTATTTCTTGTTGCCTCTGCATTTACAACATATTCCCCATGGCTTAACATTGCCGGAATCGTATCAGTCCCTCTTGGTTGAAAATTAACTAGCATACCATTATTAGCATAAACTGGGCCGCCTTTAGATTGATTTACTACATTTGTGTTTCCTAACAATACATTTCTTAAATCTTCTAAAAATTTTCTATTTTGTTCGGCGATTGTATTTCCAAGTAATTCTGCTTGATTTCTCGAATTTGTTGCGAGTCCTTGTAAAGATGTTGCAGCTTCTTCCATTCTTCTAGCAATTTCCCGTTGAATATTCTGCAATTCTTGTTCCGCCCCATTTGGTAAAACTTGTCCACCATATAACGAAGCTAATAACTGTTGTTGAAGATTTTCGGCTCTTTGTGGACCGTTGCCCGTATTAAAAGAAATTCCTCTAGCTGAGTCTAAAAATGAAATAACAGAACGTCTATCAGTATCATTATTCAAGCGATTTAAATTAAAATCTCCACCACCTAATAATCCTTGAAATAAATTAAATCCCCTATTTAATTCATATCTTTGACTATCATCAGCAAATAAAGCTGTTCTTGCAAAATTAACTCTTCCATTTCTTTCTTCTTGTAAAAATTGATATCGTTGTGTTAAAAAATTTACTCGGTTCTGAACATCTGTATATAAACGTAAAGCTTGTGTTACTCTAACTATTTGGTCATTTAAACTAACAAGTCTGTCTTTATTTTGAACAGGATTTGTTGATGCGTCTGCATATTCTTGATTTAATGCCGAAAGTCTTCTTCCTAATGAATCTGGATTTCTGTTTACGTGGCCGAAAGGGATACCGTTTAACAGGGAATCTAGTTGGCGGTTAAATGGAGTATCAGCTTGTGTTTGAGAAATAAATCTAATAGACTCATTTCCTCTAAATTGAGAATCAGCAGTAAATTGGGCTCGCTGTCTAACTACATCAAATTGGGCATTAAAAACTGCTCGTTGCTGACTAATCGAATCAACCAATAATTTATTAACTTCGTTTCTTGCCTGAATTTCTTTTTGAATAGTTTGTCTATAAGTATCTGCAAAAGTCTGAACATTTTTTAATAAATCACCAGCAACCGTATTTATCTCAGCTTGTAATTGGTCTGGATTATTAATTAATTCTCGCTGTCTTTCTTGGTTAGTGCCAAATTTTGCTCCAAGTCTATCTCTAACATTATTAAGAATTTGGCGACCTTCAGCGGTTTCAAAGACACCTGGATTCATATCACTTAATTGATTAGCAATATTATCAGAAAATGTAGGTCCAATATTCGACTCGCCTAATCTTGCGGTTACTCGCGAGGCACCCGCGCCAATTGTATCTAAAGCATTTAAACGATTTCTTAATTCTGGAGTTAAATATTCTTGTGGTAAATCTGAAAGAGAATTAAATAAATTACCAGAACCTAATAAATTTTCAAGATTAGAACTTGTAACTCTTATATTGGAATAACCGCCTTGAGAAACAGCTATAGAAGATGATAAACTGTGTTCAAATTGTACAAATCCTTCATTTATTCTTTTGATTCCGGTTGCAAAATTAATTAATTGACTATTTACAGTGTTAAATTCACTATTAGTTCTTGCTAAAATTTCTTCTAATCGAACTTGTTCTGCTAAACGTTTCGCATCATCACTTTTAATATATTCCTTCGGATTAGTAAATCCTTGAGATAAACCTAAAAATCTTAAATTTAAATTATAAGCGTTATTTCTATCATTAACAATTGTATCAAGCGGAGAAACCCCTATTCCTTCTCTATTTTCATCAACAGTATTTAATCTATATAATCTTCTAATTTCCCGTTGAATTAAACTCGTATTATTTCTAACTAATTCTGGTCTACTATAAATTGATTGTAAAGTATTTCTTGTATTTATATCTGGATATCTTTCTACAGCCAATATACCTCTATCCGCAGTTTCTTCTTCGTTGTAATGTAATGGGTCAAGCATTCTACCGATTGGAGTTGAATATCCTAAAAAATTAAATCCTCTACTATAAATATTCTCGTTAACACTTCTTATATTTAATCGTCTATTATTTTCTAAATCAGATGGAATAATATTTCCTTTTTCAAGATTTTCCAATAAACGAGCTTGAGCGGCGGCGATTTCAGAAAAAGTTTTAGCGATGTTAGCCCTTTTAACTTCTTCTAATGAACTTACAAAAGCTTGCAATCCTAAAACAACCGCCCCGATGCCAGCACCGATAGGACCAGCTGCAAAAGACGAAGAAAAAGTTGTAGCTGTACCATATCCAATACCAGCGCCTGTTATACCAGCACTTAAAGTATTAACCCCAACAAATTGAGTAGAATCTTTTGAAGCGGCGGCACCCTCTGAAGTTCCTGCGAGTTGACTAATTAATCCGCCAGCAATACTTAATCCGCCAGCAATAGCCATATTCCTTCTATCTAAAAAAGCTGCTCTCGTGATATCATTTTGACTACCTTGAAATAATCTACCACCAATCCCAACAAAATTTCCTGAAGCGTCAGTTGCAATACCAGTCTGTTTTTGAATTTCATTTTGGGTTTTAATTAATTCTTGCCGTCTTTGTAAAGCCTCGGTAACTTGTAAAGGTGGGGTTTGAGGGTTAGCAATTAAACTATTTAAATCCTGTAAATTTCTTCTATTACTATTAAATAAAGTAAATCTATTTGTTATATTATCTAATTCATTGCCAACCAAACCATTAATTTGTCCAGATGGTAAATTAGGATTTCTTGTTTGAATATCTTTTCTTAATGTATCAATAAATTTTTGAGTTGATGGTGTTGTCGGTCCAAAAGTAGATAATCCGCTAAATATTGAGTCGCTAACGTCGGTTAATTGAACGTTATTTAAGTTAGCCCCGCTTCCAGTAATAGTCGGCGTTGAAAATCTATTTAATCTATTTCCAATTCCTAAATCACTATATTCAAAACCAGCAGAAGCTGGAATTCCAAATTTACTAGTTAAGCCAGATAAAAAAGGTAAAGAAGAAATGGTTAACTTAGCAGCTCCAATTGTAGCAATTAAAGGGACTAATGGAGTTAAAGCTTTTGCAAAATCTAATAATCCAACAGTTGAACCGCCGATATTAGCTGTAATTCCAACCAATAATTCTTTAAAATCAACCAAACTTCTATCACTTCCAACCGCTCTAAATAAAGAAAGAAATTTTTCATTTAATCTTCCTAATTGATTTTCTATAGAAGCTAAACCTAGTTTTTCACTAATATCCAATGATAATTTAGAAGCATTAATAACATTTAATAGTTGTTGTTGTTGCCCGCCTTGTTGTAATAACGGTAGAACTCTAGAAATTTGACGTTGACCACCTAATCTACTAACAATTTCAGCATATTCTGGACTATTTGGGTCAAGTTGAGCGGTTCTACCTTGGATTCTTCGAATAGCTTCGGCTGGTCCAACGAATTCCCCTTCATAAAATCTTCTGGTTCCGCCTCGACCATCCGGAATATTTTGAGAATTTAAAGTATCCGCCTCGCCTTGAGTTCGACGTAAATTAATATTTAAATTTTCTAAAGCCCCTACATTTTTAATATCTTGTAAACGAGCGAAAATAGTCCTCAAACCAGTTCCAATTGACTCCGCACTTTCCTGAGTAACGTTTTTAATTGAAGCAAATAAAGCGATAAAATCCTTATAATCCCCGCCAACCGTTGAAAACGCCCCTCCCGCTTTGCTAATAGCTTCAATAATATCTCTTGCATCAACTGTAGTAGCGGCGGCAACCGCGTTAATAGCATTTAGTGCCTCGGCCGCCTGATTTGTATTTAATTTAAATTGGCTCATAACCGCAATTAAGCCGCGAACATTATCTTCCATGGTTCCGAAGTTAGGAGATAAAGCGGCTTGGGCCAAAATTTTAATTGAATCGGCGGTTTGTTCAGATGAAAAACCCGCCTGTTTAATAATAACAGCGGCCTTTGCTAATTCTAATGAAGAAACACCGTAAGAAGTTGCAATTTTATCAATTTCTCTTGAAACACGACCAATAGCCAAACCGCCTTCGTCAGAAACTTGGGCGACTCGAATCATTTCGGCGTTAAATTTAATAGCATTCTCAACACCGTTTTTAATAGCAGAAATTAAACCGATAATTCCGCCAGCCGCGATACTAAAAGCTAAGAATCTTCTAACCGCTAAACCAGCCTGTTCTCCAAATTGCTCAAACGAAAATGCCGCTTGTTTAACTTGCAATCCTAATTGTTGAAGCCCGACCCCATAATTATTAATATTGGATACAGCGGAAACCGGGCCTTGAACATTGTATAATTTAGATAAACTTGTAGCAGTTGAATTAGCTAGTCCTTGTAAAGATTGTAAAGCTTTAGAAAAATTACCAATGGAACTAGATAAATTCTGAAATACTGATGCAGCATTTCCAGATATATTAATTTGTACTGTTATTGGTATATTTTGCAACGCTCTTGTAACTTCTCTACGAATATCATTAGCAATAACGTCTAAATTGACTACGTTTGAAATTCTTAATCTAGCATTAATATCAAAAGCCATATTAACCCCTAAAAATAAAACGCCGCTACTTTAATTTAGTATTACGGCGTCTAAAACTATCCTTATATATTAAACAGGGAATTAGTCATCAAGATATTCCGCTGTTTCTATACTCTGTACATCTTCAAATATTTCTTCTTCCTCAATTAAATTTCCTTCTTTATCTATTTTTTGGAATTTATCATTAACAAAATTAAAACGGCGTAAAAACTGATATTCCGGCCAATCTTTCCTAAAATCATCATCCATATTGTAAATTAAACCGGCAAGTAAAGCTCCCGCCACATTAACTACTAAAGGATTGTTTGTATTATCATCAAGAAATTCTGGATAACTTTTCCAAAAAGGCTTTCCATTATTATTATACACCGTACATACGTATGTTAAATAATTAAATTTAGCTTGTTCTGCTAATGATTCCGCACACTTATCTAAATACTGATTTTTATTTTGAGCAAACAATAAATATTCATTATTTCTACGAATATTCTCCCAAGCTATCTTTTCCGCTTCGCTCTTTTTAATTTTACCAGCTAATAACTTTTTTTGATTATTACGAATTATATCCAACATTTCTTTTTCTTTAGCCTCATCATCTTTAGTCCACTCGCCGTTTTCTTTCATAATTTGCATCATTTTAACTTTTGACGGCACATTATTTTTAATAGCTTCCGCGAAAGCTTTGCTAAATTGAAATTGGGCGTCTCTTTGATTTTGATAATTTGGCATACGAACATCAATATTAACTTCTTTTAATGTTCCGTCCTGATTTTGAACTCCAAAATAATTCCCATCATTATCCCGAAAAACCTTAAATTCTTTTTTAATCATAATATCTCCCGTTTAATTGAATTTTATATTATATCCCTTTAAATTAACATTATATCTTTCGATTTCCGCCTCGGTA
>ERZ724522.1393-NODE-1393-length-13078-cov-4.157951_pt1 | contig 13078 bp, 14 predicted proteins | sample MGYA00376055_ERZ724522 | MGnify/ENA primary metagenome ERZ724522 (study PRJEB28724, sample SAMN07190884) | wastewater metagenome | isolation source: effluent of sewage treatment plant in Hong Hong | place: Hong Kong | collected 2016-03-17 ... | reverse complement strand
CTGCGGAAACAGTTGATCGAGGACGTTTATCAGATCACCGGAATATCCGATATCATGCGGGGAGAGGGCGAAAAGGGCACCACTGCGACGGAACAGAACCTCAAGAGCCAATGGGGTTCGATCCGCATCCGAGATCGCCAGCACGCGATCGCCGTCTTTTCCCGCGATATATTCCGCATCGCAGCAGAGATCATCGCGGACAAATTCCAGCCTGACACGATCATGGCGATGAGCAATACGAACCTGCCAACCGCTGCTGAAATCGAGGAGCAAGCCATGGCGGCTCAGGCGCAGGCGCTCCAGCAGCGGGCGATGCAGGCTCAGGCTCAGCCGCAGATTCCTCAGGCGGGGGGAGGAATGGCGGCATGATGCAGCAAATCCCCGGCGCTTCTGCGCCTATTTCTCCGATGGCTCCTCCTCAGTCGCCAGCCCCGGACCCTCAGGCCGCGCAACAAGGGGTCGTTACGATCGACGCCGTTGTGGAGCTTCTGCGAAACGATAGAATGAGGTCGTACAAGATCGAGGTCGAGACGGATTCCCTCGTTGAGGCAGATCAAAACGAGGCGAAGCAGCGGGCGACCGAGTTTCTTCAGGCGATCGGTCAGTTTTTCCAGCTTGCCATGCCAATCGTTCAGAACATGCCGCAGGCGGCGCCTATGTTCGGTGCGCTCGCCGTGAACGCTGTTCGCCAGTTCCGCGTCCCGTCTCAGATTGAGGAAATGATCGAGCAGACAATGGAGAAGATCGGAATGCTTCTCCAGCAGCCGAAGCCTCCGCCGCCTCCGTCTCCTGACGAGCAGATCAAGGCCAACGTGGCGGCGATGAAGGGACGGGCTGAAATCCAGAAGGCGCAGATCGGGGCGCAACAGGCTCAGGTTGAGGGGCAGGCGAAAATAGCTCAAACGGTGCTCGCGCATCATACCGCCATGCGGGAGGCCCAAGTCGACGAACAGCGCGCTCAGGCGGATTTCATCCGTCAGCAGCAAGCATCAGGCCCATTCGGGGACCAGCCAGACGGTGGAGGGTTCCAGAATGGATAACTGGATTTCAGGCGCCATCAAGCACCCAGGCGCACTCCATAGGTCGCTGGGCGTCCCCGCTGGCCAGAAGATACCTGACGAGAAAATCAGGCAGGCTGGGAAATCGAGCGATCCAAAACTTGCGGCTCGAGCTCGTCTCGCCGAAACCCTGAAGGGGTTCAAAAAGTGAGCAATCAATCCGACAAACAGGCCAGTGTGCGCGGTGTGACTGGAACCGCCTTGACCTATGAAGGCGACTGGCACGCGCTTTTTGATGCGCGCGGAATTGCTGCCGGCACGTTCGATGGCCGGATGCTCGCCTATATCAACGGGAAACTGGTCGCCTCCTACGACAATCTCCCCGCTGCGCAGCAGGCGTTGGCCGCGAGTCAGGGTTTCTATAATTGGGACAGCATGGGGACTTTTACGCCGTGAGCCGGATCAGACTGCGCCTGTGCAAGTGTTGCGGAGAACTCCACGATGTTCTGAAGCCGTGGCCCACAGAATGTCTGTCGCACTTCGGGCGTATCACCAGGTCAGACCTTGCCGCCCCGAATTTCATTTCCGACCATATGGACGCGATCGAAAGCCCTGTATCGGGGAAAATGTACGATTCGAAGGCCGCGCTCCGGGCTGAATACAAAGCGCCTGGCATGGTTGAACTCGGCAATGAGCGGCTCAAGCCGGTGGACCGAGACGTGATCGACGAGAAAGATATTCAGGAATCCATCGCGCAGGCGTGGAACCAGCTTGACCCGTAGCGAAATCAACCTGCTACATAGAAGGTGAATTATGGCGAACCCGAACGAAACCGCGCATCAAGGCGGAGACGACGACGATCTTGAGGCTCTTCTTGCGGCCGAAATGCTGAAGATTGAAGGCGGAGAACCGCCGGAATCTGACGATGAGATTGATCCAGAGGTTCTGTCTGCCGTCAAGGAAGCTGACCAGCAGGCCGATCGCCAGAGGGACGCTCAGGGGCGCTTCGTCGCGAAACAGGACGCGGAGGCCGAGCCAAAACCTGACGAGCAGGCTGCGTCTCAAGACGGCGCCCAGAAGCCGGATGGTAAACAGGACGATGCTGCGGCGCAGCAACAGCCTGACATGCGGCCTCCGCCCGGATATAGCCCTGCGAGCAAGGCCGCGTGGAACGATCTGCCGCAAGCCGTTCGGGCCGATATCGCCAAGCGTGAAGCGGAGATGGACCGCGGAATGAAGCGGTACGCCGGCTGCGGCGCAGTCGCCGAGGAGGCTGAACGGAGCGGCACGACGCTTGGAGAATATGTCACGCGGGTGCGGGCATTTGACAAATTGCTACAATCTGATTTCATGGGGGGTATCGAGGCTGTCTGCAAGCAATTCGGCGTGCAGCCTGTCTCTCTCGCGCAAGCAATTTCCGCCCGGTATGGCGATGCACCAATGCATCCGGGACGAGATCAGCATCAGGGCTTTCAGCAGCCCGTGATCGATCCGAACGCCATAGTCCAGCAAGCGTTGGCGTCCGTCCGGCAAGAGTTCGAAAATCGCGAAATCACCAGCGATATCGAGCGGTTCGCCGCAGACCCAAAGCACAAGTTCTACAGCAATGTAGAGGACATCATGCCGTCCTTTGTCAGGCAGGTGAAAGCTGCGGAGCCTCATCTCTCCCGCTATCAGGCCCTTGAGAAGGCGTATGAATCCGCGTGCTGGGCTCACCCTGAGATTCGGCCCATTCTGTTGAATGAGCAGGCCGCATCGAAGGCGACACAAATCCAGAGGCAAGCTCAGGCGGCAAATCAGGCGCGGGCGGCTTCGAAATCGATCACTGGCGCACCAAGCCCCGGAGCACGGCAGGTGAGGGCGTCTACCTCAATCGAGGACGATCTCCGCGCGGCATGGGATGACGCAGCGGGAGGCGTCTAGGAACCGTTAAGGAAACAGGAAAATGGCTTCCCCCAACCTGTCGGAACTGATTACGACCACGTTGCGGAACCGGACCGGAAAACTGGCCGACAACGTGTCGAAAAACAATGGCCTTCTCAATCGCCTGCTTGAGAAGGGGAAGGTCGAAACCGCTGATGGCGGTCGGACGATCGTTCAGGAGATCGAATACGCGGAAAACGGCACCTTCATGCGGTATTCCGGATACGATGTTCTCAACATCTCGCCGTCCGACGTGTTCACGGCCGCAGAATTCGACTGGAAACAGGCGGCTGCGGCGATCTCGATCTCCGGCCTGGAGGAGATGCAGAACAGCGGCAAGGAAGTTGTCATCAAGCTGCTCGCCAAGCGCATCACCAACGCGCAGAAGACGCTGCGAAACAACATCGCGGTGGACTGCTATTCGGACGGAACCGCCTCTGGCGGGAAGCAGATCGGCGGCCTTCAGTCGCTCGTCTCGACCGCCCCGACGTCCGGCACCGTTGGCGGGATCAATCGCGCAACGTGGTCGTTCTGGCGCAATCAGGCGATCGATATGTCCGCGGACCTGTCTCTGACCGCTTCGGCGACCACGATTCAGCAGGGCATGAACTCGCTCTGGTACAAGCTGGTCCGCGGCGCCGACGCCCCGGATTTGATCGTCGCCGACAACGTCATGTTCGGCTACTACGAGGCGTCGCTTCAGGCGATCCAGCGTATCGCGCAGTCGAAGATGGCCGACGCCGGCTTCACGGCGTTGAAGTACAAAAACGCCGACGTGGTGCTTGACGGCGCCTACGGCGGCGGCGCCCCGTCCAGCACGATGTATTTCCTGAATACGGATTACATCTATCTGCGCCCGCATTCGCGCCGCAACTTCACCGAACTTGGCGGCGATCGGATCAACCCGAACCAGGACGCCACGGTGAAACTGCTCGGGTGGATGGGAAACATGACCATGGGCAACGCCTTTCTTCAGGGCGTCCTCGTCCCGTAATTCGCGAGATCAGAAGGGAAAAATGTCATGTCTTATGTTTTCACCGACACTCAGTTTGGGCTTCAGCCCATTGCCGAGACGTCCACGACGCAGCGCCATCCGCTCGGAAAGATCGCTCATGCGGTCGATTCGACGTATGGCGGCGCGGAGTTCATCTATCTGCTCGGCGTCGCGTCGACGGTGGCTGGTTCTGTCGTTACGTATGGCGGTAATTCCTCAGGTACGCCGACGTATCAGACCGCCCTTGCCCCGGCGACGGCAGGTCTGGCCCAGCCTCTCGCGGTCGCCATGTCGGCGAACGTGGCGGGCCAGTATGGCTGGTATCAGATCAGCGGCTCTGCGGTCTGTGCGACCAACGGCACCCTCGCCGCTGGTCCCGCTCCGGTGTATCTGGCCGGTTCAGGTCAGCTCACCTCGACGCAGGCGAACGGGAAGCAGGTCGTGAACGCGATCAATGTGACCGCGACCGGAACTCCCGCTTCTGGTTTCGCGGTCGTCGAGATCAATCGGCCGTTCGCTCAGGGTCAGGTCGTCTGACAATAAAATCGGCATGGGAGCGAATGTCGCTCCCGTGCCACCCCTCCATCAATCGAGGATCAAATGGACAATCACGGTCTTATCATCAGTTTCGAACTTGAGCCGGTCGAGCAGGTCGCGGCCTCCACCGAGGCGGGACGCCCGATTTTCAAGGAAGTCGAGCATATCCGAATCATCATTCCGGGGGACAAGCACACCGAGATTTTCAGGAAGGCGACCGACGCAGATCGCAAGACGTACGCGGACGAGTATTCCAGGTTCAAACGGAATGAGGCCGAGCAGACCTACGGGACGCCGCTGCGCGAATGGAACGCCGTCAGCCGATCTGTCGCGAAGGAACTGGAATATTTCAATGTCTCGACCGTCGAGCAGCTTGCCGGCCTGAGCGATCAAGCGGTCCAGAAGATCGGAATGGGCGGGGCCGAACTGGTGCGGAAGGCCAAGGTATTTCTGGAAAGTTCGGCGTCCGAAGGATATGCCCAGAAGCTGTCGAAGGAAAACGCCGATCTCAAGGAACGTCTCGCCAATCTGGAAGATACGATCCGCGAAATGTCGGTCCATATGCCGCAGAAACGCGGTCCGGGCCGTCCCCCGAAGCAGCAAGAGGATGAGGCTGCGTGAGTCTCCTTTCGATCATTCAGCGGGCTTCTCTGGCGTCGAATATTCTGCCGGCGCCATCGGCCGCGTTTACCTCGGTTGATCCGCAGATCGCGCAACTCGTGGAATTCGCGACCAAGACCGGAGAGGAGCTCGTTGAGCGGTCGGAATGGCGCAATCTCAAAATGGGCGGCCAGTTGACGGGCGATGGCGTCACGACGCTGTTTATGCTCCCGGCCGACTGGCAGAGGTTCTGCCCCTCCTCGAACTCTCAGAATAGCCCTCTCGTCTCTCTGGCTCGTCCGACGATTCCAATCATCGGGCCGATCAAGGACGAAGACCTGAATATGAGGAAGGCGTTGCCGATGGCTACGATCTTCCCTGTGTGGCGTCTCATTGGCGGCACGATAGAGATTTGGCCCGCTCTGGCGGACGGGGAGACGATCTCCTTCTCGTATTATTCGAAATATTGGATCGCCAATTCGGATGCGTCGAGCCGCTTCGATGCTTGGACCTCGGACACTGACGTTAGCCTGGTCCCGGAAAGGCTGATCATTCTCGGCGCGATCTGGAGATACAAGAGATCGAAGGGCCTCGATTACGCAGAGGAGTTCCGCGAGTACGAACTCGCCATATCTCGAGCTACGGGTCAGCAGGATATGGGTCGTTCGGTTTCGACAACGGCGCAGCGGCCATGGCCGGATAACTACTGGCCGGGCGTCATTACTCCCCCGACAAGCACATGATGCTCAAGCCGATCAGGGACAAGGTCAGAACGCGCCAGCAGATATCGCGGGTCAAGACGACGTTCGCGCCTACGAAAGGATGGTACGTCGGAGAGAATCTGGCGACGCCTCCCCCCAAGACGGCGTACTTCCTTGAGAACGTGTTTTGCCAGCTTGATTATATCCGGGTCCGAGGCGGGTCTCAGACGTGGGCGAGCGGAATGCCGTCGTCCCCTGTCTATTCTCTCATGACGTTCAACGACGCCTCAACGTCGAAAATGTTCGCAGCGTGCGGGAACGAGATATACGACGTGTCGAGTGCTGGAGCCGTGCCCGCGGCGGACGTTACCGGATTGAGCGGGAGCGAATTCCAGTATGTCCAGTTCGCCGGTCTGACCGGCTCCTATCTGGTTGCGGTCAACGGGCTGGATGCGGTCCAGATATTCGACGGGACTGGATGGAACCGGAGCTGGAGTTTCACGGGAAACACCACGAACGGAAGCGCGGTGGTCACTAGTGTTTCGGATACGACGCATCTCATCGCCGGGCAGGCGATCACGGGAAGTGGAATTGCTGACGGGTCGCGCATCAATTCGATCGACGGGCCGACGCAGATAACGCTCAGCGCCGCCGCGACCGCGACGGGATCGACCGTTGCGCTTACGGCGCTCCAGAATCCGCCTATCGTCAGCGCGGGGGGCGTTGTCTTCTCGAATGTCTACAGCTACAAGAACACGTTGATTTTCATAGAGAAGAACAGCCTGAATGCGTGGTATCTTCCCGTCCTCCAGATCGGAGGGACGGCTGCGAAATTCCCGATGCAGGGGATTTTCAAAAAGGGCGGCTATCTGATCGCAATGGGAGATTGGGCGATCGACTCGACCTCGGGGATATATAACGGGTTCTGTTTCATCACGTCGGAGGGCGAGGTCGCCATGTACGACGGAACAGACCCGTCTGCATGGTCGCTCAAGGGCGTGTATAGCATCTCTCGCCCGCTTGGGCCGCGCTGCACCATGAAGGCCGGTGGCGATCTCATGGTCGCGACAGAGGACGGAATCGTCCCCATGTCGAAGGTGGAAGCCCTAGACCAGGTCGCGCTCCAGAACATCGCGGTCAGCCAACCGATCGCGCCGGCTTGGCGTCAGGCCGTTGTCGCCCGGTCCAACATGACGGGCTGGCAGATAATGGCGTGGTCTCGTGAATCCATGGGCGTCATCAGCCTTCCGAAAGAGGACGCAGGCGACAAGACGCAGTTCATTGTAAATACGAGAACTGGCGCTTGGTCCAAGTACAGCGGTTGGGATGCATATTGCTTCGCCGTGTTCGAGAACGGCCTTTTCTACGGGACGTCGGACGGCCGCGTCATGAACGCCGATGTGGGGGCTTCGGACGACGGGAATAACTATACCTTCACTATCTTCAGTTCGTTCGACTATCTGGACGGTTCGATGAACCGGAAACAGATCACGATGGTTCGCCCGTTCATCCAAGCGAATTTCGAATTCTCGCCTTCCATCTCGACGCGGGTCGACTACGATATCTCGCTCCCGAATAACCCCTCTGCGATCAATATCGTACCGTCTGGGTCTGCATGGGATGACGCGACATGGGACGTGGATACGTGGCCGCCAGACCTCATCAACCAGGCATACTGGCAGATGAGCCCGGCGCTGGGCTCGATCGCTGCGACGATCATTCAGGGGACGTTGTCGACAGCCTCTGTTGACCCGGATATACGTCTGACGCAGACTGATGTAATGTATGAGCAAGGGAACGTTCATGGATGATCGAAATCGTTCGGAACGATCCGACTGCGGCTTTCATCCTCGGGCGAAGGCTCGGGATAACGCTTGCGGCCCCGTTTTGGGGATGGGTGCTTGTTTCCGGCGATGAAATCGTTGGATCGTTTGTGTTCAACAACTATAGTGGGTCTAATCTGGAACTCAGTCTGGCGATTTCCGGGCCGGTTGGAATAGGGGTAGCCAGATCGATCGCGCGGCTTGCGTTTGTCGAGTTTCGCGCGAGACGCATAACGGTGCATACCAAGACGGAGAATTCAGCGGCGATCCGCGCCGCTCAAGCAATCGGGTTCCGATCAGAAGGGACGGCGAGACACTATTTCGAAGACGCCGACGCGGTGCGCTTCGCTCTGTTCAGGGATGAGCAGAAGCTAATAAGGGTCGAACCGAATGAACAATTCCGCTCCTGATCCGATGGGCTCTGCCGCGACGCAGGCCATGTTCAATCTGATGGCTGCGAAAGAGCAGCAGAAAATGAACATGGTGAGCCAGAATACGCCCTATGGCTCTCTCACCTACGGAAATGACCCGAACGCGCCGAGCGGCTATTCCGCAACGCAGACCTTTTCTCCCGAGGTCCAGAAGGTTCTGGACACGAATATTTCGAACGCCCAAGGCATGGGCGATGCGCAGGGTCAGCTTCTCGGCAACATCAACAATCAGATCACGCAGCCGCTTGACCTGTCCTACGGGGCCAATGCGCAGCGGCTTGCGGATTTGCAGAAGCAGACGCTTGACCCGCTCTGGAACGAGAAAACGAACCAGTTCAACGTCCAGATGGCGAACCGGGGCGTTATGCCGGGGTCCGCAGCCTACGATTCTGCATATCGGGATTTCAGCGCGTCGAAGGACGCCGCGTATCGAGATATGTTCCTGAACGCCTACAATACGACGAACAATGCCGCGATGCAGCAATATAATACGCCGCTCAATGCGCTGGCGTCGTTGCGGAGCGGGTCGCAGATCGCCCAGCCTGTCCAGAGCCTCGGGCTCACGACGACGCCTCAGGGGACGGTCCAGCCTGCGAATTACCAGGGTGCACAGCAGTCGGCCTACGCGGCCAACAGCGCGAATAACAACTCATTCATGGGCGGCCTGTTCGGCCTCGGTGGAACTCTCCTTGGGATGCTGTGATGGGCCTCGGAGACCTCATTCCCTCTCTTGCGCAAGACCCGGCCTCGAACGGTTTGCAAATGTCTCCTCAGGAATTGCAGAGGCGACAGGCCATTGTCGACGCCCTGACCAAGGAGGGTTCGAGCTACGCTCCGGTCCAGTCGTGGACGCAGGGCGCGGCTCGGCTTGCTCAGGCGCTCTCTGGCGTCGTGCAGAGAAACCGCCTCGACGCAATGCGAAATCAATACCGGAACCAGACCGCCAAGGATTCGAGCGCCTTGATGGCGGCGCTTTTTGGAGGCCAGCAGCCGGCCGCACAATCTGCGTCTTCCCCTGAACCCGGTGGCGCCTCAACCCCGATTGGAAGCTCCGTATCCGACATGCTTCCGACTTTCGCGAAGGTCGGTGGCGGATTTGGCATTTCCCCGGAATATCTTGCAAAGACGGCGCAGATCGAATCCGCAGGAAACCCGACCGCGCACAATCCGTCAGGGGCAGACGGCCTCTTCCAGTTCATGCCGGCGACGGCCCAGCAATACGGACTTTCCGATACGCGCGATCCGATGGCGAGCACGGTTGCGGCGGCGCGGCTTGCTTCCGACAATCGAAACGCACTCGCAAAAGCTCTCGGACGCGATCCGACCGATGCTGAACTTTATTTGGCTCATCAGCAAGGCGCCGGCGGAGCCGCAAAACTGCTCGCCAATCCTGATGCGCCGGCAGCTTCCATTGTCGGAGCCAAAGCGGTTACGCAGAATGGCGGAACGCCGAATATGTCGGCGGGAGATTTCGCCAATATCTGGCTGAAGAAATTCGCAAATGTCTCTGTCCCCGGTGGTTCTGCTCAATCCACGGCTGGAATGGCGTTCGCTGGAAGCCAGCCGACATTGCAGGATCAGGGCTCATCCGAAGATCAGGAGACGCCTGCGAAGGCTGCGGCCGTACCTCCTTCTCCGCCTCAGGTTCAGGCCGCCGCGCAGCAGTCGTCGGGACCGTCGCCGCAGGTTGCCGCGGCCATGCGGGTTCTGCAAAACCCCTACGCAACTCCGCAGATGCAGCAGATCGCTGGATTGATAATCCAGAAAGCTATTCCGGCCCAGCAACAGTTTTCAGCGCCCTATAAGGACGCGGACGGGAACTTGTTGCAGCGCAAACCGGATGGCCAAGTCGTCATGCTGGCGAAAGGGTCCGAAAAGCCGTCCGCTCAGAAGCCGTTCGTTATGGGAGAGGACCAGTACGGCCGAAAGATATACGGACAGTTGGACCAGAGCGGGAAACCTGTTCCGATCGAACAGCCGCAGGCCGCTCAGCAGCAGTCTAGCCCTGACGCCATGAATCTTCACGGCGAAGAATTCATGAGCACGCTCGATCCTCAGATCGCAGGGCAGGTCCGCGCCATCGTCGAAGGACGCGCTCCGTATCCGACCGGAATGCTTCTCAAGACGCCGTACGGCCAGAAATTGGCGGCCTACGTGACGCAGGCTGATCCGAGCTTCGAGGCTGGAAACCCGACCGCTCGGGCGAAATTCCTGTCCGATTATTCGACCGGGACGGTTGGAAAGAACAACAACGCCCTGAATACGGCGATTGGCCACTTGCTGCATCTGAGCGACGCGGCGCAGAACCTGACCGCGGGAGAGTGGCAGGGGGGGCAATATCCGGCCTTGAACAGCATACAGAACGCCATGCGGACGGCCAGAGGCGAATCGTCGGTTACGAATTTCAAGAATATCGTGTCTCAGGTCGCTCCAGAGATCGTGAAGGTTTACCGTGGTTCCGGCGGGGCGGAGGCCGATATCGATCGCATCCTGAAAAACATCGATGCGTCCGGTTCTCCAAAGCAGATCAACGACGCGATCGGAGACCTCGCCGACCTTCTCAAGTCGAAGATCGAAGCGAACAGCGAGCAGTACAGAAAAGTCATGGGGCCTCTCTCGAAGGTTCCGAGCATGATTTCCGACAAGGCGATTGCGGCGATGGCGCTTCTTAATAACAGGCGGTCAGATGCGGTAATCCATGCGGCGTCGCCCACCCCATCAAGTGGCGTAAAGCGTTATCGCTATGACTCCAATGGGAACTTGGTCGCGCAATGAGCATCAAGGTTACAGGCCCCGATGGGGCTATCCATGAGTTTCCTGATGGAACGACACCCGACGTTATCAAGGGCGTCATGTCGAAGGCGTATGCGCCTTCTCAGGACAAATACAAGCAAGCCGCGATTGACGAGTATAATGCTGCACAGAGGGCTGGCGCTCCTACCACGTCAAACCCGATCGCCTCAAGCTTCACCAATGGGGCGATGCTCGGCGCGCTCCCAACTGTCACGGCGGCGATGGAAACTCCGCTTGAGATGGTCAAACGTTGGACGCTGAACCCCGTTGAGGCGTACAATTACGCTAAAGCGGCCGAAGACCTAGCGATGCAGAAAGCGCGCGAGAAATCTGGCGTAGCGGGAACGGCGGCTGGAATCCTCGGGGGCATTAGCACAGCAGGGGAGATAGCCAAAAAAGGCTATACGCTCGTCAAATCAGGCCAGGAATTCATACCTAGACTTGGAGCTCTAGCCGGCGAGGGGGCAATCTATGGAGGCGTGACTGGCTTTAACGAAGGAGACGGGTCTGGGCGGCTTGCAGATGCGGCCAAGGGCGCCGCTCTTGGAGGAGCCGTGGGCGCGGCCATTCCGCTGGCATGGAAAGCCATTGCAAGCACAAGCGCCCCTCTGGTTTCAAACATCCTCGCCAGAACGGACCCGCAAGGCGCCGCAACCGCACGTCTCGTCAAAGCGCTTTCCGAAAGCGGGAAATCCACCAATGAGATCGCAAGCGAAGTTGCGAACGCAAATGCCGCTGGACAGCCTATGAGGCTAATGGATGCGATGGGTAGTCCTGGGCAGGAACTCGCATCTACAGTCGCCCGCGCTCCGGGTGATGGCAGAACTGCTCTAAAGGAATTTCTCGACGCTCGGCAGGCCGGACAGGCTGGCCGTGTTGGCGACATCATAGACCAGTCGCTTGATGCGGGTCAGACCGCAAAACAGACGATTAGCGGCCTCATTCAGCAGGGAAAAGACGCTTCAAAGCCTCTGTATGAGAAAGCTATGCAGATTGCCCCCGTGTGGGATGATCGTATCCAGCAGTTCCTTGATGAACCGATCATGAAGCAGGGGCTTGCGACGGGCGTCAAAATGCAGCGACTTGAAGCGCTCGCAGAAGGTCGCAAATTTGATCCGCATGACTATGCTATCACTGACTTTGATGCAGCGGGCTCCCCCATCCTTAGTGGCGTTCCAAATATGCGGACCCTGCAAGCGGCCAAGATAGGACTTGACGAGCTTGTTGACTCGCATCGCAATGAATTTGGCAATCTTACACAGATGGGGCGCTCCATTGATATGGTTCGTCGCTCCTTCCTTGATAAATTGAATTCATACAATCCTGATTATGCGGCCGCAAATGCGGCGTTTGCTGGTCCCGCTCAGGTGCGAGATGCGGTAAAGTACGGGCAGCAGGCCGCAACGCGCGGACGCGCTGCTGATAATCTAGGCGTATTCAATTCCCTGTCTCCTGCGGAGAAACAAGGATTCCGTACAGGATACGCGGACGCGCTCAACCAACAGATCGAGCGTGGCGCGGAAGGACAGAACGCGGCTCGCCGGTTTACGTCCGAAAAATACAGGGCAGAACTTCCGGAGCTTTCGACATTCAACGGCCCATATCTGCCCGGTCAGCCCGATGCGACGACGGAGCGCCTTGCGCGCGAGTTGCAGATGTTCGAGACCCGATCCCGCGCCCTTGGTGGATCGAAGACGGCAGACAATCTGGCCAATGCGGAAGATGCCGGTATTGATCCACGCATCTTCTGGAACCTCATGCATGGAAATGTTGGGGCGGCAGCTTCGAATGTCGTGGGAAGGGCGGGGAACGTACTGACCGGAAATACGCCTGCGGTCAGGTCGGAACTGGCTAAGATGCTTCTTGCTGGCGGCGATTCCGCAAATCTATCCCCTATGCTTAGACAAATCGAGTCAAATTTGAAAGCGAACCAAGCACTTGAAGCATCGCTTATGCGTGCCGGTGTTACCGGCGTGGCCGGTGGCGCCGCGGATGAACTCATTCGAAAGCGCTCTCCTCTCTTTGCCGAACTCCAGAGAAATGCGCCAATGATCGAACAGTACCCGATTTCGAGGGATGCTCTCGTGAGAGCATTGCTCATGTCGGGCGATCAAACGCAATAAGGACGCACCATGCCGAGAGCATCAAACGGAACCTATACCGCGCCTGCTAATACGGCGGCAGTGTCGGGAGCGAAGATTTCGTCTTCAGCGTATAATTCACTGACGTCCGATCTTGGAAATGAGATCACGAATTCGGTCGACCGCGGCGGCCGGTC
>ERZ724522.1391-NODE-1391-length-13081-cov-3.455781_pt1 | contig 13081 bp, 15 predicted proteins | sample MGYA00376055_ERZ724522 | MGnify/ENA primary metagenome ERZ724522 (study PRJEB28724, sample SAMN07190884) | wastewater metagenome | isolation source: effluent of sewage treatment plant in Hong Hong | place: Hong Kong | collected 2016-03-17 ... | reverse complement strand
GCAAGGCCTCCACGAATTACACCGCAGAGATGGGTGTGACGTTTCGCGCAGTGAACTTGGAATGTGAACAGGGGGAATATGAAACCGAAGAAATACCGCAAGATCATCGAACAGTCGCTTCGCAACAATGTGCGCGAAGCATTTACCGCATTCTGCCGGCTGCACTGGCGCGAGCGCGTTCGCATCGCGTGGCTGCTGGTCAAGGGTGACTCCAATCTCGACAAGGTGGCGCGATGAAGAAAGGGAACAGCATGAAGAAGCGTGCGGCAATCATCTGTGCATATCACCCGGCGGAGGACGACCTCGCCGAGACAAACCAGTCGGCCCAGCGTTCGGCAGGACGCGACGCGCAGTTCTACGCCGTCGAGGACAAGACGCTGAGCGGGCCCGGCTTCAACCGTCACCGCGGGATCGTCGCGGCCGAAGGCGCCGACGTGATCGTGATCATCGACGCGCACATGCGCTTCCAGGGCGACGCGCTCAAGCGCATCATTTCCGCGGCGCGCGAATCCGGCTCGCTGCTCGTCCCGTTCTGCCACCACAACGAGCAGACCAGCTTCAGCGCGAACAAGGGCCACTACTACGCGGGCGGGCGAATCGTCTACCGTGCGCGCGATGGGCGCGAGCACAAGCCGCTCGACGCCAAGTGGGCCCGCTCCGATGAGCCCGGCCGCCGCGGCTGCGTCATGGGCGCCTGCTACGCCTTCAGGCGCGACTGGTACATGGGCGTCGCCGGACAGCCGCTCTCGATCCTGCTCGGCTGGGGATGCGACGAACAGGCGCTTTCCATGGCCGCGTGGATGACGGGTCGTAAGATCGAGGTCATCGGAGAGCACGTCGCGCACCGATACCGCGAGCGCGCGCCGTGGCCGTTCGACGCGCACAAGGAGTGCCGCCGCGTCGACCAGAACCGCGCCGCGCTGGTGTACTGCTTCGCGAGCCACGCGGGAGACAGGCGCGACCTCCTGTCGTGGGGCAACCTCGCGGACCCGGGCCCCGACAACGGACCGCGCGATCGTCTGCGCCTGGCCATGCTCGCCGCGCCTAAGTCCTGGCGCCAGTGGCGCGAGCAGGTCTGCGAGCCGGACGAGCTCGACGGACGGCAGACGGCGCCCGCGCCCAGCGAGGAGAAGCCGGTACGCATTTGCAGCGAGCGCATTGTCGTGCCGGTGCACGGCATCAGCTGCCCAAATTGCCGCAAGGTCTACGATCCGCGCAAGCTGCCGCCGCAGGTGCACCAGTACCCGAACGGGCGCACCTCACACCGCTGCGATGGCTGCCGGAACATGTTCATGGCGGCCCAGGTTCCGGCTGAAAACAATGTGAGTTGCTAGAATCTAGCAACTACCCCCGCATCTCCCCTTGTTGCGCCCTGGCCGTTCATGTCGGCTAGATGCGTGACAAGGGCAGAGCAGATCACAGAGCTCGAGACGGAACTGGCCACGCTCAAGACGGCGCGCACGAGCGCGCTGACGGGCGGAAGTCAGGCCATGCTCGGCGACATGTCGATCTCCGGCATCTCCTCCGTCGAGATCGGCAAGCGCATTGCGCAGATCGAGCGCGACCTCCAGCGACTTCGACGCGGCGGTCGCAACATCATCGTCGATATGTCCGCGCGCGCTGACGGGGTGCTCGCATGAGCTCCGCCAAGCTCAAGACGGTGGCTCAGCTGACTGCCCGAGGCCGGACCGCGTTTTCGTACCGCACGCTTGAGAGCACCACGAGCCGACGCTCGCCGCATGTCCGCACCTCGCACGAGCTCGTGGTCATGGGCCGCGAGAAGCGCGAGAGCATGTCGGCCACGGTGCGCGACGATCGCCGCAACTTTACGCTGCTGGCGTGGATGATCCGCCGCCACATCGACAACTGCGCCCGCTTCACGCCGCTGGTCAAGACAGGCGACACCAAGGTCGACGACGTGCTCAGGAAGCTGTTCCGATGGCACGCGCGCCGTCAGAACTTCGACGCCACCGGCCGCCACGGTCGGGACGAGTTCATGCGGATGTTCGAGGCGTGCAAGGTCATCGGCGGCGACGCCGGGGCCATGAAGGCGCGCGGCGGAAAGTTCCAGGGGATCGAGGGCGACCGCCTGGCCATCCCCGCCGGAGGACAGGTGTTTGAGGCGCCTGACGGAACCAAGTTCAACGAGGAAGGCCTCGACATCGACAAGAACGGCGTGCGGCGCAGTTGGTGCCTGTGCAAGCGCGCTGGCGTCCGCGGTGCCCAGCTCGAGTTCGAGCGCAAGCTACCGGCCAGCGACTTGATTTTCGACGGCTACTGGCCCGAGCGGTTCGACTCCAACCGGGGCGTGTCGCCGCTGGTGACTGCGCTGAACGATGCGGTTGACGTGCGCGAGTCGTGCGAGTGGATCGTGCTCAAGATCAAGCAAAGCGGCCTATTCGGGCTCGCCTTCACGCGTACCGGATCGCAGCCGCTCACGCCGCCGTATGAGGAAGGCGAGACGGCTGCCGCGGCCGATGCGCCCACGACCGAGGCGCAGAGCTATTCGGCCCAGCTCGCCGCGGCCGTCAAGTCGCGCGGCCTGATCAACCTTGACCTCGACCCGGGCGACACTGTCGCGGAGATCGAATCGAAGACGCCGTCGAGCGAGTCGGTCCGGTTCATCCTCGAGATGGTTCGCTTCATCCTGGCCGCGCTGGACATCCCCTACTCGTTCTACGATTCGCGCGGGTCAACTTTCTCCAGCCGCATCGCGGACCGCAACGAATACGAGGAATCCTGCGAGTGGAAGCGCGACAAGAACGTCGACGTGCTCTTCGAGATGCACGAGTGGCTGTTCCCGATCTGGGCCGCCGCTGATCTGATGGGATTCGGCGCCGCGCTCAAGGCGGCGAAGATGTCACCGCTCGAGGCGCTGGCGGGCGTCAAATGGATTCCGGCCGGCAAGCCATGGATGGACCGCGGGCAGGAGATGGCGGGGCACGCCATGGCGCTCGCGTGCGGGATCACGTCAGTGCCTCGCGTTTGCGCGCTGTACGGCGAGGACGCCAACGAGATCGCGGAAGAGCAGCGCGAGTACCTGAAATCGGCCGGTATCCCGCTGGCCTACATCGACGCCGGCAAGCAGGCCGTCCAGCTGCTGATGCAACCCAAGGACACGACAAATGGAAACGAAGATCAGCCCAAGTAACGCCAACTCCAAGCGCTGGTTCTCCACCGGATTCATGGCCGGCGGGATCACCGGAGTCGACGCGTCCAAGCACTGCTTGCTCGGCGGCGTCCTCATCCGCCCGGGCGAGGCCAAGGGTCACGGCGTCTGGGTCGACAAGGAAATGTGCCGGGCCGTAGCTGACATGACTGCCAATGGCAAGTCCGCTACCGCTGGCCTCAAGGCTCGCTTTGGACACCCGAACATGTGCGGCGACGCGCTCGGCACATTTCTTGGCCGTTGGAAGAATCCGCGGTTCGACGAGGCGACCGGCTTCGTCCGCGCGGACCTATTCATCTCGAGCACGGCGGCGGAGTCCCCGAACGGCGACCTGCGCAAGTACGTCGAGGATCTGGCGGCGAAGGAGCCCGATCACTTCGGCTCGTCCATCGTGTTCACGCGCGATACCGCCGCCGAGGAGAAGTTCTACAATGAGCATTGCATCGAGCAGGAAGTTCGCGACGACCAAGGGAACGTCGTCTCGACCATGCGCCGCTTCCAGTCTCCGGACCCCGCAAACGTCCAGAACCTTCCTCACGCCCGCTGCGCCGAACTGCACGCCGCGGACCTCGTTGACGATCCTGCTGCGACGGATGGCATGTTCTCCGGCGCTGGCGGGGCCGCCCTCGCCGCCCAGGTGACGGAATGGCTCGACCTGCACCCGCAGGTGTTCGACGCGCTGCGGGAGCCGGGCGTGGTCGACATGCTCCGGCGCCACTCCGACAAGCTGGAGCCGTTCCTGGCCAAGTACGAGGCCGCGGTCGGTCCGGCTGCCGATTGCACCTGTCCGAGCTGCGGCGAGCGCTTCGTCTACGGCGACCAGCCGGAAACGTCGGCCGGTTCCGTGGCGTGCCCGAAGTGCGGCGCGAGCTGCACGCAGGCCAACTGTGATGTCGAGGATTCCCCCGCCGCGGAGCCGGCGGACTGCACCGACAAGCCGGCGGAGCCCGGGGCGGAAGGTGACAAGGCCATGAGCGCGCGGCTCGTGGAACTTGATCAGCAAATCGCGCAACTGGGCGGCGAGCGTGCCGCGGCTGTGCAGCGGGCGGAACAGGCGGAGGCGTCGCACAAGACGCTGAGCGCCGAACGCGATCAACTCGCAGCGCAGGTCAAACAGATTGAGTCCGAGAAGGCGGCGATGGCGGCCGAACTCAGCGAGGCCAAGCAGAAGCTGGCCGTGCTGACGAGCGGGCAGCCCCCGGCTTCGATCACTTCAGCCGAGCAGAAGCAGCGCGGTTCCATGTGGGACGACGCGCGTAGGCAGAAGTAGTCCGACCAATAGAAAAAAAGGAAATCATCATGAGCGAATCAACGAATACGATGGCTGGCTTGCTGGCCCTGAACGACCGCAACCTGTCCCCGATCGAGGTGTCCGACATCCTGAACAATGCTCCTGTTGTCCGCGCGCTCTTCGCGCAGAAGGCCAGCGAGGGCGGCACCACGCACAAGTTCCAGCGCGATGTGACCGACCCCGGCGTCGGCTTCCGACTGGTCAACGAAGGCATCACGAACGCAACCGGAACCTTCGACATCGTCACGCTGACTTGCGCGCTGCTCGACGGCACCGTCACGCGTGACAAGGCCGTGGCCATGGCATACCGCAAGGGCGCTCAGGCGTACATGGACATGGAAGGCACCAAGTCGCTCCGAGCCGCATTCTACGCCCTGGAGCGGGCGCTGTTCGCGTCCGGTCAAAACAAGCAGTTCACCAGCCTCGCCGGTAATCCGTTCTTCGATCAGATCACGGTTGACTCGCAAGTGGTCAACGCGGGCGGCAGCACAGCTGGAGCCACGCGCTCTGTCTGGCTGCTTCGCTCAGCCGAGGACGGCGTCTCGATGATCGCCGGGAACGAGGGACGGATCGACATGGCCGTGGAAGATGCGACGGTGCAGGCGCGCGATGCCAGCAACCGCCCGTACCCGGCGCTGATGCGGTCCATGCTCGGCTGGTTCAACATCCAGGTAGGCAGCAAATACGATGCGGCGCGCATCGTCAACCTGGATGGTACCACCGGGCACACGCTGACGGATCAGCTCATTGCGCAGGCCGCCATCAAGGCGAAGACCGGCAATCCGTTCAACCTCATCGCCATGAGCAAGACCTCGCTCTTCGAGCTGTGGTCCTCGCGCACGGCGACCAACCCCACCGGCAAGGAAGCCGAGTGGCCCACGGGTGTCATGATGCCGAACGGCCAGATCGCCCCGATCTTGGTGACGGATGGCATCCCCGAGGACGAAGCGGTCATCAACACGACGACCACGACCACGACCACGAGCACCCAGGCCTAGTCTCACCTGGCAAAGCCGGCCCGGCGGCGGTGGTTACGCCGGGCCGGCGAGCTCTTCACACAACTGGAGGACATGACAATGAATCGAATCGGATACGCAGTCGGCGCGCTCGTGGCGCTGGCGTTCTGCGCCCTCGCGCAGACCAACGACTACAGCAACCGGAACGTGCGGGACCCGGTGCAGTTGCAGGCCAAGGTCAACAACGACATGGCCGCTACGGACTCCCGCATCGACGCGATCGAGGCCGAGGTCATCTGCCAGCGCGACACGAACACGACGACCTCCGTCACGACCTACACGGCATCGCGCGCTGGCGTGCTGCTGGTTGGCAAGACGGGCGGGACGGGCGTTCTGTGGCGCGCGTCGGCTGCCGGCACGAACGGCTGGGTGGAAGTCCTCCGCGGGCTGTAATCGCCATGCCGCAACTGGGTGTCAACGCGTTCGAGAAGCTGTACTCCGGCATGGAAGATGCCCGGGCGCAGCTGCGCGTTGGCACCCAAGTTATCGATCGGGCCCTCACGTCCGGACGGCTGGCCCAGCGCGGGCTCACGGACCACGGTTCCTACGACGGCTGGACGATGACGCTGCGCCTGCTGGCGTCCGACGAAGATCCGCACAACAAGATCGAGATTGGCCGCAGCATTGACGTGGAGCACCCGATTGGGTCCGGCTGGAATCAGGGCCGCGTGACCGGGCGCAAGGACGCTGCCGGCCTCATCTCGCTGCAACTGCACACGCTTTACGAGCCGCAATGAGCGAGTCCATCACCATCACATGGCCGCAGCGCGACATTGACGCGCTCTTCGCGCAGATGAAGGCCGCGGCGAAGTACCTCGACTACGACATGGGCCACGCGCTCAAGGCCGCGGCGAAGCACGTTCTCGCGTCCATGCGCACCTCGACGCGGCGTGCTCCGAAGTTCCGCACCATCAGAGAGGCTACCTGGCTCAGCCAGTCAGATTTCGAGCGGGCGAGGAAGCTGAAGGGACGGAACCTTACGGCGTTTGAGGTCGAGGGATATTTCGGAAGGCCGCGCAGATATGGCGTCAAGGTGTTCTTCTCGCGCGACAAAAGCACCGTGAAGCGTAATCACGCGCGCATCGGCAATTCTGGGCTCGCGTCAATGGTGTGGGGACAGGGCGCGTCGCAGCTCGGGGAGTTTCAATCGCTGATCGCTGCCGCAAGCGACCATCTGGTCAGGACTGCCAGACGATTCGCGAGCACAGACAAGAACTTCAAGGGCGGGGATGCGTTCTGGAAGATGAACAACACGCTCGAATATGCGCTTGAGGCATTGCGCGGAGGGGCGAACGACGTAAGCACCGTCATGGAGCGCGCAGCCCGCGCCATGGAGCACAGCATCGAGCGCCAGCTGGTCAAGCGCATGGGCCTCGGGAGCCTGTCTCGATGAACATTCCCAAGGCCATCGAGATCGCGATAGGGACCGTCCTGCGGGAGTTCGGAGGCATACCGAACGACGTCGCCATTCGCATGTGGCAGACGCTCGACAAGGACAAGACGCAGGCCGACGACGTGGACCGCACCTTCCCGCAGATCGACGTCCGGTGCGCCCCGGCCAAGACGGACGAGAACCAGTGCACGCAGTCGTGCGACTGCTCCGTCCTCGTGGCCACATCGGCGCACGATGACAAGGACCACTCGCAGATTTCATATCTGTACGAACTCGTGCAGGGCGTGCTCGACCGCCTCTTCTCGCAGTTCCGCAAGCAGTCTCCAGGCGACGAACTCAACCGTTTCAACGACCTGATGGCCGCGAACGCTCCGGCGGGATCTTACGAGTTCGGAGGATTCACATTCGGCGAAGCGCTGGCCCCGAGCACGGCGGACAGCACCAACATGATCGGCACAACGCTGACGGTGCATTACGGGCGCGACGATTTCTAGGAAAGGAAACACGACATGGCAAACTTCGGAGCATTGACGGACCACTTCGGACTCGCGACAACCAATCTCATCCTCGTGGAGTCCAGCAAGGTCCCGGTGGAGCAGAACCGGGTTGACGCGCAGGACGAGAACGGGGACGTGGCCGATACCGCGTACCACGGCAACACGGCGGGCGATCTGTACGAGGTGTCCTGCACCTACGCGCTCAAGAGCGGGAGCATCAACCTCAACACGCTGAAGTTGGGCGAGCTCACCCCCGGCACGATTGCGGAGAGCATCGAAGTCTCCACCGGCAACACCGCGTGGCCGCAGTTCTCCGTCAAGGGAAAGCTCGGCGCGCAGACGGTTACGGCCCCGAGCGGCAAGGCCAATACCTTCACGCTTCCGGACCTGACCGTGAGCGGCATCAAGCAGGCGCAGTTGATGGGCTTCACGGTCGGGTCGGGCCGGCTCACTGGCTGCACGCTGGAGGCCAAGATCGAGACGGCGCAGCAGGACAACGGCCTTGGCGAGCCCGTGGCTCACGGCGTAAGCGGTGGCACCGGGACCGTGTCCGCGGAGTTTGTCCGGATCACGACCGCCCCCGCCTGGACGCTGACGGCCGCCTGGCTGACGCAGCAGAAGGCCCCCGGTCTGGAAGAGGGTCAGGCCGCGCACCACACGTCCAGCGCCGCTGCCGGCTTCACTCTCGCGCGCGACAACGCGTAGGAGACGCATGGACCACACGGCCACGCTCAACGACCTGGCGCGGGCAGAGATCGAGCAACTTGAGGCTGAAGGCATCCGCCTGACTCCTGACGAGGTTGTGAAGATCAACGCCCTCGGCTGGGCCATCCAGACGCCCGAGACGCGGCGTCTGCTGGCGCGTGGTCGTCCGGTCGAGGTGGGCGGCGCTGTGCTGTGGCCGCTCACCCTGCGCGCCATCGACTGGCTGGAGCGGAACGGCATCCCCCTGAACGAGATCACGCCCGGCATGGGATACGCCATGGCGCATGGTCGCAGCGAGGGGACAGAGATGGACATGGACGGCGCCGCGGCATCCAAGGCCGTGCGCAAGTGGTTCAAGTCGCTGCGCGCCACGCGTACCGAGTTCGTCGAGGCGGTCCAGCAGGTAGACGAGCAGGACCGCCGTCCAGAACTGCCGCTCGATGCGGACGAGAAGCCGATGACGCTCGGCGACTTCTCCGCTTTCCTGTCCGCGGTGTGCGGAGGCGACGCCGACTTCTGGGAGCGTCGTTGCAGCGTGTCCTACTGCAACTCCGTGCTCGCCATGGTTGTCATGCAGAACCGTGTTGACCGCAAGCCGTGTGCGCTGGACCCGCGCATCGTCGGCGAGCGCGCCATGGGCCTCTTTGTCGAGCGCATCCGTGCGGAGCGCAAGGCGGTGGCAAGTGGCTAAGAAAGAGCTGTCCCTCATCCTGCGGGCGAAGAACGATCTCCAGGTCGGGCTCGCGAAGGCGCGCTCCACGCTGGAGTCCTTCGGGTCGTCGGCGCTTAACGTCGGCAAGATGCTGGGCGGAGCGTTCGTGGCGGCAGGGTCCGCCGTGGTCGCGATCGCCACCAAGGCGTTGACCTCCTGGGCCGAAGCCGAGGCCGGGACCAACGCCCTGCGGGCCTCGTTCCGCGCGTTCGGAGAAGAGGTCGCGGTCAACACTGAACGGATCACACAGTTGACCGCGGCCATGCAGGACGAGACGGGCCTGTCCGGCGACGCGCTGACGGCCCGGGCGGCCCGGCTGAAGATGCTCGGGGTTGAGACGGCCGCGATGGGCGAGGCGCTGAAGGCCACCGTCGCGCTGGCCTCTGTTGGAATGGACGAGGAGTCGGCAACGCGCGCCGTCGCGCAGGCGCTTCAAGGCAACTTCACCGCGTTGCAGAAGTACATTCCGGCGCTTCGCTCCGCGACGACGGAAGAGGAGAAGGCCGCCATCGTGCGCGACTTCGTGGCGCGCGGGTATCAGCAGCAGAAGGACCAACTCAACACGCTGGCCGGCCAGTGGTCGCTGCTGAAAGAGCGAGTGGGCGACGCGTGGGAGGAGATCGGGGCGGCCCTCGCAGGAAACGACACGATCAAGTCATCGCTGCAATCAATGGGCGAGTACGCAAAACGGTTTGGAGAGGCCGTAAAAGAGTGGGCAGCGAATGGCGGAATCGAAGACGCCAAGGCGGGTTTCCAATACATGTGGGAAACGATCCGCTTCGGAGTAGAGCAGGCATGGGGAAGAATGAAGTTGTTCTGGTCTCTTATCAGAGATGCGGAGCCGGTGAAGTACATATCCAGTGTATTCGGTGCATTCGCAAATGTTGTCGTTGAAGACATCAAGCTGATGATCCAGTGGGTGCAGGCTCTATGGGCAAAAATGAAGAACCCGATGAGCGATTTTCAGGCTCCGGATTCTGGCATTTACAAGGCATCCGTTAAGACGTTTCTGGATGCGGTCCGCGGCAAGAACATGGCCGAGCGCGACGACCGGGCCCGCCTGCTGGACGAGCTGACGGCGATGGAGGAGGCCCACAACGCGCGCCTTACCAGCATCGCGGAGTCTCACGTCGCTGGGCTGGAGAAGGTCAACCAGCAGCGCGTCGAGTCCGAGCGCACGGCCGGGCAGGCTCGCGTTGACATCAACGCCAAGACCGCGGAGCAGGTGTGGACCACGGCCGCGCAACTGAAAAGCTCTCTGGAGGAGGTCAACACCTCCCGCGCGGAGAACGAGCAGGCCACCCTGGACGAGATCGTGAGCAGCAACAGCGAGGCCGCCTCCGCCGTGAAGGATGAGTGGGTTGCCGCGCACCAGGAGATTGCATCCTCCAAGATCGAGTCCGTGAAGCTGGGGCCCACCGGGCAGACGCTCACCACGCAAGGCCCCGCGGTCACGTCCGGCACGCCGCAGAACCCCTACGGGTTCAACCAGAACGACCGGACCGGAATCCGCGTTCAGTGGGAGATCCTGAAAGTCATGTCCGACATCCGGAACACGAATCGCAACCTCCTGACGTGGGGCTAACCGTGGGACTCATTACCAACTACCTGAGCGCGGGAAGCGGGCAGCGGACGGCGTTCGATGTGACGCGCCGATCCGGAGAGTGGAATGCCACGACGCAGCAGCTCGAGTCGTCGATCAACATCGTCGAGGCTACCGAATGGACCGGCTTGAGCGAGCAGGCGGCCATTGACTTCGCCGCCGTTGGCTCCGCGCGCGGGTCGCTGTCGTTCACCGTCACCAACTCAAGCGTGGTGCTGCTCAAGTTCGGGCGCCAGCCTCAGTACCAGACGCGCGAGGACAAGCGGACGGTTGGCTCCTTCATCGTCTCGCGTTCGGTCGAGACGACGATCGAGATGTTCGCCAACCCGACCGGACCGCGGATCAGCGTGGGCAACGGAAAGAAGACGTACCCCTTCAACGTGGTCCTGACCGCCTCGTCCGGCGCGACCGTCAGCGGGTTTGGAGTCGTCGACTACTACGGCGACAGCGTCGACATCGCGCAGCAAGGCACATGGACCGGCAGCGGGACGCGCACGGTCACTATCACCAAGCCGAGCATATTGTGGGCGTGGAGTTCAGTCGGCAACGCCACGCGCATGGATACCGGGTCAATCGTCCTCTACGTATGAGCACCAACGGAACAAAGCTGTTCAAGACCCCGATCCGCAAAGGCGCACCGCTGGCAAAGAGCGGCGTCGCGGAGGGCCTGGAGGCGATGGCCCGCGCCATCGAGCGTCTGGAAGTGGTGGGAGAGAACGACATCAAGGCCCGCATCGAGTGGGCCAACGGCATCCCGCGCATCATCATCGGACGAGAGGTCACAACCACATGAAGCATACCATCGCACTCGCGCTTCTCGCCTTCACCGTTTCGGCGCAGCAGATTCGGCCGATCACGCAGTACAACGACATCAACAAGGTCGGCGACGAGTTCTACAGCAAGCCCGTGACGTGGTTTGCTGGCGACTCGATCCGGTTTGACGTGTTCGCGACGGATGTCCGGACTCCGATAGACCTGAGCGGCGCGACATTCCCGGTCCTGTTCGTGGCTGCCGAGACGAACGTCGCACAGGTCTATATCGCGCAGACCGGCGTCGTCGTGTCGGCCACTGGCGGGCATGTGCGCGTGAGCGTGCCGGCCACCAACGCGCTGCTTTCGCCGTCCATCAACTACGCGGCCTGGATGACCGTCTACCGCGTCGTCGCAGCAGAGACGCAGGAAATCGCGACCGTGGCCTACTCCTCGGCGCGCGTGCTGAAGGCTCCGAACGGGACGAGCTACAGCTACCTTTCCCCCACCAATCCGCCGTGGCAGTTCAGCATCGGCTCGCTTGGTTCAGACGCGACCAACTGGAGCACCTACCCGGCTGTCTCGCGCGTCAACCTGGCAGGCCTCGGGATCACCAACGCGGGCGCCATCTACGGCGACGCGCGCGGGCTGACGAACTTCCCGGCGTCTCTGGCGACTACTGGCGCGCTCTCGTCTGCCATCGCGGCGGCGACGGCGAACATGGCCACTGGGACGCCGATCTACTCCATCGCTGGGTTGGCCACTGGAAGCCCGGTGTACTCGCTTGCGGGGTACGCTACTGGGACGCCGGTCTACACGACGGCAGGCCTCGCCACCGGGACGCCCATCTACTCCGTGGCTGGGCTCGCTACCGGTAGCCCGGTTTACTCTGTGGCCGGGCTCGCCGCATCGTCAAACGTCGTGAGGTACAACGACACCAGGGGCTTCACCAATTCTGGCGGAGCATCAATTACTCCGAGCCTTGAGATATGGGCCGGAGGAGGGCCCACACGCGAAACGATAGCGGCTTACGGAACTGGCGAAGGCCGGATGGTTCTTTCGTTCTATGACGACAACGACCTTCAGACCACGAAGATCACCACGAAAGGCGGAACGATTGACCGAGACAACGTGGGGTATCTGTACGTAGGAGTCGATGACGCTGGAGACGGAGGGTGGAAGGTTTGGGACGAGCGATCCACCGTCATGCGCAGCTTCGGTACCATTTACCTGTACGACCAGAACACCAACTCGCACATCAGCATATCTGCTACGGGCGGAGTGCGAGTGGGTCAGAACAGCTTCCACGCCGAGACATCTGGAGATATATCTCAGGACTCAACCAACACCGCAGCGCTGGGCGAGCTGACGGTAAAGTCGCTGGCCTTCGGGACCAACGGGACGCCAGTCTACTCGTGGGCGTCGTTCGCTACCGGGACGCCGATCTACGCGGAGAGCGATCCGGCGTGGACCGCCTCGTCCGGTTCCGTCGCGGCGGCCATCGCTACGGCGCAGGCGACAGGCGTCGCGGCCTTCGTGCGGGCGGCGGCGGCGGCCACCGGGACGCCCGTCTACGCGGAGTCAGACCCGCTGTTCCGCGCGCAGACGGGCACGCTGTGGGCCGCCATCATGGCGCGGGCCACCGGTACGCCTATCTACAGCGTGGCGGGACTGGCCACCGGCAGCCCCATCTATTCCGTGGCCGGGCTGGCGACAGGCTCCCCGGTGTACTCCGTGGCTGGGCTGGCCACCGGGACCCCCATCTATTCGCTGGCCGGCTACGCGACCGGGACCCCGGTCTACTCGCTGGCAGGGTACGCCACTGGCTCCCCGGTGTACGCCGAGAGCGATCCGGCATGGCGCGCAACCACGGGGGCGCTCTGGACGGCCATCAACGCCAAGGCCACCGGGACGCCCGTCTACAGCATCGCCGGGCTGGCGACTG
>ERZ724522.1390-NODE-1390-length-13096-cov-3.157580_pt1 | contig 13096 bp, 14 predicted proteins | sample MGYA00376055_ERZ724522 | MGnify/ENA primary metagenome ERZ724522 (study PRJEB28724, sample SAMN07190884) | wastewater metagenome | isolation source: effluent of sewage treatment plant in Hong Hong | place: Hong Kong | collected 2016-03-17 ... | reverse complement strand
CATTTCTTCTCCATGATCCATCTGCTGGGGCTGCTCTTCTGGCTGGTCCGTAGACATGACCTGTTGTCCCATTTGCTGGTTTTGTTGCATCAAAAATTGGTCAACCAACGCGGTAGCTTGCCCCAAAGAAGCTTTAGCCTCTTCCGGGGTCATTTGATTATTTTGACTTTGTGTGTTATAGTCTGCCATATGAAGATATTTCTTATATTGTTACTCATTGGTTTTATTATATCGCCAATGTTTACATTGTGTTTGTTAATGTTTATTGGCATTATCGCATTATCATATAGCAATAATAGCCGACACTTAACACTCCGAGAACTAGAAGAGTCTGAATCTGAATAAAACTACCTTGTCTCATAGATTTGGTCACTAATATTCTTCAACTGCTTAATTAGATTTCTTACCGCTGGGCTGTTCTCAGAATATCCCTCCTCTAGGAGCTGTACTTTCCTTGTCTGTAATCTATCAAAAGTATCCTCAAGTTGAGCCTCTTTAGCTTTACCCAAGAAATCCACATATCCACCCTCGTCACTTAATGACGAGTTTTTATATGCCTCTTTTACTTTGGCTGCTTTCTGTTTTACAAACTGTGATAACTGACTCGGTATATTACCGGATAAAAGACTGCTCTTAACTGAAGCTTGTGTGGCACTGTCTAGATTTTCTAGATACTTTATAACCTTCAACTTGATATTGGGATTTTGATATAGCTTCTTAGCAAATACGGCGGCGGCTCCAACAAATGGGTTACCACCAGAAACCGTCGTAGCCCCGAAGAATGCCCCCCAGTCTCCTAGAGAAATATTAGCCCTAGTAAGTCCTCTGGTAGCCCTAGTCTCAATTGCGTTGAGTATAGACTTAGATGTCTGAACATTCTTATTAAGACTCCTTATATCCTGCCCACTATACTCTTTGACTTGATTTTCAATAAATGTTTGAATATCTTTTCTAATATTAGTTAAGCCCTTTTTAGCGATACCCTCTTTAACATCTCCAGTAACTTTATAAAGGTTAAAATGTTCGTCCATCAGCTCCTTAACTCTTTGCACGTCTTCTAATTTGATATTCTTCTTCTTTAAGAGATTTCCAACCTCAGCAGTACTCTCTTGTAAACCAGGAGTATCAGCAGTCTGTTTTAAAATCTCACCCAACGCCTCTTGATATCTAGGGACGTCCATCGCATTATATACCTTGGGAACATCAGATATTATCTGCCTTACCTGGTTATAGTTTTCTTTAGAGAAATTATCCAATAAACTTACTGTTTCATCTACCCCACCAGCTAACAGGTTATTCTTAGATAAAAAACTCCCAACGTCATTACCCGTGCTTAAATATATATTCTTTACATCTCCTTGAGTCAAATCAAAGGCTTTAGCTATTTCACTGTTAATTATCTGAGCTTTTGTTGGGATCATTCCTTTACTGAGACCTTGCATGGCAGTACCAACTTTACCGCCCATTTCTCCAACATTTTCAGCTGTCTTAGCAGCAAAACCCTTAACCCCTTGCATAGCCGTTTCTGTTGTACCAACAGCTTTACCAGCCACTTTAGGACCGCCCATAAACCCTCCGACAGTACCTGCGACATTTGCGGCATTAGATACATCTTCAGCTACTCTAGCCGTAGCCGCCCCCGCCTTTGTACCAGAAAACTTCTGGACTATTGGTAAATTAGCCAAGCCAACAGGACCTTTGTTTCCTGCCATGGCTTCCACAGCATAACCTACTGGTTTAGCTATCGGTGCAAATGGTGCAGTTACGGCCCCAGCAGCCCCAGAAAGACCTTTTAAGACATTTTCACCAAAAGTTAAAGGATTACCACTACTATTACCAGCGGCACTAAATCCCTCTTTTGCAGTTTGTAGTCCACCCTTAAATTGGTCTACTATGCTGTTTTTAACATAATTACCAACTTTGCTCCCAACCTTACTTAGCAAAGACTTATCGCCAGTATCGGTAGGGATACCATTTCTTTTTAGAACTACTTCTGATTCTTTTTTAGATAGAGTTTGCATATTACAATCCTTCTAATTCATCAAACTTAGTAACTGTACCATCACTATTCTTAGTAGCCCATACTCCGCCATCTTTGAACATACCCACACTCTCTGGGTTACCGCCTTTGAGTACAAAGTCTAATTTAGCAAAGTTATTTATCTTATTTAATTCGTCTTTGAAATCTTTCTCACTAGCATTATACCCAACTATCTTGCCATCTTTAGGAATAGCCCAATAGTTAATCTTGGTAGCAGACTCCTCCAATAAGGCCAATTCTTTTTCACCTAATGCTCCAAAAGTAGCTCCCTGTGCCTTAGCGTTTACTAAGTTATCTTTAGTTAGACTCTTCGCAATCTGGTCAACGCTAGCTATAAAGTTCTGTGTCGCACCTGACATATTGTCCCAAGAAAGCGTCTTACCCCTTGCGGCCCAATTTGGACCGACTGCATTGTCTAGTCCCTTATCAGTTAATAACTCAGTGACTTGAGAAATGTTCTGCTGTGCATTAGCTAATTGTAGAGTCTGATCTTTACTTGGAGTGGCGTATGCTGCGTGTAACATATTATCCAACGCACTGCCTGTTTCTATCTTCTTACCCAAAGTAGCTTCAATCATCGTAGCCGCTTTACCCCACTGACCTGGATTTGCCTTGATGATGTCTTGTACTTGTTTCAATTGAGCGTTTTGCTGTGTGGTCTGAGCATTTGCCAAAGCGATATTGGCGTTCATGCGAGAAGTCTGAGCATTGTACTGAGAGACTCCCAATTGTGCTCTATTTAAATTGAGATTTTCTAATTTCAGCTGATTTTCAAATTGTTGCTGTTGTTCTGCCTTAGTTGCTCCTAGAGGTTTAATCAATCCCTTAGCATTTGCCTGGTCTAATGTCATACCAGTACGATATGCGAAGTCCTCTGGGCTAGAATAAGCATCACCTGTCTGAGTGTTCTGTACTTCTCCACCAGCAGTAACGATAAACGGAGAATTAATATTGTAATCAGCATATTGGGCTAGGTTGCTCTTACGCTGAATAAACGAAGCGATATTCTGAAGTTGCCCAGGTTGCATGCCCAAAGTTCGTTCGGTTAAATCTATTGCTTGTGGGTCATTACCCATCATTTCCATTAAGCCGGTATATCCTACTGCATTTATAATGTTGTAATATCCTTCTTTAGCGTTCTGTACAAATTTATCCCGATATTCAGCTAGTTGTTGGTCTATTTGCAGCTTCTGTGAGATTGCCTGCATTGCAAACTGCCTATCTTGTGCTGAAAGAGACACCATATTATTGATATTCTCCATGGCTGCATTCTTCTGGTCAATGAGGCGATTATAATTCTTAATCAAAGATTTATTTCTTGCACCGGACAAGGCCAAGACTTGAGAGTCAGTCGCAAAACCATTGGCGGCTTTAACCTCGTTTCTTATATCGTCTTCCGTTCCATCAATTACATTTTTATAGTTAATTAACTCCTCGTTGAGAGCAGGTATTCCAGCTTCTTTAACCGATTTATTATAGAAATCTAGTAAAGAAGTCTGTTGATTCGCTGCCGAAGCAAATTCGGCTCTATCTGCCAATAGTTGCTGATAACCAGGATCTTGGGCCAGTTGTTGTTCAATAGGACTTAAGCCCGCAGGCGACTGAGAGGTTATCTGCGGACTATATTTATTAATAGCACTTTGAGCCTGACCTTGAGTGGTAGGGGCCGCTGTACCAGAAGCCTTAGCGTTATTGAACCCCTGCTTTAGTTGCTCAAATACATTCTGAGCCGTGGTACTACCTCCTTGTGAATTTATAAAGTTACTTAGGTCTTGAGGAGTAGAGAACCCTTGTCCGGTCTTTGTATTATAAAATTCAGTAGTGTTAGGGTTAGTTTGTGATGGTCTCTGACCTATCAAAGTATTTATGTCAGTTATTGGTTGAGTGGTAGCAGGTTGTGTATAAGGAGTTGCATTTACTGTAGCTGGACTAGGTTGTTGTGTCGTCACTGGAGCAGTAGTAGCAGGTAGAGGTTGTGGGACTGTGCTGGCTGGAATACTCGTAGGCACGGCTGCAGGGGCTTGTGAACTTTGAGATACCAAACCAAAAACATTCTGGGCGTTTGCACCTAGACTAGGATTTAAAGTATTGACATAAGAAGCAAGAGAATTAGGGTCACTAAAACCTTGTCCAGTCTGCGTATTGTAGTATTCAGTAGTCCCAGGTGATGACTGCGACTGACGTGTTCCTATGTTTTGGGAAATAAGTTGAGATACTGTGACCATATATTAAGTAGGTGTTCCAAATACCACAATTCTAGAACCTGCTAGGATGTTGTCTCCTAGGTCTTGGACAGTGATTGAAGTAATTGCATTAGATGTATTATTCCATGTCGCTTTGATATCGTAAGGATTACCAGCTCCTCCAGCTGCCGCTTGATACCCTGCCCCGACTATAGATTTAAAGATAGAAGCAACATTAAAGATACTTAACTCATACCAAACCTCATTTGTATTGACTGTAGGTGTAAGTCCGATATAAGCTGCCGCCGTAGTATTACTGTATGCCGCTGAGTTGCTGGAGACCCTGTAAGAATAGTTGTTACCTGTATCACCATTAAATCTTAAAGTCAGACCACTAGCAGATGAACCTGTTTGATTAACAAATATAAAGACCTTTAAGACACCACGGCCCAAGAATGTGCCTGACGCTAAGGTAGTGGCATTATTGGCGTTAGTGACATCTGCTAGAAGATTCATGCTCCCACCAGCTATAGCATTTACCTGATTATCAACATAAAGTTTGTTTACCACCTGTAATTCATCAGTTGGGGTGTCAGTAATCTTACGCCAAGAGAAAGCATCCTCTTTTAGAAGTCCTTTTACTATCTCTTTAATCTCTAATGTTTCTCCATCTGTAAATAACATTAGCGTTTCCCTCCTTCCACAAAATCAACTTCATATTTTAGACCTTTCCAATTCTTAGAGCCTAGATTGGTGATTCTAACCCCCCAAGAAGTAGCTGGAGACAAAACAGGATTCCATTCCACCATGTCCTGACCAACACTTATAGGTGGAGTACCAGCTGTAAATGTTTTACTGGCTAGTACACTTGAAATAGAGTTAACAAATTCCACCTTGAAAGAATTATCGGCAACTAGAGGCTCAGTATACATTCTAAATTCCGTAGGCTTAACTTTCTTGGGGAAGATTTCGTTTAGGCTCTCCCACGTACCAGTAAGTACCGAAGCTGTGCCTGTAGGGACAATAGAAAATTTATACAAATAACCTTTTAATGTATTAGTGCCAAGTCTTTCTAGGGTGGAGAAGTATACTTTGGCTACGCCATACATATCTCCTGTATACCCTCCTGCGTGACTACCATATAGTAAATTAGTGATAGGTAGACACATTGGTACTTGTAAGACTTCTTGGACACCACTGGCAACTGAAGCCTGAGAAAATAAACGCAGCGGTCTAAATAGTCCATTGTTTACATCTTGGTCGTATCTTCCATACATCATTAGTCCACCTGTAAGTTGGGTGGTACTAGAGACATATTCGGGTGACATAAACCCAAACATGTTACCTATAGAGAAAGTAGAACCAAAGCTTGGTGACTGAAATTTAGGTATCGTAAGTAGTTTTTCGTTATCAGAATATAAAGCAGCACCAGACATATCGTAACCCATAGTATAATTGGATCGCCCGTAGGTCTGATTAGCTGTCAAACTGTAACCATCAAACGCTGTGTAGGCTGTATAACTGTTGTCTGTGCCGTTCCAAAGGAATTTAAACGAACTAGAACTAGCTATGTTAGCTGTCATCCCTGAAACATTATCAAAAGTCAAAGGATTAGACTCATTAATACTAGAGACGGTAATTATCATGTAGTTACCATCTGGTGTTAAATCCAAGTCACGAATGAAAGTACCAGAGGGGAACCCAGGAGAAAGCTTGGTGTATGTAGTAATTGTTTCAGTTGAGTCAATCTCTATCAAGTTATTTCCATTCGCAAAATACATTTTACCCAAGAACTGTACAGAAGGTCTTGGGACATTACCTGTAATAGAACTGGCGGCTGCAACTGACGGATTACCAGCACTACCATCAAAATTTACTTTGATTATGTTAGAGTCAGTCCCAATGAATATCTTGGAAGTAGACCCATAAAACTGCATAGAAGCCCCATAAGAGGTAGTATTTGAGCTAAAACTAGCCAGTACACTCCCTGTATCGTAACTAGGATTATTTAAGCTAGGTTTGTTTACCTCCGTTTTAACAAGTTTTTGGTCCAGGCCATAAGAATAGGCTGTGACCACACTACCTTCTACTCTAACTCTAGAGGTAGACAATGGATAATTTAATGTCGCACCGATTATAGAAGGTTGTTCCAGCCAAGAAAGGTTCTTTGGGTAGGAAAACGGATCATAACCAAAACTGGCATCGTATTTAGCGAAGCCAGAGTTCATGGCTCCTACGGTTTGCCTAGTCAGAGCACCTGTGAAATTGTCTACTACTTTAGTAATCATTTAAAATTCGTATCCAGTTATTTGTATGGGGACTGCTTGAAGAGGTTGCTGTGAACCTTGGCCCAGAGTATTTGTATATTGCCCTACTCTTTCTTGATATTTTAGATTCAGTTGGTCGCCAGTAACTTGATTATCTTGTCCTTGTAAAGAGTATTTATAATTAGCCGCTATCCTATAACCCAATAAAGCTGCGTCTACATTCTCCGGATAGTTTACTGTATCGGAAACTGAGGAATAGACAGAGGGTTTAGCATAATAGAACATTCTCATCATAGCGTTGAGATTGTGTGAACTAGTAGGAGTTGGGAATATCTCAAACCTGTCACCCCTATCATCAAAACAAGGGGAATTAGCGTCTGCGTTTACTCTGAGCCAACCAAAACCACCATTAGGAAGGTTGGATATATCAACTTGTGAGGCTACCCTGTAATCATCTTGCTTGGTTCCTCCGTAATTCAATTCTAGGACCTTCAGAGCTAGCGTAGAAGGGTTTGTTGGATATGGGTATACCCCCACACCAGCAGTACCAGTAATAGAGGCTTCTTGAATGGATGACGCATCCACTCTCTTGTCTACTAGTCTTCTGTGAAAATCCACCAAGGCTTCGTTGGCGAATTCTAAACCAGCTGCATCAGTCAGACCATTAGAGTCAGTTTGTGCAGCTGTCCTTGCAAATGATAATACAGAAGAAAGTACCATATATATTCTTGTCTTAATCCCCAAGCCCTAAAAAGGGCTCAGAGTTAAAACACGAACTAGTTACTGAAAGCACTCTCAATACGCTGGATTCTTTGAACGCCAGGAGTATCTTCAAATCTAGTAACACCCAATGCAACCTTACCACTAATAGAAGTGTAGAGGTTAAGAGGGTTATTAGAGTCTGGAGTATTAACAATAGTAGCTTGTGGTTGCTGGAAGTAACCCCAACCAAAGCTTTCAGCTCCAACCACAGTAGTAGGTAGTACTGGGACAGTGGAGTTAAAGTAGTTTTGGTTTGCTGATTCAAGGTATCTAACACCTCTGAATTCAGTTACGGTTCCAGCCAAAAGATCATCAACAGAAGTATAACGACCAGCATCCAACCAAGAACCAGTAGCGGTATTGGACATCAAGTCAGCCATAACCATAGGATGGATAACAGCCACATAGTATCTACCTGAGAATGGTCTTAGACCAGCTGCATTAGCTGAGCGAAGCATCTTCACGGCACGCACCATATCGGACTGAGTGATTGTGTCACCAGCACCAAGTGAAGTACGAGCAGTCTTTCCACCAGAATAGATTACTCCATTAGTACCTGCATTAACTACAGTCTGGATGATTGTATCTACCATACGAGCAAGAGCTTCTCTTACTTGTCTGGTTGCGGATTCTACAACCTCAATAGCACTGTTATGTACCAAGAGGTCGGTAACCTGTACCAAGATACCGTATTGTGCAGGACCAGTTGAGTAAGCACCAGCACCCCAAGAAATAGATGTAGGGTTTGTACCTTCTGTGATTGCGGTCACACCTTCAGTACTAGACACTGGGAAACCAGGAGAAGTAGAAGCTGCACCACCTTGAATACTAGCACCAGCACCCCAAACTGAACCACCACCAGCGGCTCCACCAGGACCACCAACAGTCAACATAGAAGTGTTGATCTTAATTGGTAACTGGTTTGTTTGAGGGAACAAAATTCTGTCAAAACCCTTTGGGGCATCTCTCTTGAGTCCCAAGCGGGCATACTGAAGATCAGGTTCAAGTGTCCTGACTTCGTCGTTGATGTATGCGGTCAAAAGTTCTGAGGTATTGGTAGATGCACCACCCCAACTAGTGCCGCGAGCTGTAACTGCCATAAATTAAATTTCTTTCTGAACCTGCTAGATTGTGCTTCCTCTACGCAAAAGTTGACTTATTGCACCGCCGTCAGCTTCAGCCTGTAGCAATGCATTTCGCCTCTCTTCTTGAGTCATGTCTCCAACACTCTTCTCTCCACCGCCTCTAAAGGCGTTTGGAGAAGTACCACCAGCAGGACTTTCAACAATTGGCTGTGGGTTACTCATAGGAGGTTGATATTTATTCTCTTTGACGAGAATAGATACTGCTGCGTCTTCTATGCTGTACCCGTTATTCACCACTTTATCCATAATCTGTTCTTGGTATTCAAGTACAGCTGGATTCTGTGTTGCGATTGCACCGAGTCCTTTGTAGAACTCTACTTCTCGCTTAGTCTTTTGGATCTCTTCCTGCTGGAGTTGCTTTTCTTTGAGTGCTGCGTCACGCTCTTCGGCGACAGTACGCACTTTATTAGCAAGGTTCCTTAATCTGTTATCGCTCTTGTCCTCTACGGGACTTTGAGCATTATCTTCTAAATCTATCAAGTCTTCATCTGCCATATATACATTATCTTTGGCGGCGAACCCAAAGTAAGATTAGCTTATTTACACTTATTGGTAGTAGCCAACTGCCAATAAGGACTATACATTGTTAACCCTAAACCTAGCTAAATGCTTCTGTGAGCATGTGTAGTTATCACACACAACTACTACAGCACCAGGATTAGTAGGGCTATCATGGATATTTAAAATATGTTTATACACCACATCTTCCGGATTCTTGGAAGCATCACAGTAACTGCACATAAGCTCCCCCATATTCTTAAAGTGGTCGCAGAGAGTATATTGCAAGTGGGCTGGATAATTAGGGTCTTTCACGCCACACCACTCACATGTTCCACCCCTAACTTGTGGGTATTTGTGAGTAAATGGAACTGTAGATCCGCCTACTCTTTCCGCTCTCTTTATTTGAGTATCATTCATATTGTTTTATCTGCTCTTGTATGCGAGCTAATTCCTTTAAATAACCTTGTAAACTTCTCTCTAAATCAAGTTTCTTTAACTCACCAATCGCTCCCTGTGTCCTGTAAATGTCTATAGTATCACGTTGCTGATGCAAAGTATTATTTAGATTTTCTAAACGATCATCTATATCATCTCTTATCAGTGTCCATGCCTCAGAATTAAGTAAGGTCCTGTGAGCTAGTATCAACTTTTCTAGGCGGACTAGCCTTGCTCTTAGGATGATCACTTGGTCTTCCTTTTTGACTTCCTCGGTATCTACCAAGGTTGCTACATGGTCTTGTAATACTTTAGAGATATTCATTACGCAGTGGCTGACTGGCTTTGTACTTTAACTTGAGTTCTGACTGAAGCAACACCTGTCACCGCAGCTCCCACGATAGTAAAGGTACGAGCCAAAGGACTCAAAAGAGGTAGACCGGAGACTTGGTTGGCTCCCAAAGTAGAAGCTGAGGTATTAGCGATACCAACGGACAATACTGAGTTGGCTGGGAAAGCATTAATAGCTGTAGCCATACCTCCAGCATTTACGAAGCCAGCGGTAAAGGTAGCGTTTTGATTTCCTGCTGTGTTTGAGATAACACTAGTCCGGCCGACATCATACCAAGTTGTTCCGCCGTCATCAGTAGTCTGTAGTACTACACTGACACCTGCACCTGCCACGGATCCAGTAACTTTTACAATCACACTGTCAGCATCTTGTGGGATATTGAAAGTATGAGCGATACCACCAGCCACCGAAGCAGCTCCAATGAGTCCATTGTCCTGTACATCAAGTACAGTCTGTAAGGGTAATCTTATTGCCATATATTTATTTACTAAATTTACTATTAAACATTAATTTTTCTGCTGCCGTATTCAGTCTTGCACGAGTTCCTTTTCCGGAGTGGTGTGGGACTTTCTCTGGCAACGCTTTCTCTTCTTCTGTATGCTTCGACCATTCTTTTGCCATCTCAGGCTTATTGGCATACATCCATTTTTCTTGAGCTCTAGATTTAAATGGCATAATTTAATATTCTGCTAATAATACACTACCAACACCAGAAGTAATTGTGGCTATGTTATTGGCTAGTCCGTTTATTACTCCCTTTCCAACAACACTAGCTGTTGCTCCTTGTCTGGTACGAGGGACCACCAACATCATAGTTGTACCCGCTGGGATATAGTTATCAAAGTTGGCTGCAGCTGCTGATATAGCTACACCGATAACCGAATTCCCCCATTTAATTCCTGCTCCTGTTCCCACCGCTGTTACACCAACTACTGTAGTATTAGCATTTAACGCAGTAGTAGATGAAGTTGAAGCATTTTCTCTAGCAGTACTAGCTAATGCTGGTACGTTAGGGGGGGAATTATGCAGCGGATTCCCAAATTCGTCTACAGGAGACGCTTTTGCATAATTAATCATAATTTATTTAACTTTCTAATAGCTCTGTTTAGAGCTTTAGCCAATAAATTTATATCATCTCTACCAAAGTCTTCTGGTACTTCTTCAATATCATAAACATAATTGATAGCAGTGCCTTGTCCAGTATTAACTACTGAATCTTTATCAAACTCTACAACATCGTTTTTGATTATCTTAGGCATTTGTATTTCCTCTCATAGAATTATTTGGATTGATTTCAGCTTTTAGAGAAGAAGCTGCTTCCATCGGATTACTCTTCTCTGCTCCTATATTAATATTACCCATACCCCCAGAATTATTGTCAAGCATTTGCCCAGTCATTTGACCACTCATCTGTTGTAATTGAGCTGCTTGTTGTTGTGCCTTTTGTTCAGCCAACATCTTCTGGTGCATCTCTATGTGGAACCAACCCGCCCAAGTCTTCGGCTCCAACATCTGGTGAGTATACAAGTGAGCGACGTGGTCGTCAGTTGGTAACGCATCTACCCATTCATCTTGCTTTAATCTCTCATTCTCACTTTCAGCCTGTATCTCATCTAGAGTCTTGGGTAACATTACGTCAATCTGACTAGGGTCTTCTATCATTAATGGCCAGAAAATATGCTTCTGCCAATTTCTAAAACCATTGGCATCCATAGAAGCTTGCACGGCTGGATATAGTTGCATCATATCTCGCCGCTTAACCAAGTTCTTATATTCGGCCTCTTTAGCTGAGTATACAAATACACCGGGGGGGAAATCAGTATTAAAATCTGACAAATCTACTTCCGTACTTGTAACACCTTTAACACCCACGATATTAGCTATTTTAGTACCCAATTCCTTACCATGCTTAGCATATCTGTGAAACCAATGACTCCAGAATTCAGACTCACCAAACTGCATTATCTTACTCTGTAGACTCTGTGCCATATCGTTTAACTGCTGGTCTATGGCTGCCTCTGTTGCTGTATTTGATGTCTTATTTTTCTGTGGTTGAAGCGTAACACCAGTACCAATAGGGGCATTTGCCTCCTGTTGAAGCATAGAAATGAAATTAGTCAATTCAGGTGTGAGAGGCTCCTTAGTATTTATTGGACCGACAGCCAGGGCCCCATCACCTTCTACAGGAATATGTTGATTAATTTGCCTAGACATGAATTGCGTCACATCTTTAACTCTGTTCGGATCATACCAGTACACAGGGTTTGCTTTATCTTTAGCTGCTATGAAGGCAAGATTAAGTAGTACACTCTTGGCTCTATGCTTATCCTCCAATAAGTCCGCTATACCAAAATTGATTGAGGCATGAGGCTCTCTGAAAGCTTCCTTGGTAACTATTGGCCATTTAGAACCTTTTACTTTAGTTCCGTCACCATAATCTAGATCTTCTAATTTCAATACTTCCGACCATAAGACCTTATCTAAATTCTTATCTAGCCAATAAACAGTTTTCTTACCATCTTCGTTGTACCCATAAAACTCCATTATCTGGTAAATATCGCCACCGAAAGACTCCATACCAGGCTCTATGGCTTGTTTAGCTTGGTCTCTCAAGGTCTTATAGTTCCAAATGTATTCATCTACACCACTGGGGATTTGTGATACTTTATCTATTCCAGTAATAGTGCCGTTTGATATCAACCTTTCAAGCTCTATCCTAGACTTTGTAAGCCATTTCCAGTAATATCTCCAGTCCTGTACATTCTCAAAATAGGGATCATAGCCGAAAGTTAAAGGATTAATGACACAAGGCTCCATTATCTTCCTGTTTTTATCAAAGCGTAGCGTTTCTACGTACCCACGATTAAAGAACAGAGCATCCCAGCACCAATCATAGTCCAGTTTAGCCTTCTCCATCTCCTGATAGTCGGACTGGGCCAATATATTATAAGAATTCAGTTTGTCTTGGTTTATTCCTTGAGATGGTAAGAACTTAATCTGCATCTTATCATCGTAAAGACTAGATAAGACCCTATTAAACAAAGTCAAAAGCAGCGTAGAAGAGATGGTTTGGTCTCCACGCTGCATATTATTAAGCAAAACTAATTGAGCAACTTTACGCTGCTTCCACTTCTCTAGAAAGTTTCTACTTTCTTCGTAACAATCTTGAAAGTATTTGGGTGTACCACGAGAATACACTCCAACTTGAGGATTATCCATATAATTAATTATAGAGATAACACCACAAAAGTTGTCAAGGATTTACTATTTCTTTTTCTTCTTAAAGGCGTCCTGTAGAGTTATAGGTTTATCAATCAATGTTTGTCCAAACCTAGGCTCACACAAAAGGATTATTTCGTATTCATCACCTTTGACCATTACTCTGGGAGTAACATCCTCATTAGCTACTA
>ERZ724522.1389-NODE-1389-length-13100-cov-8.014028_pt1 | contig 13100 bp, 18 predicted proteins | sample MGYA00376055_ERZ724522 | MGnify/ENA primary metagenome ERZ724522 (study PRJEB28724, sample SAMN07190884) | wastewater metagenome | isolation source: effluent of sewage treatment plant in Hong Hong | place: Hong Kong | collected 2016-03-17 ... | reverse complement strand
TTTCTGCGATGTGTTTCGCGAGTTCACCGAATGGCTTCGAAATCTCCTGCAAATGTGCTGGCAGATGTTCGTAAGCAAAAAACTGCATAATCGGCGGCATGATTCACTCCAAAAGCGAAATCGCCGGTACTGTCCAATACCGACGTTTCCTGTTGTTAACGGGGCCTACCAGCTTTCGCAGGGACAGAAGCCCAAGAACCGAATTGCCCACGCTTTTACGTCTGTGGGCCTGGACGACCAGTGTGATTTTAGCCCTCGCTAGTAATCGGCTGCGTTCATGTTTAAAGCGACTCGCGAATCGCTGGGAGGGTCCGTACGCTTGGACCCTTGATTGCGAACGGATGGACTCGAACCATCGGCCTCTTGATTATGAGTCAAGCGCTCTACCTTTGAGCTACGCCGCAGTGGTTCACCGGACAGACCGGTGCGACTACGTGAAGGGGTTTCACGCCGCTTTAGTATCCGCGGTCAAATGTTCAGTGTCAAGCGGTTTTTGTGTAAGCTCAGCAAAAAAAGTTCGCTTGCGCCATGACACCCAACTATCAGGGTTGCATTCGTCTAGATCAAAAAGAAACAATGGCCGTCCCGCCCACCTGGAGTCAATTGGGGCCTGTGAATGGTCGGGTATAGGTGGCAGGTCCATCGACCACACAAACGCGCATTCCTGGACCAACTGAGCGCCAACTGCAAGAGCCGCCAGCCTGCCCTGCTCGCCTTGGGTCAACCATCGGTCAGAAGTTCGGGACATTGCAAAACCAAGTGCTGCTAACAAATCACCTGTACCGTGGTTTTTTAGCAGCCAAACGATTACACGTTCGTGTCGTGCCGAGTGATAACGCAAAAGTGATAGCTTACGGTGGAACAGTTCATCCTGGGAATCGACGAGTAATTGTTGAAGGAAGAACTCGAGATCAAGCGGTGGAAGCTCTTTGTGATCTTCCGGCTTACGTGTCCTTGATCGCAACTTTTGTGCTACATGTTCGCTATGCTCCGGCTTGAGTGTTACAGCGGATCCACATTCGTCACACACCATCCAGTCAGCACAATACGGCTGATTTTCCAGCATATCTAGCGCGTTGTCGTTGGCGGGTAGGTCGCTCCCAAAATCGCGGATTGCACGCCATTGTTGCAATTGTTCGCGTATTTCCTCGCAACCTTGACACTGTGACGGTGGTTGATCCATGGAAGATAAAGGTAGCAAACGGTTCATGCTGACAGCGCCGACATTCTAGCCGACATCGATTTATTTAATGATTACTACTATTTATATATATTATGTCGGCTTGTCGGTAGGTATATAACATGTGTAATAGTAAAAAAATAAAAGTAGAAATCAATATATGTATACGTCGATTACATACATACGCGTATATTGCATTACGCATGTGTATCCAATTTCTTTTTTTTTAAATGTGTGTATATAAATAATGGTGGGGCTGGGATTGCTGGCATTGACCAAAAAAGTAATCTAACTAATTGTAACTAGTTAACTTATCGATGTCGGCATACGCTGACATTTGGCCGACAATGGCCTGTCGGCATAGATAGAAAACTACACTAGTTTACATTATCTTCTTCGTTTTCTTCGCTGACAACTGGGGCAGGTAACCTTAGACGCAGTGTGCTATGAACGATACGGTTAATGGTCTTGCGTACATAGAACGTACGTCGGTCTTGGTCCATCTGAGCAAGTAATCCGGCATCATGCAACGCTGTGCCGAGATCCTCATGACTAATAACAAGCGGTTTCCCGGCTGCATTTGCGAGAGAACGTGTTACCTTAAGCGATGGGGTAGGCAAGATCCAAACACTTTCCCCGTCTGTCCAGCCTACCATTTCACCTTTTCCCCTTGGTCTCTCTCCAGACAGGTCCCACCCCCAGGCTTTAGCGTGGTCAGGGGGTAGGCCCTTTTCATTACAAACGTGTGCGTTTCCGCTCGCAATCGCTTCTCTTAATAAATCAGAAAACCATACCGCTGGATCTTCACTGTGATCTGACTGCGCAAGACAGACTTGACAAAGCGTTTTTACATACTCGTCGAACTTGGTTTTCGCTGTCTCTTCTGTAATCGCATCACAATCGACGCAGTATGTAAGGAAAGTATGCAATCCCGCTGCTAGTTCTGCAGCCATTCCACCGGTTCTATCTTCAATACCAACACCGTTCCATTGGCGCACTAGTGCTGATACAAGTTCTTCGGACTGTTTCCTGATAGTCTCTAAGTTCGGAGCAATCCATTGTACGAAATCCTTTACGACTCCAGCATAATGACCTGCCGTAGCGTTGGTTTTGTACTTGGTCATGTCCTGCTCCACGCGTTGATCAAGATGTACCACGATTGATCGATTGCGTAGAGATTGGCCGGGCGGAAGTGTTTCACCGGTGACTAACAACACACAACGACTTGGCCGCTCGATCACCATCTTATTATCTTTTGTGAGGTACGATCTGCCCACATCACTGTACTGGGCACGAATCACATCATCCGCCTTCTGGATTAACAAATGGTCGGCAAGCGTGCCTTTGAGTACGAAGTCGTCAATAAGAATCACCGAATCACCAGCACTTGATAATTTCTTTAACAGCGACTTTGTAGAATCTTTCCATGTTGCCGGTGATCTTTTTCCATGGTGCCATGGTGCAAAGTGCTGTACCGCAAGACCAGCAAACATGCTCTTTCCAACAGCGGTTTTACTTGAGAGATAAACCGTTACGGGTACTGCTCCAACTGCAGCTCTCCAAACACTACCAAATAGAGCTACCGTAACACTCGGTTTGATATTGATTAGTTCTAAACACTCGGCAATCGAATTATTTGCACTTTGGGTAACCAGTTCATACCGTGACACATCTGGCGGCGGTGCTACTGTCACACCTTCAACTGGGCCATTGGAACCAATGGCTCCTTTTGCATGAAGATAAATCCACCCATAACTCGAATGATGATGCCACCCTGTGAAGCCGTAACGGGTTTTTCTTTCGACTGGGATACTTAGAAGTTGTATTCCTGCCCTGAGTATATCCCGTGCTTTACCGCCCGCTGCAATTACAGCTTCGGTACCAAGTTCAGCATTTACCCAGTCCATACGAGAGTACTCTGATGCTGGTACTGTTACCGTAAACACTCTTCTATGCGGTCCAACAATCGCCTCAATCTCGCACGAGCGAGTTGTTTTTAGTCCGTCGTTGTCAACGAACTCATGGGTGATCACCGCGCTAAAGTTCGCGATCCGTAACCACTGGCCTTGTGGTCCACCTTGCCACCAAATGGATCCGGGAGACATTCGGTATTCCTGAGCTTCTCTGGTATGGCGCTGTTCGAGATCTGTTAGTTCTCGGTGTTCGTTCGCCGGGGCCTGGCTGGAGATCACCCGTAACCGGTCGACGACTTCCTTGGCCTGGCGTTTTTGTTGGGCCCCGAACTGCTTAACAGCTTGCTCCCACTCTGTTAAACGCTTGAACTTTTTCTCTCGAAGCACGTTGACAAGTTCTTCATATTGTGCTCGGTCGTTAGTTCGGCATTCCCATGCAGCAGCAATACACCGTGGTTCCCATGCGTTGGATTGATCCTCGCGGAGCTTGGTCAATGGGTTGTATGGGTCAGGTGGTAGTTGCCCAGGTTCGATGGACTCAATGGGGTCTTGGTCGTTCACTTTGTACCTCGCTTGCGTTGCTGCATATTTGCTGTGAGCTTATAGGTTCTGTTGTTAGGCCATATTAATCCGCTTGGTGATTCAGGCACTTTACGCGATTGTTTGGACGATTGCGAAAAGGACTGAAAATCCTTGTGTCGCTGGTTCGATTCCGGCTCTGGGCACCATCCTTCCTGGTTTTTCTCTGGTGTTTGTTGTCCGTCCTTTCCGCTTACATCTACTCTTTCCGTTTTCACTGCTGCATATTTGCTGCACTGCTGGATCAGAGCTCCGACTTGATTACCGGTCAGTTTACCGTAGACCTGTTGCACCATCGTGGTAGTGCTGTGTCCCATCATTGGGGCAATTAACTCGAGCGGTACGCCATCGAGTCGCAACCACGTTGCAAAAGTGCGCCGGAGATCATTGGGGGATATCCTCGGTAATGCGGCGAGCTTACACTCCATGCGATCACATGCGTACTTTAGTTGCTGTCTGTTCGGTCCAAGATGACCACTGATACGACACCCAGCGCGTGCACTTGCACAATGCAAATCCCGGGACATTGACCCGTCAGACCACGGACGGAATGCACGGCCCGACTGCGCCATGCGCTGCATCGCATACTTGATCAATGATCTCTGCCACGGTGCTGCAATCGGTACAATGCGTTCTGCGTTTTCCGTCTTGGTCCCATGAAGTACTACTTGATCTTCTTGGATGTTGCAGGCCTTGACGCTTCGAGCTTCACTTAACCGAGCGCCAGTAGCAACGATAAATGCAACCATTCCAGCCCGAGCAGGAGTTAGTTCACGGAGCAACTGCCAGAGTTGATCATGAGTAAGGGTAGTGCTTCGAGGTTTGTACATGCTGTCAAACCGCGGTAACAGTTCCTTGATATCGCCTCTCCAAAGTCCACCGCGAAGCGCAACCTTTAACATCGACCGAAGCGTAACCAACTCTTTACTAATCGAGTGTTCGCTTGCACCCTCACTGCGTCGATCATCAATGTATCCGTCTACTTCAGCGCTTGTAAGATCACGCAGTAAAAAGTCGCGTTTTAACAGTCTTAGCCAATGGCCAGACTTCGACGTATAGAAAGTCACTGTGTGTTTGCTAGCCTTACCTGCCTTGGAGTCCCGCTGTTTTCGCAGAATAAACAAGTTAAAACCTTGTTCTAGCGTTGCTTTCGCTTGGGTTGCGTTACGGGGATCAGCGGTGTCTCGTTCCCACTGGGCTGCAATAATCTCAGCGGCCTTTCGATCTGTTTGCTTCGTTGACCGTTGTTGTCGTTTGCCACTGGCGTCGTACCACCACGCGAGCCAGGGCCCAACTGGGCGTTTAGTAACTTTGTCCTTACGACGGAAAACCCGCATTTCAAAACCTCAGCGTAAAACACTTCCCATTGATCCTTGAACACCACCAGATGACCACGAACGCCAGGCCCGCGTCCAATGCACGTCCGCATATAGAGCGAGGCTTGAGACTTCTTGAGCCCGGTCTGTTGGATGATATCTTCTAGCTTTAGAGTTTCTCTTGCACTCATGAAGCCCTCCGCATTCGCCAGTTCAGCAGTGCATCATCAATGCCTTTGCCTAGCGATGGGTCCCACTTGTCGATCTTGACTTGCTTGTCTGTTTGCTGACGAAGTACTGTAACGAGTGAGTCAAGAGCAGCTCTTACCTGTGGGTTAGTTCTCCAGTCAGCATCAAACGCAATCCGTATGGTTTGTACATCGAGCGCTCTGATGTCCTTCCATTGGTCCAGCACCATTCTCCAGGACCCCACGCCAGGCAGTCCGATAGTGTAGACTTTGCCCAACACCGTGGCTACATCCGCCTTGAGTGGTCCTTCGGTAATCCGAAGCTCGCTGTAACAGCCATCAAACACTGGCCAATGGACCGAGTGTAATGGACCTGGACCACCGTGCCTGGCACTGCTGATGTACGTGTACTTCGGAGTACTATCGTCATCCCTGCGCACCTTGAGTGCGATGATTCTGCCCTGTGAATCTCGGCACGGAATCACTAGACCAGGGCAACCCGCGAAGGACAGCCAACTCCGTTTTGGGTCATCGTGAATGTAGATGCCGGGTATCTCCAGCACATCTCCAGGGATACTAGGCGTTAGGAACTTTGCTAATCTCGCTCTACCCTCGAGTGGTAGCGTGGAATACCCAGCTTTCATGATTTGATCATCAGTCAGGCCCCGGTTGCGTAGGTGTTGACGATGCTTGTCGGATAGATCCAACTGACCTAGCAACAGACAGTACGCGTGGTGGAGATCATCCGGCGTCGCTCTGTTCGGAGTAACAATGTGTACTTCGGGTGGAACAACAACTCGTTCCGATAGCAGATGAATCCAGAACGATTCACCGCGACCATCGACGTAGTGAGTACCACCATGACTGACGCGCCGACACATAGCAGCCTCACCAGACTTGTGCACACTACACCAGTCCGGCTTGTCACATATCGGACAACGGTGTGAGCAACTGACATTGTGCCAGTCACGAGAACCAAAGCCAGATTTGCTATGACTCATGACTTATTTCCGATGCTTTTTACGTTTTACTGTTTTTACTGTCGCGGTGTAGTAGACCGTAAAGTCTCTTTGTACTTCGATGACAGCTCCGCAGTCACAATCAATTTCGGTATCGTTATGATGACCAAAGTGATCCCATAAATCATTGATGAAGTCCCCACAGTTTGGACATTGAATCGATTCACTGCCGTCGTCACAGGTGGTTTCTTCTTGCGGGAATTCACTCATGACTCATCCCCAATCGCAGTGTGTTTCTCGTCTACTTCGCATGCATGTTTATAAGCGGTTGCCACGTAAAACACTGCTTTTTCTAACTTATGCAGCTTCGGGTAGTCGTTAATGTTTGCAAGTACGAGTGCTTGTACAGTCTCGATATATGCCGTACGCAATACGTTACTAACCACAGATGCCGGTCGTATTGCCAGGTAACTGCATCGCGTAAAATGATGTTGAGTCCACCAATCCACCACTTGTCTGCAGAGAGGACAAGTCAGTGAATAGCGGTAACCGTTTACTGTTTCTGGTGGGCGTACTTCAGCCATGATTCAAACTCCTGTTGATCGTGATTGTTCAGTCGCTCTCGCATTGCTCTGTACTGTCTCTCAAATACATCGACACGGTGATTGGCGAGTATTCGCTCATGTGTACCAATTGCAGTACAGTTAACTGCATAAATCGCTTTACGCCAACCTCGGTACAGATCAATGCACCGCAACACTAGCTCGGGTAGCCAATGCCACGTAGTACCGCCACACGCGCTACAAAGTGCACGCGCTTGACCTCCAGAGAACAATTGTGCTCGGTGCTCCGGGTCTAGTCCGTTTCCCTTACAACGTCCGCATGGAACCTTATCGCCTTTCATGACTTCACCTCCAACACGTCTGTGAATGCACGTGCTTTGAGTAGTGGTGTACTCAGTGGTAGATAGTATGCCGTGAGCACTTCTCGACTGATTCTAGTCTGGTGTTGTGCCATGGCCTGTTGTACTACTGACCACGGCAACACACTCACGCGTGACAACGGTGATCGTGGACTAGGACCATGAACAACGCACAGTACACACAGCACACCAGCCGCCTGCGCTCTATCCATCTCTGCGAACTGAGTATCGGTGATAATCGACAAAGGAAGGCTTGCCTCCGAAGTGTATTTCACTTCCATGTAGCAAGCTCTGCCACCCTTCAGATAACCCGTGAAGTCCACTCCAGCAGACCCTTTGAACTTCCGCTGTCCTTCGTCGATAATTACTTGAGTGTGTCGCTTGCGAAGCTCTCCCAGTCCCAAAGCAGCACAACCGCTCACGGGGTGATTTAACATCTTGTCAATCACCGCCTCTGCGTGTGCACCGTGCTCTTGTCTGGTACGGCCCGTACTCGGTTTAGCAGGTGGTATCAGATTAAATGTTTTCATGGGTGACCTTTCAGTAGTGCATCCCATTGCGCCGGGAGCATTTCCAGCCGCTTGCCGTTGCGTAATCCTGCTTTTTTGAGAATCAATTCAAGTTGACCTTTTGTCAGGTTATGCCGAATCCTAGCCTCCGTAGTATTCTCCATACTCGCCGCATGTTTGGCTAGTTCTAGTCGTATTCGCCATACCGTACCATCTGGCGGAGGATAATGACCCAACAGTCTTAACTTGCGACGTAGCGCACCATCATCGACACATAACTCTTTTGAACACTGATATACTGTCTGGAGTTGATAATACTCGTCGAGTGCATCACGGATCTCATCCCATTCGACAAAACAAAAAGGTCGATTGCCCTGCCACCCTCCGTCACGATATCGACGCTTGATCTGTATCCCAGCAGTCTTTGCTACAGCGAGCACTGTACGCGGTGCGCAACCGTACCGCGTAGCCGCCGTACGAATCGCGATGCACCCTTGCGGTATACCGCTCGGCAGTCCAATCCGAGTAGCAGTCTGTCTGATTGCTCGCCAGCTACGATTGGGAAGTAATGCACGAAGACCTCGCTCATTGACTTCTTGCCAGTGTTTTTTTAGCAGTGCGATCTCGCGATTGGTCCACGCGACTTTTTGTGGCCAGTGCTTGTAAACCTGGGATTTAGTGTATCCAGAGTTCCGTACTGCGTCCTTACGAGTGCGGCCCTCTCGAAACCATTTCTGTAATTCCGCTTTAATAGGATGCTTTTTCATGCTGCAACCCCCGGCTGAATCAGTTGTTTTACGAGTAGTCGCTTATACACTTCGAGAGTGCGCTGTACGTCTGCGAGTCCCGAATGTGCTTGTTGATTAGTCACACCGAGGAATGTGCACAAGCTCTCCAGTTTGTAATTGGGTAGGTACTTCGACTTGTGAAGCCGACGCGCTACGGCCATTAGATCGAGCGTGACGGCTGGTTTAGGGAGTTGCAGCTCGTTGATATTCGCAACGTGTTCTAGAAACCGTAGATCAAATGAGCAGTTGAACCCGATCCAGTTATACCGAGTAGGTAACCACTCGACGAATTCTGATATGGCCTGATGTTCTGGCCTGGCCTGCTTGCGCCACCATTCCTTCGTTGGTTGGTGTCGATTGATCTGCAGGGCCTGTTGTTCGCAGTACGTACCCTCTCTCGGTAGTACTAGGGTTCTGTATGTGCTGACTTCTTTACCGTCTGCATTTGCTCGAATCGCGGCAATCTCCAGTAATGCATGGCACTCCGGTTTCATACCACCTGTTTCGACGTCGATGACAACACAGTCTAGTTGGGCGTTGTCGTTAGCCGGTGGTTCTGGTAGTAGTGTTTCGGATTTTGGAGCTGTTTTTGTTACAGGTGCTGGTTTTTGTAACAAGGTTTTGTTACTAACTTCGGTTTTTGTAACGTACTCTAGTGGGAATCTTCCGTAGAGCGGGCACCGTGGATCGTGATAGTACTCGCGACAGCAGGCATTTTTGGGAGCAGATCCAGTGCACAAACATCGCTCGATCACTGACTCTCTGCGCTCATGACACCAATCGCAATCATCCCTGTGCAGATATCCATGAAGTGGACACCAACGTTCACTTGCTGCGTACCTCGTACAATACGGTCCAGCTGGTAACGGTTGTGCTTGATACTTTTGGGTATCAGTACAGCTCGATCGCTCAACCCATGTCGGCATTGTACCGAGTGCTGATACTAATACTCGATGTGCGGACCATTCGGCAGCGGACCACTGATCCAAATGTAGTCGATTCAGTCGAGTGACGAGTGTACTGTACTCTGCAGGTGTCCAGCCTGCGGACAAAGCAGACTGGAGTGTCATTTGGATACTCTCTTGTATTTTCTGTGAGCTGCCGCTTGGTCAATCGTCCAGCCGTAACTCAGTCTTTTTGACAACGTGGATCGAGACAAGCCCAAGCTTTTAGCCAGGGTATTAAGCCCTCCATACTGCGCAAATAAACCACCACTATTAGGGGTGCCTTTACGTCTACCGCGCTTGACAGGTTCGTATATGCGAACCTTCGGTGCATCTAGATCGGGACGGTGGCAGTGGTAACACAAGCCGTCATGCACACGATAAAACGTGCGGTGGCATACTGGACAAGGATTAGAGGATTCGACGCGTATTCTCATCGTCGGTACTCCCAGTGCACACCGAATAGATCCACACCACCGGGCTGCATCGATAGGTGAGCCAAGCCCAGTGCGATCTTATCGAGAGCCTCCACACGCTCTTTCGACGCTCGCGTGCTGTGATCATCGAGCAGTGGTTGTGCTCCAACGGACAACCATTCGGCTGTGCCATCTACACGTGCAGATCGTTCCTCTGGCGTGAGTCGTGCGAGTTCTGTCTGATGGATCAAGACCAGGTTTTTAAGTGCGTTGATCGGGATCATTTCTGTACCCGTTTTGCGATTGCTCGCAGTGTTTCAATACCGATGATCTCACCAAGCTGCAAAACCTCCTGCTGCTCTGGAGTATGGGTCTGCGCAAATGCTTCGATCAGCAGCGCGCCAATGCGTTCAGCTAATGGTTGAGTTGGCTTAATTGGAGCTGTTATTGGTTTAGTTTTGTTGGCAGCTCTTGTATATGATCGATCACGACAACGTTTACACAACCCATGATGCTCTGGCCGCGTGTGTTCTGTAATTCTCAATGCAGGTCTGCCACAGTATTCTGTTTTGCATTCGGGCGGCATCACCTTCGCCACTGTCTCTGAAGAGACTTCAGTCCGCGGATCTGTTACGCCTTCCCATATCGGCGCGGTAATGGTCTCAATCGCTGGTGACTGTACCGTTGGAAGTAGTACTGGCAATTGTACTGGTGGGTGATCGACAGATCCAGACACGGTGTGCCCGGGGCTGCTCACTGCTGGCGGTTGTTCTACTGTGAGTGAAGAATCTGGTTTACCAACAGATTCTTCGGTGGTCTTTTGCGGTTTATTCTGAGCTTCGTACTGCTCCGCAATCGCATCGCGGATGCGAGCTTGTTCTTTTTGGGACAGGTCTTTTTTGTATACCAGTACCTTGCCGTTCTTTACGACAACAGCCGCATATACAAGCCCGCGAAACGCCTTCATTGCGACCTCTAAATCGCTGTATCTTCGTAATCGCTCCAGTTCTGCGTTATAGATCTCATACATGTTAGTTCCACCTGTGCGGGCTGATTATTCTGAATTCGTAGATGGCAGAGTTATCGGGTCGGCCGGTAGCGATGATTGACCAATAGCGAAACCGGCCATTGGAAAGAGGCTGGTCAATCAATCGCTTGACCTCACCGACACACTTCGACATCGTGTTGCATTGGAGTGATTCAGCGACTTGCAAAGCCTCGGTGTGTGACAAACTGAATACTAAACAGCTATTGGATTGTAGATAATCGTTAGGGTCGATACCCCAGATACCTCTCACAATTGCATAGATTGCTAATCTGCCAGAAGCACACCGAGGATCGACGACAAGCGCAATGTGCGTTTGCTCTTTGCCGGTCACGAGACATTGAGCAGTATACAGTATTGTGTCCATTGCCCGACCTCTGGGTAAATGATTGTCTGTAGGGTGTTTTTGGCACGGCGAGCCGTATAGTCAGACTCCGTGTCTGATAGACTGACAAGTGATTCAGCAGCCACAAAACAGCAGTCAATGACCTTGACTAAGCGCTTAAACACAAGCGACTTGTCACGTGTCATCTGTTTATCCATCGGTTTACGTTCGGCTGGGTAGAGCATATGCGTAGGTACAGACTTACCCACCAGATCACGCACAGCACTGCGTATATCATCGACAAGTACTAACCGTTGCTCTGTACCGTCTTCAAAGTACTTGAGCCACTTCCCAAGTACGGCGATCTTCTTTTCAAGAGTATTCGGCGGTACCGGGCGTTTGCCTGCGATTTTTGTGAGTAGATCGAGCGCTTGTGCTCTGATAATATCTCGTCGCGTCGGCTTCATAAGTGTTAGCTTTGCGTAGGCGATACGAGACAGTGACAATCTGGCGAGCCGATGCAGCTGATCACCCTTGTAACTGCATTCTCCGTTACGCCAAGGAGATAGCGTACGAGTTCCGATTAGCTCGCCAATCAAACCGTATAGTTGGTTGATGTCTCCCCATTCGACACGATGTGCATGTACAAAGTACAGCACACGACGCAGATCTGTAGAGATTGAAGAGATGGGGCTAGTTGCTTGTTTGTGCAGCGCATTCGCCTTGCGTGGTTTCTCCTTATGAAGAGTCGCTGCGAGCTCGAGTCTGGACCTTCGCCACTGCGCGTCGTGCTCAGCAAGCTGTTCTAATGTCGGTTGTCCGCCGGTATACGGTGTGGTTTTTTTAGCAGTCGATTTCACCGCTACACCTCAACCAATCCAGCGTACCAACTCGATCCATCCCAACAAACACTTCGTAACTTGTTGGTGTCAGCCTCTAAAAACGCAAAAAGCGCTGGAGGTACGGTGTAGCCTTCTGTAGACGAAGTGGAATGCAAGAATTCCAATAACAGACTTACCGGCACCACAGCAAACGCGGCATCTTTCTCATGTGCCTTCATTGATTGCAGTAACGAGTCTTGAGTGATAGGCACGCCATGCCAAGCAATCGATAAGCCTAGCAAAGCATGCCCTGCTTTACCGGTTGCTTTTGTTGCTAGCACGCAGTAATTATTCTTGTGCCGAACACCATGATATAGATAGTGCTTACTGTACTCGGCACATAGTCGCTTAGTTTCTTCTGCTGACATTCTGTAATTCTCAATCGGTTGAATCGTCATTGTCTTATCTCTCCAGAGTAGTGATACGATCATGCACAGGGCACCGCATATGCCCCATAACGCATTGATCGCGTGATTGTCCCGTATTGCAGACAGCCACAGGACTAGGCCGACTGAAAATGTGTAGTCTCTCCAAGTCCAGCGACTCACGCGCACCATAACGGTGTAGCGTTGTCGTTAGCTGGTGGATCAAAGTAGAGTACTTCGTAGTACTCGTGAGGTAGCGCTGTGTCTGGATCTGGCTCAGTTGAGGCACTGTCCAGACACTGCTCACAGATCGCGGTACTAGTCCCGTCGTGGTGGTCAACGTAGTCGAGAGCACCTGGAGCGAAGTCTCGATGGCACCAAGCGCACTTCATGACACTCTCCGAGGACCACGACGACCGCTCTTTCGAGACTTTTTTGGTACTGGCCAAGTAATCTCGTCTACAGACTTTTTTAACGCATCCGCAATACGACGCGCAGTGTCAAGCATAGGTTGCATTTCACCGCGTTCGATTTTGGATATGTTCGATTGTTCAACGCCGCTGATCTCCGCCAGTTCTTTCTGGGTAAGGCCAGCCGCTTTCCGAATATCCGCAATTAGCATAGAGTCACTATTATATTACAAAGAATATTCTTGCAAGAATATATTTAACGACTATTGCTTTTAGGGTGACTTAGAATATTCTGGGGCCATGCAAGTAGACCCTGAACGACTGAAAAGACGGCGCACACAATTAGGTTTAAGCCAAACA
>ERZ724522.1387-NODE-1387-length-13115-cov-7.766692_pt1 | contig 13115 bp, 17 predicted proteins | sample MGYA00376055_ERZ724522 | MGnify/ENA primary metagenome ERZ724522 (study PRJEB28724, sample SAMN07190884) | wastewater metagenome | isolation source: effluent of sewage treatment plant in Hong Hong | place: Hong Kong | collected 2016-03-17 ... | reverse complement strand
CGATTATTATTATTCAAGGGATTGAAAATGAGTATATCACCGGAGTTTGCAAAGGCCTTAATTAAGGCTACTAGTCAGATTGAGGGCGTTACAAAACATGCAGATAATCCATATTTTAAGTCTAAGTATGCTGATTTACCTAGCGTTATTCAGGCAGTAAAAAAGCCCTTAGCTGATAATGATATAACTTTTGTGCAGTTATTAATCCCTAGCGATACAGCTAAAATAGAAACTATATTGATTTACAAGACAGGTGAGCTCTTAAGCCTTGGGACTGTTGAAGTGCCCACTACTAAACAGGACGCTCAAGGTATGGGAAGCGCCATCACTTATGCTAGGCGTTATGGTCTATCTACTGGGTTAGGTGTGCCAGCGTTCGATGATGATGGGAATGAAGCAAGTGGCTTAACTCAACAAGAAAAGCCTGAAGAAAAACCAAAAGTATACTTCTTTGTTAAGTTCACTAAAGAACAAGAGAAAGCATTTAAAGAGGCTCAAGGGGTCTTTAAAGATGGCTTCTGGAGAGTTACTAAAGATATGGGGCCAGCATTCAAAAACTTCCTTGTAAGAGATAGAAGGCATTACGAAGAATGCGTAGAGCAATATGCAAAATACAAGAATTTGTTAGAGAAAAGTGAAGGTAAATTAGTAGAGGAAGAATAAAAAAGGGACTTTTTACAGCCCCTTACAGGAATTATGAAACAATACCAAGATTAGCTTTGAGGAGCTTCTGAAGGCACTGGGGATGCTAATTCAGTTCCCTCATCGAGAACCTTGGCAGCTAAAAGCTTAGCTGAATTTAGGGAGGCGGCCAACTCATCAAGTTGAGCTTGTGTAACTGGCGAGCCTACTGAAAGAGCATCGATCTTAGCTTTGACCTCATCTAGCTTTAGATCTAAAGCGCTTAATTTTCCTGTTATTTCTGATACTGATTGTGTGATATCTAGAATAGATGCCATAAGTTTACTTTTCCTTAATAAATAATTAATTAATTTAGTTAATAAATGCATAACTGCTTTTAGTATATATGAAGCAAGTTGGACAGGAAAATAATAAATCTTTTGATGCCGCCGTAAAGATGCTAAAGGGCATCCCTCCTAAAGAAAGAGCCCGCATATATAAAATGCTTCAAGAGCAGCAAGATCAAAGTCTTAATGAAATAGATTTTAAAAACCTAAGAGAATTTATTAAAAAAATAACGAGCAAGTCATGATTTCTTTTAAACCAAAAGAAGCTTGGAGTGTAACAAAGTCTGCTGATGGCACTATACAATATTTGGATATAGTTGAGCCTGATATAGAAAAAGAAACTATCTGGATAAATAAAGCAGATATTACACGAGTTTATTTTGATGCAGATAATGGAGAGGAGTTTGAAATAACTACGAACAGTAAAGACTATTACTGCATCAGAATTCCTAAAGAAGAAAAAAATAAGATAAGTTTTATAAATAAGGTTTTGAATGGAACAGATAAAACATTTAATAAAAAAGGTGAAAATAATGGAACAAAAAAAAGGGCCAGTAATGTCATTTAGGGACAAAGGTATAAGCGTTGCTATTTGGGAAAACCAATACGGCCTAAGCGCTACTATAAAAAAGACTTACAAGGTTAAAGACACTAACGAGTATAAAGAATCTAAATCTTTAAACTTACAAGACTTAGATTTGCTAATCCCTTTTCTAAATCAAGCAAGGGAATATATAGCTTTGAATAATACTCAAGGTGGTCGAAGTCTATCTAAAGACCAAGTTGTTTATAAAAAGCAACCTTCTTTACTAGACGAAGAAATACCATTTTAAATAATGGTGAGTCTGGCCAGCTCTTAAATGGCCAAAAGGTTTTTCATGGAGGTTATATGTTATTTTTAATTATTGCCGTAGCTATTTATATTATGGGCATGTTTAACGGTTATATTTTCTGCCTTTGCAATCAAGCACTTAAAAGAAATAAAAAAACTGTAAATTCTTAGGAAACTTTATTACATTTTGTTCGATAACTATTTGCTAAATTATCGAATCATTATGAATAAAGTTCTAACTTGGGGATTGAGGTTTTTGTTTGCTTGGGCGCTTATGCGTCTCTGTATTTGTCTAGCTGATATCTTTCTATAAAAACGCCGATATTTCTACCGGCGCGGATATTCTTTCATGGATGACAATCTAATGCAGAGAAACTACTATCGTAGTAATAGCAACTCTGCTATATCTAATTACACCTACAACACGTTTTGTCAACAAGGAAAGTAATGATCAAAAAATTTCTAGCTTGTAGTTTCCTATTTATTTCTACCGCTTCAGCTGATACTTTTAAATTAGCTTGGGATCCTGTCGTTAATGATATTGCTGGTACTCGCCTTGGTGGGGTAGTTTCCTATAAGGTGTACGTATCGAACTCTCCTATAGCTGCTAGTTGGCCTACTACCCTACAACCCGATATGGTGACCACAGAAACTAATGTTGTTTTAAATAAAAATACTGTAGGTAAATATTACTTCGTAGTAACGGCCTTCAATGATGCAGGCGAAAGCACCCCATCTAATGAGGTTACAGCTGAGATAAAACAAAAAGCTCCTTTAGCTCCAACTAATCTTAAGGTAGTAAATTGATAGTAAAGTTCTTAGCCTTCGTATTCTGTTTCTCTTTTGCCCTATATGCCGTTTTGGCGGTCGCAGAAGTAAAGAAGTTTGATGTAACTATATCATGGGCCCCTGTGGTAAATGATATCGCTGGCAGGCCTATAATAGGCTTAAAAGGATACAGAGTTTATGTATATAAACGCTCTATAAATGCTTGTGCTACCCCTTACCCTTCTCCTACTCCATTTGAAATGATAGTTGAAGCCAAAACAAACCAAACTACTTTACAGCTTGAGCCAGGAACATATTATGTTTCTGTTGCGGCTATTACTGACAGATTGGGATTACGTTCTGATGAAGTACAAGTAATAGTACCAACTACAGCCCCCGATAAACCAAGAATTATACAATTAAACTTTAAGGTGCCTTAATGGAAAGAAGCGTATTGCATGTACATAAACAAGATAACCGACCATCAACTCCTAAATGGATGGAAGAGTTACAATCTAAAGGAGTCGATAACGCTGTAATTCTTGCTGTATATAAAGAGAAACGTAGAATCATAGATGCTCTACAAGACAGAGTACAAAAGACAGGTAACACTTATTTTACTATAGAGCAGTTAAAGAAAATTATATCAGGTAGGTAATGGCCGAAGATAAATACGACGGTTGCGGGGTATCTACTATTTGGGCTACCTCAGAGAAAGATCCATTTTTTGAAGCATGTAAAATACATGACTCATTTTACTCTAAGGGAAGTCCTGCTCAGTCGTTAATGACTAGAAAAGAAGCTGATAAAATCCTGCTTAACAACATGCTAAAAGTTGCAAATACTCCAATCTTAAAAGCTAAAGCATATTTGTTTTATGGAATAGTTAGAGCTCTAGGGGGCTTTTACTGGGAAGGTAAATGAGATTTAGAGAGGATGCCGAACTAATGGCATTCTTTGATTATATTCGAATAAAAGAAGCCTCCGACCCTAGATTGTCAGTTGTGTTTCATGTCGCCAATGAAAGGCGTGTTTCTCCTCAAGCAGGGAGAAGACTTAAAAAGAAAGGTGTTAAGCCTGGAGTGCCTGATGTATTCGTGCCAATACCATCAAGAAATTATCATGGCATGTTTATTGAATTTAAAATCAAACCAAATAAGCTAACTGATATTCAAATAAATTTTGGTCAGCAATTGGTGAGACACGGTTATTTAGTATGTGTTGCTTATTCTAGTACTGAGGCAATCAAAATTCTTGAAGACTATTTACTATTTAATCGCGTCTAACAGATATGGCACTTAAGAAACTTCCCAACTTAGATGAGACTTATTTTTCATCCAGTGATAATAAGCTTTTTTGTCTAGACACTCCTGAGAAACAACTCTTAGGTGCCATTCTCAAAAGAGCCATGGAAGATTACTTAATGATAAATACTAGAATTAGTATTCATCATGGTCATGACTTTACTAGGCATCATAAAAGGCAAGCTATAGCTTGGTTTCGTGATATCAATAGCGATCACGTAGGATCTTGTTATTGGATATTAGAGCACATCTCTTTTTCTCCTGAGATGGCATACAAAGCTATAATGCATTTTATAAAACAACCTGATGCAGCTGACAGATTACGTAGATTAGCGATGAATCAGCGCGTATGTAATAAGCATCGCGTTAAGCGTTAAGACAATAAAATTGAACAAAAACAGTGTTCCCATCTTGTGGCGTATTTGTTGTATCTATCGTATCGATCCTGCAACCACCGGTATCAAACGATCCAGCGCTATTATGTACAGTAAGAAACAAACCGGCGTAAGCACCACCAGTATTGTATTTAACAGATCCCGATATTCCGATATTAGCGGAAGGTAAAGCGTTTGTGAAAGTAACTGTATAATCTCCTGCACCATTTCTTGTTACTGATGAAACGTTAAAGGCTTTTTGTACTGCTCCTGTGCTGCCTGTAAAAGTAACCCATGCCTTAGGTACATTATCAGCTTGTATATTCTTAGCATAGATCGTGCTGTCTGCTGTTATAGAATACCGTTGCCTACCACCTACTACTTGATCGGTTACGTTTGATGAGCTTGTAACTCCAATACAATTTATTGCTGAAAATACAGCTGCTTGTGTAGCAGAGCTTAATAGTTTAATCGGTACTGTAACCGTAGGAGCATCGTAATACCAACCTATAATAGTATTTTGATATGTCTGATTTCCACCAAAAACATGCCCTATTGTGGAAGCATCTGTGTTGCCACTGATAAACACATTACCGTGTCCATTGCAAAATACCGCGCCTAAAGTGCCCTCAAAATCTCCACCTAATACTGTGTTGTTATTACACCGACCATCTGTAATATCAACGCCGTATAAGTAAAGCCCGTATCCGCTATGTAAAGAACCTCCTGATTTAACAATACAGTTTTCAAATATATTGTTAAACGCTCCTTGAGTAGCTGTGCCTATATTGTCTGGGTTTTCACCTCTTAGAATTATTCCGTGAGTAGAACTAGAAGAAGTAGTTACTCGTACGTTTTGAAAACATCCTCTAGTTAATCCTTGTCTACAATCTATCCCCGCTACTGCATTCGTATTTGAAGATAGATCAACATGCAAATCATTTAATCTAATTCCTAAATAACTTCCTGTGTCAGTAATAAATGCAGCTTTAGTGCTTCCTGTATATTTAAAGAATGTTGTTAAATCTCCAGCGCCTTTAATAGTTACGTTATTAGGTAATGTAATAGGCTGACTAAAAGCATAAACTTTATAAACAGGCGGACATGTTAAAGTGCCGCCACCTTGAGAGCTTAAGTAAGTTAACGCTCTAGTTAGCCAAGTATAATTATCAGTAGTGCCATCCCCAATGGCCCCGAAGTCTTCAGGATAGATCTCGAGTCTCTTATCTAAGAATACCGCTGTAGCTGCGGGTAATCCTAGACCCATTAAGCCGCGAGGCGCATTAGGGGTGGCCATTTCTTTACTCCTTAGTTGTTAGTATTCCACTAATAGGCTTATTAGAGCCGTATAGACGCCCATAAGCAGCTGTAACCCAACCAACCCCAGCAATGGCATAGGCTACAGGAAGAGGAAGCGTACCGGCAGGCAAAGTGCCTAAATATTGACACGCTTGAGTAATGTAAGGGACTGCTATAGCTGCTAGCCCCCAAAGAACAGATGATTTAATAGCAGGTTTAGTTTCTGGCATACGGACTCTCCTAGGAAAGTTAAGCATTGGTGGCATTAAGCGCCTTTAAATAAAGTTACAAAATTAAAATGTTGCCCAGTTAATAAAAACAACAGCACAAAAAGCAATACTACTATTACCGCTCCTAAGACTTTAAATACCAACATAGCCATATTAGCGTCTATATGATTTCTTCCTGTTGCTGATTCTAAAAGTGAATCTCTGATATCTTCCAAAGCATCTAACTTAGAAAGATGTTGAATATGTTGTGTCATAATTTTCATCAAGGCGTAGGTCTCCTCAATTTTCTTACTCATTTCTAAATAATTATTTTCTATCTTCCCCCAGTTTTCCGAAACTGAGCATTCATACTCTATACCGTTTCTCATGGGATGTACTTGATATAAAATAAAGTAATATATATACCGGCTGTGGTTATATCGGCATAAAGCCCTTCTGAGATGTTAGTCTCAAAATAACCACAATCGGTTACGGGTAATTTATCTAATACTCCTGAAGTTGACGTTGGGACGCCCATAGGGCCAGTAATAGCAGTACCGCCCGATGCAGATTTAAATTGAATTTTTCCTACAGTCGCACCGTCTGATTGCATTATCCAACCCATAATGCGCAATCGATATCCTGTTACTGCTGCAACTACTAATTGATTATTGCCTACTGCTAATGTGCCGCCTGTAGATAGTACTGTACAAATACCATTAACATTTTCGTACATTCTAATAGGGTCAACAGTAAACGGCATTATGCTTCTCCTTGATTAATCTTAGAATCATAAATGCGTTTAAATCTTGGTAATGCATGTTCTGTTAAATAAGCTACCTGCTCTTGCTCTTTATCATTTAGGGGTTTGTTATCTAATACTTTTTTAAGTAGTGGCGCTCCTAAATAGTGTGCTGAATAAAGTAACATTGGATCGTCTCCTGCTACTTTTCTATTCTCATCAGTTAGCTTTTTAAAAGCATCAAACGATTCTCCTAAATCAAAAGGATTTTTTAATCCTAAAGATTTAGCAGTGCTGTTAATAAACTGAAACCCTCCGCTAGCACTACTATTAGGGTTTTTAGCGTTAGGATTTCTGCCAGATTCTGCTTCATATACAGCTGACATATATGGGTCTTTGTCGATTTCTGCTTCTACTTCTTTTCTTGTTCCTTTCATATCTGATCCCTTTGATTTTAACGAAGTATTTAATGCAACTTCTAAAGGAGTATCAAAAATATTATTTGATAAAGAATTTGTATTTTCGCTCTTTAATTTATTATAAGCTTCATCCTTTGCTTGTTCTTCGGTAAGCCCCCTATTTCTCATTCCATCGATTACTGACATTTCTGCCTTCTTTTGAAACTCATGAGGACCGTATTCAGCAAGATTATCAAATTGCTCTCTAGTAAGGCCGGTAGTTTCCCCAGCGTTTTTAGGAGTGAAGATATCCCATGCAGAAGGTTTTTTTGAGGGGGTAGCTTGATTAGAATGCGCAAGTACGGCTGCTTTACCTAACTCTGCCGCCGCGCTAGCTGCATTCGAAACCTTCCCCATTAAAGATTCTGCGGCAGATGGTAATGATGCCGCCTTAGATGCTTCAATTGCATATTCAGGATTAGTTAATGCATTATATAAAGAATCTTGCACTAAGTTTGTAGATCTATTCTTAAGCGCATTAATAAGATATGTGCCTGCTACTACAGGCGCAGCTTTGAGCGCTAAGATAGGATTAGTTAATGCTAGTGCAGCACCTCCACCCCCCGCAAATGCATTTACTACTCTTTGAAAAGCTCCCTCTGGGGCAGTTGGTTTATTAGATAAAGCTCGTTCCACAACATCCGATAGTTTTAGAGCTGTATTTGAACCAGAGGTGGCGTTAGCTGATTTTTGGTATCCAGTGCGACTTTTAATATCTGATGCTATTTGATCTAGAACAACATAATCATCTTGCAATAAAGTTTTTAATTGCGATCTATTCTTTTCTATAAACTTAACTTTCCCTGCATCGGATAATCCACTTAAGTCACTAATTAATTGGTCCTTGATAGGCGCTAAAGCTTCTGGATTTGTTTTTGTAATATTAGCAAATTGTTGTGCTGCTTCAGGGGTAGCTAAAATCTTATCAAACACTTTTGAATCTAGAGCGTCTCCTGCTTTAGAAAGAGGGCCATTCTTAAATAATTTAGCATGCTCTCTATATGCAGCATTTGCTGCTTTCCATTCAGTAGCTCCTTCCGGCGCTTTAGAAATAGTATCCGCTAAAGATTGATGAATATCTGAGGCTAATGCCGCTGTTTGATTCTCTCCGCTTCTTCTTGCTGCAGTTGCAATATCTCCGACATGACTTCTTAAATTTTGTAACTCTTGTATTGAAAGGTCTGATTTTTTTGCATCATCAATATAATTAATTATATTATTTAATTTAGCTGGCATTTCTGGAGAGCCAGGCCCAAAATATTTATCTGCTGATTGAGCTATAGAATTTTTTAATTCAGAGATTGGTGCTCTTTGATTAAGAGGTACGCGATCATACAACTCTGATACATTGGCCTTGCTTTCATCATAAGCGCTTTTGAGTATTTGCTTTATGTTAGAGCCAGTACTTTCTGTAGGAATCTGAGCATCTGCAGATCCTGGGCTTATCTCATCCATTAATGAGTTTCTTGCTGCTAATCTTTCGGCTGCTTGTGCTGCATATTCTGGAGCTTTAGATGTCCCACCTAATTTTTGCTCTAATACTCCAAGCTCAGGAGAGCCAACTAATTCACCTGTAGTTTTGTAAGAATTTAAAGGATTGGTTTCTGTAGCTTTTAGTGCATCTTGCAATGCTACCGCATCAGTATACTTATTAATTACATTGCCTGCTTTTGCTAGCGCTCCTGCTTCTGTTTGTGGTCCTATAAAATCCGCTGCTTTGCCTATCCCTGCGCCTATCCCGCTTTTTATAGCTCCTAGCCCTTCTAATGCTCCACCTGTTACTAAATTTTGCACTGCTAATCTTCTAGCGTTGTTTAGATCTTCTTCTGCAGTGGTAGGAGCATCATTACCTACTAATTGATTGCCTTTATTAAACCCGTAATTACCTAGTGCTCCACCTATAGCACCTCCTACTAAAGCTCCTGCTGGTACTGACAAGCCAAAAGTAAAAGGAGCTGCAAAAGCACCTAAAGCTGCTCCCCCTTCTGCTCCTGCCATAACTCCACCCATAGAGGATGCTATGTTCCCTACGCCCCTAGCTGTCCTTTCTGCGGTTCCATTACTTGCTGATTCTATAGGATGAAACAAAGTATTGTATAAATTAGATACTCCACTAGGGACTGCTTTTGCGGTATCCCAGACAGCTCCAGGTGTAGATTTTACATCTTCCCAAAGTTTGCGAGTAAGCGAAGGTTCTTCTACAGAATCCCAAGTAGCATCAAAAGCGCTAGTTTTACTTCCTCCTTCGTCTCCCCAAGCTTCGTCAAAACTATCCATTTTTTACTTTCCCATTGATAGCCATTTTTGTCTTGCTTGCTCCTTTGACAACCCTTGTGCCTTAGCTTGCGCTATAAAGTCAGCAAGAGCAGATGTGCCCATACCCGAAGTGTCATCCTTGCTTGATTTATATTCTTTTGCATTTTTATCAGGAGGGAAAAAATCATCTACTGATAATTTGCTAAAGTTTGGAGTGGGGACGTTTAATGAATTACCTCCTTGTCTTTCTAATGCCTCTAAAAGAGGTGTTTTTTGAGAGTCGTAACTCTCTACTAATTGATTATACTTAGGTAATACAGATGCAATTATTCCTTTTTTAGCTTCTGGAGTTAATCTAGAGCCTCCTGTCACAACAGATCTCCAATCTCCTACTAATTGATCTAGATAAGACTGCGTATCTGAGTTTAATTTAAACTCTCCTTCTCTAACCGTAGAGTTAGGATCTCTTATTCTTGCTACTGTAGATATTAATCCTACATCAGAGGCCTTAGAGTCTTGTGATGATAGATCTTTAAGGGCATTAACGTTTGATTCCACGTCTGCTAATAATTTATAACTTGGTAAATTTGTCACTCTATTATAAACAGTATTTTCTAATTGCTGTTGTTGCTTTTTAATTCTTAGATCATCGTCTTTATTTTGTAGTTCGCTTTTCTTTGTATATAATTCCATCATTGCTTCTTGAGCCCCTGGAATCAAAGAAACTGAATTGTTTACAGGATCATAATTTCCACCGAATGATGTTGCATAAGCTTTTCTTATAGCCGCATCATCTTCAGCTTTCTTAGCCATTGCATTCATTTTAAACGCATTAAATGCCTGCCTATCTATTCCTTCTGGAGCCCCTACCGAATTAGGGTTAGAATATAATTGTGGAAGTACTTCCAATAGTTTATTAGTTTGCTGTGCTTCTTTATCTTGCGCCACAGATCCTAAAATACTACCTAAGAAAGCTTTAGCTACATTTGCTCCAATCGCTTGGTTTGGTGTCCATGTTCTCGTATCAAAATTAGCATTACCTACCGCTCCAGCCGCAGAGCGCCAGATATCGTTAGCTGCAACGGTTTTGTTAAAAGCATTAACGTCTGCAGATCCAGAAGTTGGATTACTCATCCCACCAAAAAGAGCAGAAAATAAATCATCAGCCATAGTTTACCCATTAAATACAACGTTGCTAGAAGAACCTCCGCCGCCCGCTGCCGCTTGTTGTGCTTTAATTTGTGCCATTTTTGCGGCGTAGTCTTTGTCGATTTGGTATTTGCTGAGGTCTGCCCCAGAAGTAGTTTTAATGCTATCAGCAAGAGTACCAGATTGATCAATACTTCCACCTTGATAAGGAGTCGCATTTTGTTTAAATGCCTGTGCTGTATTAGTTAAAGACCCCAATATACTATTCTGTGCGCCAACTTGCGCACCGAGAGTTTCATTTCCAGCCATAATAGCTTGATTATTAGCCTGGTTAGTAAGGTCTTGGTATTTCCTGTCAATTGACTCAATGCTTTTACTCCATAAACTATTTTGTGACGGGTCTATGGGTATTCCTCTTTGTGCTAGCTCTTGCTTTGCATTCTCTAGCTCTCTTGCTTTATCAGTAGCTAAGTTTCTAGTCAGAAAGTTATAATTTGCATTCTGAGCATTAGACACCGCATTCTGAAAATTTGAAGTATACCCGCCTATAGCATTTTGAAATGCATTAAGCGTACCAGATAGCGGACCTCCCGCAGTTTGTACCAAAGTTGTCTCGCCACTTGATGGATCGGTAACTATGTCCTGTCTATTACCAAAGGCATCAACTTGAAGCCCTGGATTATTCATATTGAAATTTAAACGAGCATCATTTCTCTCTAAATTATAAAGAGAATTAGATGCTCTATTAGCGTCAATCTGTCCTGCTGATCCAACTCCAGTTTTGTTATTACCTAAAGTATCAGGTGCGCTTCTAAACTGTCCGTTACCTGAAAGTGTTGTTGCTCCTATTGTCCCTGGTACTTGAACGTTAGCAGTATTAACAACATTAGGATCCCATGTTGCATTATTGTGTAATCCGTCAGATGGCGCTTGTTGTGCTGCATCACTAGCTACTGCGGAAGAATCTCCACCACCTGATATTTTCATCTGTGCTTTAGGATCTTGAATAGTAGCGTTAGGACCGCCTGTTTTTAGTAATTTAGAACCATCAGAAAATCCTGCTTTGCCAGAGCCGCCTTTTTGGAATTGTTGTGCTAATGCTCGTGAAGCAAGCGAACCTCCATTACCAGAAGCTGCTACTACTTTTTTAATTTGAGCCTCAGAAAGCCCTGATACGTCAATCTGTCTTGCTCCAACTTTAATTAATTTCTGAGCCATTATCTAACGCCTCCTTTAACTGACCATAAATTGATTGCGTACATTTCAAATCCTGTTGTTAATGCAGTACCTGTGTTACCTGATATATCTAATTGTAAATAATTTGCTTGTATACCTATATCTATAAAAGGGTTTTGTACTCCAGATCCTTGATCTGGTAATTTTTGTGTTGATGTTACAAATTGCCCAAAATTAGATATCAACTTGTAATCTATTTTGCTGTAAGCATCTGTAGTCGATAACAACTCAACTCCAGTAGTAGTATTAACCCCAAAGCGTTCAGTATAAAGAGGGGAAGTTCGCATCTGAAAATCATAACCTACGCTACTACCACTAGTATTTGTATCTGCGTAACCTGTAGCACCTTCCATTACAAATACGTAGTTGTTGTTAGATCCAAATATTGCAAAACCACCTTCTAAAGAAGCTGAAGGATAGTTAATAGCTAAGGCGCATCTAGAAACAGCAGCAGCGACATGCTCTACCCAAGATTGGGTTTTTAAAGAGTATATAAATCTCATGCTCTTTGACGTATCTACATTTCCATCCTTATCAACATAGTAAGGAAGAAACACAATAATTCGTTGATGCGCAGAATCCCAAACGCCTCTAGGAATAGTGTTTGTGTAATATTGATTATAAGGAATATTTTTAATGATTGCTTGCTTCCATCTGTTAGGAATAGAAGAAGTTAAGCTTTCATCTGTGGCAATAGTAGCGCCCTTAGCAAATAAATCTCTTAGTGAAACTAGTCCGTTTTGGGTCATCACATAACTATCACCCCTAGCGTCAATAAATGGGTGATAGCCTACAGGTTTGCCAATAAAGAATCTTCCAATTAATCCCCAATCTGAAGAGTTAGGGAAAGATCCGCTATAAACTAAAACTTCTCCAGTATCCATTACAAACGCTAAAACGTTTTCCTGTTGAATACCTTCAGAAAGAGAAATAGATCTTATTCCGAATAGGTTAGATTTCTGAGATACAACTTGTGCGAGATCCACTTCGTTAGTTGGACCAGTAATTGCGTTGATTTCTGTATAAACATATTTTGTTGTTAAATATTCTATGTAATATCCACGATTTTTATGCACCGTGCCGCCATAAGGTACAGAACCTACAGGCCAAGTATAGCCTGCCGTTCCCCATGCGGAACCGTTATAATATCTAACGTTTTGATTTAATCCCCCGCCAAAGAAAAAGAGATAATTGTTAAAGTAAACGTGAGAAATATCAGTGTTGTCGTAGACTGCGGCGAAGTTGTTAAGAGCTGAATTATTGATAACGTCTCTGAAATAAAAGCTACCACCGTTTTCATATACTGATATTACTAAAGGTAAGTTTGAACTAACTCCATACTGCGCTAAATCTAAAATTGGGTGACCACTAACAGAAGAAGTGTATGCACTATCTCCTTTACGAAACTTTAATATTCCGTCATCTAAATTAAAGTTAGTAACATACTGTGCATAAGGAGGTTCTAGCGCTGCTAAAGGGATATCATCTCTTTGTCCTCTATATGGTGGTGGATAGGCTTG
>ERZ724522.1384-NODE-1384-length-13117-cov-26.759608_pt1 | contig 13117 bp, 9 predicted proteins | sample MGYA00376055_ERZ724522 | MGnify/ENA primary metagenome ERZ724522 (study PRJEB28724, sample SAMN07190884) | wastewater metagenome | isolation source: effluent of sewage treatment plant in Hong Hong | place: Hong Kong | collected 2016-03-17 ... | reverse complement strand
ATAGGAGGAAGTGGAACTACTCAATCATTGACATATAAGACTACAACAGGTGTCGGTACTACTGGCGCAGATCATATCTTTAAAAGCGGTAATAATGGAGCAACGGAGATAGCAAGGATGACTAATGCCGGAGAGTTTCTGGTTGGAAAAACAGCCCCAACTGTTGGAGAGATAGTAGCGTTTAAAAAAGATTATACGGGGGCAACACTTTGCGTAGGTGAAAATACAAATTCATCTGGTGCCGTTACTTATAGACTTATTGGCAATCAAAAAACTGTAGAATTAGGTTTATACAATTCAGCTCATAGTAATTATGGAATGATAGCAGCCAACGATGCGTATATGTATGGAAACACAAGTTTTTCCTTCATGGCTGAAGGAGCAAGTGCTGTGATAAAATGGTCAACAGGTTCAAGTACTCTGGAAAAGATGAGGCTTGATGCATCAGGCCGATTAGGTATAGGGACTACATCGCCCGCGTCTCAATTAGACGTAGAAGGAAACGTAGCAATAGGCGCGACCTATTCAGGCACAACAGCAGCACCTACAAATGGAGCTATCATAGAGGGATCAGTAGGAATAGGAACGGCTACACCTGGAACAAAACTTGATGTGAATGGAGCCATCACTCTCTCCGATGCTACACCCGCAATTTTAACTAATACTACTGATGGTGCTGATAATAAACGCCTGCAGTTCAGTGCGTCAAATGCAGCAGGCGTGGAGAGATCTTCCTTTTTACAGATGTACGGAAATGAATATACGACTACTGCAGATGCAGGTAATATTCGTTTTGGAGCTGGAGATGTTTCAGGTACAGCACAAGGTGAGATTCGTTTCTACACAGGAACATTTGCACAAAGAATGACCATAACCAATACAGGTAACGTCGGAATAGGCGTTTCGTCTCCAACTGCTGTTTTACATTTAAAAGCAGGAACTGCAACAGCTAATACTGCTCCACTAAAATTTAATTCTGGAACTTCATTAACATCAGCAGAAGCTGGTGCTATGGAATTTACAACCGATGATTTATTTTTCACAATTACAACAGGTACAGCTAGAAAAAGATTACTAATGGCTGATCCTACTGGAGGACTAACATCTGGTAGAATATCTTATGCGACAACTAATGGAAGATTAACAGATTCTTCAGGATTAACGTTTGATGGTACTAATTTTACAACAACAGGATCAGTAACAACAACACAAATAATAGCATCTAATAAATCTATAAATACAACAGCTGGTGATTCTGCAACCATCAATGCTATGGCAGGTAGATTTAGAAAAGATACTACAGGATCAACATTTACACTAACAAATAGTTTTATAACAGCAAATAGTATTATATTATGTAGTATTGTTACCGATTTAACTTCAACTGGAAATGCTGTTACAGTAGTAGCTGGATCAGGATCTGCTGTATTTACATTTTGGACAGTTGGAACAGGTGCTGCTGCTCCATCAACAGATACAGATGTAAATTTCTTAGTAGTTAACTAATAAAATATTGATAAAAATTAATAAAATATGAAATTAAGTCTTAATTTTAATCTTGAAGAATTTACTACTTCTGAAACAGCTATCCGAAAAGGAATAAACAATATTCCTTCTGATGAAATAATAGCTAATATTATATCTTTATGTTCAAATGTATTAGAACCATTAGAAAAACTTATAAATAAACAAATCATTATATCAAGCGGTTATAGATCTGAAGAGCTAAATTCAGAAATAGGAGGAGCTAAAAATTCACAACATGTAGAAGGAAAAGCAGCAGATATTAAAGTTAAAGATATTTCAACAGAAGATTTATTTCAAGTTATAATAGAATCAGATATAGAATATGACCAACTTATTCAAGAATTTGATAAATGGGTACATATTAGTTATAACGAAGGAAAGAACAGAAAGCAGAAATTAAGAGCAACAAAAGATAAAAATAATAAAACAATTTATACAAGAATATAATGGGCTTACTACAAAACATATTTTCTAAAGGAGCAGGTGATCTTATTGAAAAAGTAGGTAATACTGTTGATAAATTTGTTACTACTAAAGAGGAGAAAGAAAAACTTAAAATTGAAGTTCAAAAACTTGTTCAAGATCATGAAATCAATTTATTACAACTTAGTCAAAAAGAAGTAGAAAGTTATTTAAAAGATTCTCAATCTGCAAGAGATGCCAATGTTAAAATACAAGAATCCGATAAAGCTTCATGGTTATCTAAAAATGTAGCATATTTAATAGATATATTTATAACTCTTTTATTTGGAGCAATTACTGTTATATTATTTTTAAGATTATTTAAAATAACTGCAACAGATGTTGATATAGTATCTTTAATGGCTTTACATGGAACAGTTACAGCAGTATTTATGACAATAGTTAATTTTCACAGAGGAACATCAAGAGGATCTGAAAATAAACAAAAACAATTAGATAAAATATATAATAAATAAAATGTCAAACATAATATATATAGCAAATCCAGGAGAAGATAATGATATCTATACTCTTGTTAATTCAGCAGTATCATCAGCTGTTGATGATGATATCATTGTATTACCAGCTGGTAATTTCAAATGGGATGGCGCCATAAGTACAACTAAAAGAATATCTTTATGGGGATGTACAACAGGTGGAAAAACAACACTTTATGTACCAGAAGCAACATCTGATGCTACAGTAAATAGCAGAATACATATGTTTAAGTGGGATTTTACAGCAAGAACTACTACTATGAATAGTGGTATTGTTGTAAAATCTATATCATTTAAAAGTAAATATCCATCTTTTACACCAAGCGATGGTGGATCTCAAGCATTAGATATAGCATTAGATTTTAAATTTGTCAACGATTTTGTTGTTAGAGATTGTGAATTCAGATATTTTGGAAATACTGCAATACAAGTAAAACATAGAGATGCTTATGCAAGAGGATTAATATGCAATAATTATTTTTCTACAGCTAAAACATATACTGGTTTAGGATTTGGTTATGGTGTAACAGTTTATGGAGAATATACCACATGGGTAGCTTCTCCTCAATTTGGAAGCTCTAATTTTATATTTATTGAAGATAACATATTTAATGAATTTAGACATTCAATAGCTTCTAATGGAGGATCATTGTTTGTACCAAGATATAATTATATATTGAATAATATAGTATCATTAGCAGCAGCAATTGATACACATCCTCAAGCAGATGGACCAATTGGTTCAAGAGCTATGGAAGCATATGGTAATAGAATTGTTTGTACTCATCACAGGATACATAATTGGGCAAATTCAGCAGCAAGAACAGCTTTTGTTCCTTACCATGCTTCAGATGATTATGGTATACAAACAGATACTGGTGTATTATATAGATCAAATGGTTTATCAGCAGGCAATTGGATAGTAGCATCTATTCCAAAAGGAAATCATTTAGGAGCACCATTAGTAAATGGAAAAAGTGTTACAACTGTTGGAGAAACTGCTATAAATATGAGAGGTGGAGAAAATTTAATACATAATAATACAATTACTAACTGGAGATTCGGTGTAGGTGTAGCTAATCCTCAAGGATATTCTGGAGCTTATCCAATACCATATGGTATAGGTTATGCTTCTGGAGTTGCTTTAGGTAGTGGTCATACAGGATCTACTGCTCCAAATGATGATGGGGATTTATTTGAATGGAATAATACATTCACACCATATGTTTATGGTGGAACTGGCTCAACAAGCAAATTCTATAATTATGCCCCAACATATTATGTTACTGGTAGGGATTATCAAGAAGAAACATCAAAAACTTCTTATATTCCTTATATTTATCCACATCCTTTAAAATATCGATAGTATGAATATACCACATTATTATATAGATGAAGATAAAATAACAAACTTCTCTTTAATTGTATTAACGTTTATATTCAAATTTCTTGTATTTTCTTTAAATTTAGAAAATATGTATGTTTGGATATTTAGAATATTAAGTTTATTCTCTATATTTTTATTAATATGTATAAACTATAGAAAAGGTATAGATGCTTTTAAAGATATTATAAGACCTTTATTGAAAAAACTAAAGAAATTAATCAAAAAATAAGGAATTTTAAATAATATGTTCAATTAATTTATATTATCTAACCTAATATATTATATTATATATTTGACTTTATGATATAAATTCATTATATTTATAGTATGACAACTAAGAACCAGATAATATATGATATTTTAAATACAATTAGAGGTGGAGCAATATCCAATACTGAGAAAATATCTAAGGAACTATTATCTTTTCAGATTGATAATATAAGGGCAAAATTAATAAGACAAGATCAAAATAAAAAAAGATCAATAAATCCAGATTTAATTCAAATTTTATGTGTTGATCTTGAATTAGCAGATAAAACATCTTGTCCTTGTGAAATAACAGATTGTACAATATTAAAATCTATCTTACCAATACCAGAGTGTATTGAGTTAGAACATAGAAATTTGTTAATTTCAGTCGGACCAACCGATCTTACAAAATCAAGATTTAGCTTACTTCCCTACCATAGAGCTAAGTATTATAATCCTAATAAATTTTCAAAAAATATAACTGGTTGTTTTATATATAATCAACATTTATATATAATATCACCAAATATGTTATCACAATTAATAGAAAAATGTGTTGCAGAAGTTATTATAGAAAGACCAGAAGAAGCAAGAGCTTTTGTTTGTGATAGAAGAGAATGTTATTCTGATGATGATAGATATCCAGTATCTGCTACAATGATTGATGATATAAAAAATATCATAATTCAAAATAGTCTTAAAATTCAAGCAGTTGCTCCATCAGACAATTCAAATAATAGTAAACACGATTTAGATAAAAAATAATGGGATTAAACAGAAATATAGTAGATTTATATAAATATTATAAAAATTCAACAATTAATGAATTACAAGTAGATAAAGATACATATAAAAAAATTGTTAAAAGCTTTAGTGCAAAAATAATAAAGTCTTTATTTGAAGCAGAAGAAGTAAAATTACCAATAGTTGGAACACTAAGAATAAAAAAGATAAAACAAAAATATAATCCAAATAGAATGAAAAAGGATTATGTTCTATCTAAAAAAATAGGAAAAACAGTATATTTTACAAATGAACATAGAAATGGGTATTTTTATAGCATAAAATGGAGAAAATCAAATATAAAAAATATTAGTTATTATTCTTTTATTGGAGAAAGACACCATCTTAAGAGACCATTATCTAAAATATTACAAACAGATTTTTCAAAAGATTTTTTTGAAAATTAAAAAAATTTAAATGTTAAACGGAAAAACAATATCCATAAAAAATATAATATGGGAAACATATAGAAATTCTGGTATTCAAGATGAATTAAACGAATCTGATTTGATAGAATGGGCTGTCGATTGTCTTGAAAAAATATATCATCCAGATGTTTTTCAAAAAAAAGTATTAGGTCATATAGATGATACAAATCTTGATTATACTAATTTTAGATTTCCAATACCAAAAGATTTAGTACACATGGTAGCTGTTTCTATTAATGGATTCAGAGCCTATAAATCAACATTTGATTATCAACAATTAGCTAATGGCGAATGTTGTGATTTAACTATAGGAAGTGATGAAATAACAGAAGGTCAAATAATTGATAATTTTGGTAATATATTTAAATCTAATGATGGTAATAAAATACATACTGGAGGATTTACCTATGAATTGAATAATAACTGGGTAACAACAAACATAAAAGAAGGAAAAGCATGTATAGCTTATTTAGCTCATCCTGTTGATTGTGATGGATTTCCGTTAATACCAGATCACATTCAATTTAAAGAAGCATTATCAAAATTTTTAATATCAAAAATAGATTATATTAGATGGAGACAAAATCCATCTGATAATGGTTTAAGATCATTATATGAGCATTCTGAAAGAGAAAGTAATTACTATATAGCACAAGCTTTAAATTTTGCAAAATTACCAGATGTAGATAAAATGGAAACAATTAAAAATCAAATGCTAAGATTAAAACCAAATATTAATCATTGGTGTTCTAATTTTAGAAATTTATCTATACCAGAAATAAGATGGAACAAATAACTAATACTTTTAATGAAGGTTTAAACAAAGATGTTTCTAAGATAGCTTTAAAAAATTCTCAATATAGAGATGCTAGAAATATTAGAATAACAAGCGATGAACATGATTCTACTTTAGCTGTAACTAATGTATTTGGTAATAAGTTTGCACTAACAATTCCAGATGTTTCTAATGTTATAAAATTAGAAATTGTGAGATCGTTCCCATTAGGTGTATCATTAACAATAAACGGTGTAGTAGTAACAGGTTTCGTAAATAATTATCAGGAATTAGCCGATTTAATAAATAATAAATTTGAATTACAATCTCCAAATATTAATCCATTAGGATTAGGAATTGTTGCAGCAGCATCTTCAAATTATATATTAATATATTCATTGATATATAATAATTTAACTGTAACATCAAATATTTCTGTTTCAAATTTAGGAAATTTAACTTTACTATCAAACCAATCAGCTCAAACAGGTTTAAAACTTATTGGTTGGGGAACAATTAGAGATGACATATATATATTTACAACAAATAATGATTCTTTAAATCCAGGTGGACACGATATAAGTTTAATATCTGATCCATCATCCATAGGACAAATATTTAAATTAGTATTAGACAGAGTTAATTATACAATTACAGCAGAATTAAAATATAATAATTCAGTAGATTTTACAAGTTATCATCCTTTTAGAAAAGAGGGTCAAGTTGAAGGTAGATATGAAAACGATGAAACACAAAGATTATATTGGACAGACAACTTTAATGAATTAAGAAGATTGAATGTTGGAGATCCAAATTGTTTTGCAACAGATATAAATTCTATAAACTTAAAACCTTCTATAAATTTTGATACTCCAATTTTAGATAAAATTAATGATTCTGGAGGAACAGTATCTATAGGTAATTTTCAATGTGCTTATAGAATGAAAACTCTTGGAGTTTCTACAAGATTTTCAAGATTATCGAATATAGTAAATATTATAAATTCTTCTCCAGAATCGACTAGTTTTAGAGACTATGTAGCAGTACCACCACCATTAGCACCATCGGGTTCTGGTAAATCAATTACATGGACTATAGACAATTTAGATACTAATTATGAAACAATAGAAATAGCTATTATATTTAAATTAAATAGAACGGATAGTCCAACAATATATACAATTTTAGAAGATAATATACCCTCTGATGGCAAATATACTTTTACTTTTACAGGATTTGAAACAAAAACTCCAATAGATATTAGTGAATTTAATGATGTTTCTCAATCTTTTAGTCATTGTAAAACAATAACATCTAAAGATAATTTATTATTAGCAGCAAATACAAGAACAACAAATTTTGATTCAGATTTTGATGCAAGAGCATATAGATGGCCAGGATTAAATGATCCATTATATAATATAAATATAACACAAGTAAAGAATTCACAAGGAGTATTACAAAATGTAGATAAAACTTTAACAAATTTTGGAGTACCAGAAACACATGATTGTATAAATATAGACCAATATACACAAGAATTTGGAGGTTACAGATTCCAATCTGATGGAATAACAATAGGTGGAGAAGGTCCAAATATTAAATATAAATTTACATCCTTACCATTTATATCTGATACAGTAAATTCAAGTTCTGTATATAATACATCTCCACCATATATTGAAAATTCAAGATTTGTAAATAGAGAAGCAGGAAGTTATACTTTAAATGGAGAATCATATAAAAACAATAATTTTTATGAAAGTTTAAAAAGTGAATATTTAGCATCAATATACAAGGGTTATCAACATGATGAAGTATATTCTTTTGGTATTGTATTTTATGATAAAAGTGGAACTCCAGGTTTTGTTAAATGGATAGCTGATATCAGAATGCCATTAATACATGAAGCAATTTATGCATCTGGTGCAAACTATGATTTTTTTCCATTAACAGATTTAGGAGGATACAGTAATTCACAAAGATCATTCATTCTTGTTCCAGAATTTACTGTGAGTTTGACTCAGGATATGAAAGATAGAATTAGTGGATGGGAAATAGTAAGATGTGTTAGAAACACAGAAGATAAATCAATATTGGCAGCAGGAATAATACATCATGTTGCATGGGATAATTTTGGTGCAGAATATTTTGCCTGTACAACACAAGATTTTACTTTACCAGTAGGAAGTGATCCATATGGTATATTTAGTACAGATCCACCAGCAAACGATCAAACAGTAGAAAGTGAAATAATTGGATTTAGATCTCCAGATTTTCTATTTAGTGCTTTTCCAGGATATAGTTCTGGTGATAAAATAAAAATAACTACTGCATTAACACATCCATTATCAACAACTTATTATTTTGATGCACCAGCATTATTCAATAACCATAAAATGGTTAAGTTGTATCAACATAGAAGAATATATGATGATGTGAATGGTGGTGTTTCTCCATATATAGAAAGAATTATTGACAATAATGGATGTGTACAATTATCTAAAGGACAACAAACAACTCTAACTGGTACAGTAGGTTCTTTAGGATTGAAAATACATAATAGAACTAATGAAGCTAGACATGTTCAATCTGTAGGAGGAGCAACATTAATTATTGAATTCTTTGGAGATAATCCAATATCATATAATCAAATTACAGGAGTTAATCCAAATCATAAATTTTATGCATATTATGTAAGACCAAGACAAAATCAATATGGAGGAAATACATATTCAAGTAGATCAAATAGAAAATATATATCTTGTGGTCAATTCGTTAATATGAATAGTAATACACCTTTAATTGTGACAGCACAAATAACTGGAGGTGATATATATGTTCCTGTTTTTGATACAGTTAAACAATTTAAAAATTGGCCAGTAGCAGGAGATCTAAATGCTGCAACATATTTTTATCCAGTAGAATCATCTATAAATACAGAATGGAGATATGGTATAAGTACTAATAGATATGGATTTAATGATGATGGTACATCTTTAGATACTAAAGAAGATTTCTTATATAATCCTTCTTTTTCAACAGAAAATAATGTTAGGGAATATTTTCCAAAACCATTTAATTTTAAAGAAGTAAATAACAATGATTGTAGAATATATGCTTCCCAATATAAAATAAATGGAGAAACTTTGGATTCTTGGACAGATTTTAAACCAAATGATTTTATAGACGTTGATAGTAAATATGGTAAAATAAACAATCTACAAATATTAAATAATAATGTAATTGGATTACAAGATAAAGCAATTTTTCATTTACCAATAAACGAGAAAATAACAATACCAGATTCTTCTACTTCAACTCTTGTATTAGGAACTGGTGATAAAATAGTAGATCCAAATTATATTACAACAGAAAGTGGATGTATGCATCAATTTGGTAATATATGTTCCGAAAAAGGATTATATTATTATGATATCTATAATAATACATTAAATAGAGTAACAGATGCAAAACAACCAATATCTATTATAAAAGGTTTAGATTCATGGTTTAAATCAAAAATAACAGGAGATATTAAAATTACAGATAATCCTGTTAAACCTGATAAAAGAGGTATTATATGTGCTTTTGATAAAATTAACGAAGATGTTTTATTTACTTTTCATGATAATAATAATATAACAAGTGAAACAATAGCATTTTCTGAAAAAATTGATAGTTTTTCATCATTTTATGATTTTAAACCAAGTCTATATATAAATTCTGGAACAAATTTAATAAGTCCAAGTCCAGATAATACTTCTCTTTATATACATGATGTAAAATCTTCATCGGGTGTATTTTATGGAAATTTCTTTGATAGTAAACTAAAGTTTATTATAAATCCTAAAGTAAAGGAAGCAGTTTTTGATAATTTTACTTATACAGCAGAAATGAAAGATATCAATGATATTCCAATTACAGATCAAACATGGAATACTATTCAAGTTACAAATGATTATCAAAATAGTAGTATAATTAATCTAAATAACAATATAAACATAAAAAGAAAAAAAAGAGCATGGAATCTAAGTGTTCCAAGATCGTCAGTTATATCAAATTTATCAAATATTGATATTCTAGATCCAGTTAATTTAGACACCACACAGCTATTTAAGTCACGTATGAGAGGAGATTACATAGAAGTTGAACTAACTCTAATAAACGGACTACTTCAAACCAGAAGAAGGATAATAATGCCATATTGGAACACAATATTTAGGATATCTAAACGATAATATAACGTAAAATATTATATCTAAAACTTGAATATAACATAAAAAATTAGTATATTTAATATAATGAAAAAATCTAAAGTAAAAATTAAGAAGTCTCCTAAAAAAATGGAAGAAGGAGGAGATATTGGAGTAGGAGATATTGCAGGAGGAGGAGGAGATATTGCAGGAGGAGGACTTCCGTATGGTATGATTGGTAATACAGGAGCTTTTTTAGCTGACCAACTAATTGATACTGAAGAAACTACAGTTAAAGGACTAGTGGCTAAAGGTGCTATTACAAATGCTTTAAAATATGGAGGACAAGGAGCTGCTATTGGAGCTAATCCAGCTTTAATGTCTGCTACATGGGGTCTATCTCTACCAATTGGAGCAGGATTAGGTATAGTAGCTGGAGCTACTAAGGGTATTATAGATGGTGAAAAAGAGAAAAAACAAATAAAAGAAAAATATGACCAAATTGGATATAGACCAATGGAAAATCAACAAGAATTCTTCAAAAATGGAGGTTTAATTCCAAAAAACTTAATCGAAGTAGAAGGTCCAGAATTAGAAGTTGATGAAAAAACAGGTAAAATACTAAAAGATTTTAAAGGAGTACCTTCACATAAAAATGGAGGATATACTTATATGGCTGAAAAAGGAAGAATTATAATTCGAGGAAAAGATGCAGATAAATATAAATCTTCTGATAATTTTGCAAGAAAATCAATGATAAGAGAGCATATTATGACACAAAAAAATAATGAGGATATAACAAATACATATAAGAATGGTGGAAAAGTTAATTTTAAATCAAAAGAAGATTATAATAAATGGTTAGCTTATGGTCATGCTACTGGAATTTTCAATAAACCAGGAAATAAGAAAGTATTTATAAGAGGAAAATCTCATAAAGTCAAACATATGGGAGGTGGTGGAGATCCTTTTACAGAAAATTATTTTAATACTGATGAGAATGGAAATATTATTTCACAAGATCAATTATATAAACAAAATGATCCTCTAAAATCAAATAATCCTTTCGGAAATTCAATGGTTGATATTAAAGGATCAAATAATTTTTCAACACCTCAAACTGGAAATCCTTTTGGAAATTCTTTGGTTAATATACAAGGTTCAGATAAATTTTCAACACCTGGAATGGGAAATACTTATAGAGATCCTAATTCAGGATCAAATATAGATTGGGGAAAAATTGGTACAGAAGCTGCAACATGGGCACCAACATTATTTAATTTAGTTTCAAGTTTTCAAAAACCAATTGAAGAAAAAGGAATTTATAATCCTAATGAACAACAATCATTAGATATAATGAAAAAAAGAAGTATTAATCTTGATCCTATAAAAAATGATATATATTCACAAGAGAAAATAGCATCTGCTCCAACAGGAGAATCACAAGGTTCATATTTATCAAGAAGAACACAGGTAGCAGCTAATACTCAAAAAGCGTTAACAGATGCTAATATAAAAGCACAAGCTGCCAATTTAGGATATCAAGGAGAATATGCTCAATCTTTAGATAATTTTGGAAGACAAAGAGCATCAGCCGATGAAAGAGCAAGAGATTTAACAATAATGAATAAGAGAAATGTTGCACAATTTTTTCCAAAAGCTTTAGAGGATACTTCTAAAATAGAACAATTAAAAGATAGAGAAAGTCAATATCTTGATGCGGTTAAAGAAATAAGAAATCAAAGAGAGAAATTATATACATTAGAAAGTTCACCAAATTTATCAGACGAAGGTAAAAAAAGAATTCAAAGAGAACACGATAAATTAGATGCTGAAGAAGAAGCACTAAAAAGAGGAAGGATACAAAATTATAATTATACACCTTCTATATATTTTTAATATGGCAAATTTTTTTCAATTTCAAGCTAACTATGGAAAACCAGCAGAATCACCATATGTATCACAACCTGTTGAGAAAATGGGAGAAGCTATATTAGAATCTTCTAAGGTTAATTCTTTAGGAAATCAAGCATTAGCTGATGTATTAAATCTTAAAGTGGATAGTTTAAATGTTCATAAAGATGAATTACAAAACATTAAAAATCAATATAATTCCGAAGTTAATTCTTTAGCTGATGAATTATCTAAAAATCCAAATAAAACAACTTTCCAAAAAATAGCAGAATTAAGAAAAAGAGTTAAATCTGATTTAGATGCAACAGGAAGATTGGGTAAAATACAAAATGCTTATAATCAATACGCTAGTTGGCAAAAAGATTTAGACGAAGAAACTAAAAAATATAATGAATCAGGTGGAACAAAAGGTATAGATGCAGATACAAGAAATAAAAAGATTCAGATGCTTCAATATAATCTTGGAAATTGGTATAATGAAAAAGGATTAACAGATCAGGAAATACCACTACCAAAAATAGTTGGATATGTAGATGTTGAAAATTTAGCTTATGATTTAGCTCAAAAACTACCCAAAATGTCTTATGATGATTATACTAAATGGGCACAATCAAATGATTTAAAGGTTGCAAGTCCAGAGACATTTGAAAGAAAAAAAACAAGAATTTCTACAAATCTATCAAGAGTTGGAGATAATGGAGAAATAATATTCGATAAAAATAAATTAAAAGACGTAGTATCTAATTTTCTATCAAATGATCCAAGAGTGAAAACTTATTTATCAGATCGTGCTGATATGGATATATTTGATAGTCTTTCAAATGACTTGTTATTAAATCCAGATGCTTCTAAAGAAATAAGAAATCAATATAAACAATTATATCCTCAATTAAGAGAGA
>ERZ724522.1383-NODE-1383-length-13119-cov-4.746096_pt1 | contig 13119 bp, 22 predicted proteins | sample MGYA00376055_ERZ724522 | MGnify/ENA primary metagenome ERZ724522 (study PRJEB28724, sample SAMN07190884) | wastewater metagenome | isolation source: effluent of sewage treatment plant in Hong Hong | place: Hong Kong | collected 2016-03-17 ... | reverse complement strand
ATGCAAACCGTCATCATTCGTCAATTGGAAGAGAATCTTGCCGATATGCAAAAGCAAAGAGATGTGAACCAGCGTAGCATAGACGACCTTAATAAGCAGGTCAAGCGACAAAAGGTGCCAATGTGGATAGCTTATGCTGGAATAGCAGTAGGAGGACTTATATTGATAAACAATCTGACACATGACTGAAGAAGCACAAGAGATCAGAGATATCCTGAACTCGTCCCTGTTGGCCAATGCTAAGCTGGCCAAGGCGGTGGAAGTAATGGTTAATTGCCATATGACCACCAAAGAAAAGGAGTCGATCACCAAGCGCATTGACATGTGCAAGAACTTGGATGATCTTGACATCACCATGAAGCTGATCAATAACGAGCTTCAGAAAGGGTTTGTCGACGAGGAAACAGGGGAAAAGTGGTCGCCACAATTTGTGGAGGATATCAGGCAATACTATGAAAGCGGTTTCCCGTTCAACCCGATCAATAAGATAGGGGAGCTTTTCAACGTGATAAAGGAGTTCATGGTATTGCAGGAGATCGTCATCAAGTTACCGGATGATGATGAGAAGAAAAATGACCTGAAATCAGACTTGGATGATAGGCGAAAACTCTGTGTATCAGCCATTCGTGAGCTAGAGGAATTGCTCAAGGGTCTGGGAGCTTGACCCTTCCTATTTCTTGTCTCTAGTTATAGGTGAAGCTCAAATCCTATATCGCCTATGAGCATGCGCGAGATAATAAGGACTCTCATCATGGAGAGCATGTACGAACTCAGGTTTGAAGACGCTTTCGCTGATGAACTACTGAAGGGCATTTCACCAGATACGATATGTGCCAGTCCTCAAGAAGCCAAAAGGTTTGCTGAAGAGAATTTGAAGCACGATATACCCGAGCTACAAGGGTATTCAATGACGGAATACTTTCCTATCAATGAGTTCAAGGAGAAATGGATGTTCGAGGCTGAACCCAACAACAGGAATAGTTGGCGTGCAGACAAGAGGAGAGAAGACCCGAACGCCTCTCTTTTGAACATTGTTGTAATAAAGCATGTCATCAAAGACGGTCAATCATTCTGGAAATTCACATTCTCTCAGGCTGAACAAAGCATGGAGAGAATGGTTCAGAATATCGTCTATGAAACAGACCTTTTGCCCGACTATAAGCAAATGGTCAACAAGGTCAACGAAGATTGGCAGCAGTGGGGCTGATCAAGCCTTGGATTTCTCAAGCTCGAATTCTTCCAGCAGTTGAGGAGCTTTTTCTGCAACGAACTTCATGAACTCCTCATCAGAGCCGACCTTTTTATAGTCCACATCGCCGCTCGTTGATTGGACCTCACCGCCTACGATGCCGCAGTCCACATCGCCTGACATGGTGGTTACATCGCCGACCACACGACCACATTTCACGTCCCCGGACATGGTTTTGACATAACTGTTGACAGGGCCGCACTCCACATCCCCGGACATGGTTTCCACTTTTTCACAAGAACCATTGACCACTACCTTATTACATTGGTCGACCTTCAAGTTGTCGACGTTTCCATCGACAGCTATGTTGATCTGCTTAGTGTTCGGTGTGACATCTTTCCCATCAATGACCACGCGGCCATTGGAAACAGTGATGTTCTTGCCAGTATACGTTACCCCGTTGATGTGCATAGTTGCCATATTTCTTATGTGTTTGAGTGTTGTTCAGTTGCTCGTCGTATGTCGTAGTTGTGCCAAGAGCGTGATTGACCACCATTTCTTTTGAACACCCATCACATCGATAGTATCGATATGGGCCTTCGCTTTTATTGGAAACGAATATCCAGTGATGAGTGAACGTGTGAGAAAGCCAATTTTTCAAGCGCTTCATGTTACCAGTACTTAGTGAGAAAGTGGGCTATCACATAGATGACGAATATCCAGAAGGCGATTCGAAGGATGACAAGTGCATACAACGCTACTACGATGCTGTTCCCATCACCGAACCATTGAAACTTCTTCCATTCCCACCATGTTTTAGGGGTCATTCGGTTCCTATAACACGATTCCTTATACTCCTTGTAGCTCTCCATGTTTGGCGTAGTATAGCTGATGGTTGTAAAGAATGCGGTCAGTGCCAATGGCCACTTCAAGAACCTTGTAATCGGTCAGGTCATTGCGGACAGAGATAGAGCAAACCTCCATGCCATTCTGTTCACATACGATGTCCTTTGTGGATTCCGAATAGGACGGCAGCCTGTCTGAGTCCTCCACCCTGCAAGGGCCGATGAACTCTTGTATCATCGCTTTTATGTCCTCAATGGTGGATGGAGCATAGTCGTTCTTCGTGCTGGGAGAGTAGATGATCTGGAATTCAAGTTGATAGAATTCCTTCAATCGCATGTTCTTCAGAACTTGGTCCTGTTCTCTCCTGAAAGAACGGCCATGTTGCCATACGACCATTGGAGGCCTTACCTTGATGTCGTTATGCGTGTTGAGAAGTTCTCTCGCATAGAGATAGGAGCCAAGCGTCGTCTCTGGACGAAGGGTCAAACCATCGTGGGTCACGAAAATATCGGACTCATCGTAGTTTGGATTGACAAGTTCACGAGGCATCAAGCACGGAGCTTCGCATCGGTGAAAACCGAACGCACCGTTCTGTCTGAGCAGAGAAAGACGCAGCGCCATGACAGCGCGGGATACGAACATATCCCTCATGGCGATCTCCTCTTCACTGAAGAACAATAGACCGTTCTTCTCGTATAGACTTTTCATCGGGCAGAGTTGTTGGGATCATGCGGAACAAGAACTCCTTGTCCTGCGTAAAGAAATGAAAAATGAGGCATTACTTCATGTGATCACCAATGGAGTCTTTCGTGATTTCCTTTGGTAGGTTTCAAACGTACAACCGTAAAAGTTCTTATCGTCGGGCGGATGGGTTTCTGACTCGATCAGATCATAGTACGTGCGATCAAATGAAAATGTTGCATCCGCATGGAAAGTACCATGCACTGTGGTCAGGTACATTTTTTCAATGATGCCCATATCCATCGCTTGCTTGTAGATCTGGGCTCCACCTATGATGAACGCATCAGTGTTGACATCTATCAAAGGTCCATGCGCATCCTTTGCTCCATGGATTTTGAGGTATTGGTACAACTGGATCGCATCATTGATCGAGCCAACAACAAATGAATGACCTCCATATCGCTCAAGCGTCTCGTTACGCTTTGTCGTGATGATTATCGCATGCCTTGTTGCCAAGGGGAGCCTCATTGTGTCAGCGGTCACACGGCCCATGATGATGACCGAGTTCTTTGTGGTCTGCATGAAATGCTTCATGTCCCTTGGCAGCTTACCCTGCCAAGGCATGCCGCCGCGAAGACCTAGTTCGCCATTGAATCCAGTAGCGGCTATTGCATTGATGGCCATATCAAGAGAAATGTGAGAAGATGAAGAGCTTAGGTTCTGAAGGCGGGTTTACAGGCGCGAAAAGACGGACATACTCAGCGATCAAAGCCTTCCTGTCCGGGGATGTATCTTTCAGTTCCACAAATCTCCACCCTTCAGAGTTGTAACCGTCACCATCGTCTTTTGCCACCAGTATACCGAATACACGATAGCCACCAGACATGTAGTCGCTTATCAACACATACTTTGCGCCTTCGTGCCCCTCTATGTAAGGAACAAAATCATCGCTGTCGAAGTCAATATCTTCATTATTGACCTCATACTTCATTTCGTATGGCAATTCCCATCCGAATACGATGTAGTCTTTTCTGTAAACACCCATGTTAAACAGTTTGTGAAATGGCGGATATCACGTTCTCACACATGATGTCGATGCCATTGGTTGAAGGTACTCGTTGAAGAATGCCGCGAGATTCGAAAAAGGAGACGAGAGGTGCGGTTTTATCCTTGTACTCATTAAGGCGTCTTCTGATGACGTCGGGGGAATCGTCGGGTCGCCCCTCCTTCTTCAGACGCTCATTGATGCGCTGTATCGCCTCGTTCTCATTCACATCTAAAAAAATGACCTTGTTGATCGGTGTTTTTCTTTGAACTAAGAAGGCATGCAATTGCTTAGCCTGCTCTTTGGTTCTTGGAAATCCATCGAAAAGAAAGCCGATCTTATTCTCGGAGTTGATGATACGCTCCTTCACCAAAGAGATGACGATCTCATCGGGCATGTATCCACCTGCGTCACTGATGCGCTCGGCCATCAAGCCGACCTTGGTCTTTTTCCTTTTCTCCTCACGAAGTATATCGCCCGTGCTTATGTGTTCATAGCCGAACTCTTTTGAAAGCCTATTGCACACAGTGCCTTTTCCGGCAGCAGGCATGCCCATGATGATGATATTGTTCATTGCAGAGGGTTGGAATGGTCAACGAAGATAACTAATTCCAACAAAAGATGGAAATCTGATCCAATCCCAAAGCCCTGAAAAGAAGACGCTAGTCGTTGCCCAAGATGTGGTAGGTGACAGTATGGGCCTCAGTGAGGTCTGGCACCTGAAGCTTATTGATATAGTCCTCTATGGCGGATGGACGCACCGGGAACTCGCGGTCCAAATTGTCCTTCTTCAGTCGCTCATAAGGCTTTTCCACATAGACAATGTGGACCTTAGGCTTGTAGGGCAGCATCAGAGAGATGAGGTTGTCCCTATTGGACTTGGTGATATTGGTTGCGTTCCACACGAAATCCTCACGTGCCGCAAGAAGCTTTTTAGCTTGGTCCTTGGCCATCTGAATGACACGACCTTTGTCGTGCTTATTGTTCCTGTCCAACCTGTGTTCCCTACGAATATTATCCATGCTTACCATGGGTAGATGGCTCAAGTTCTTCTGAATGTAATAATCCTTTCCACTGCCCGGTATTCCACACATGATGTACACATTGCATAATGTGTCATCGAATACTTCCTGTTCCGGCCATATACCTTCTTTATTGAAGTACTGAAAGCGTGTTATGTCAGAAGGAAATGAGACTTGTCCATCGTAGCATTTTTGCCCAAGACAGTATTCCCTGAACATGTCGATCTCATAAAGCAGTTCGCTGAGGTCATTGTTCTTGCTGATGCGGCCTCTCATATCCGCTTCGGCAAGAGTGGCAAGCATGTGCATGTCACAATGCAAGGCTCCACGAAGAACCTCTTTTGTCGGATCTTCACGAACGAACAACTTTACTGGCATGGCATGATACCTTACCAGCTTGCATATCATTTCTCGAACAGCGAATGGGGTCTGGATGTCCCGATAGAGAATGGAACGGGACGTCCCCTCTCCCTTCTTGGCATGGCCCAAGGATGTGACCTTGATACGACCATCCTCGAAGACTCTTTCGGTCGTACTTCTTTTCTCCACGTCATGCAGAACAGCAGAGGCGAACAATATCCTCTTGTTCTGGTCGCTCAGGTTCTTGTAAGCATCCAAGCGCAAAAGCTCTTTGATGACCATTTCAGTATGAATAGCCACATCACCTTCAGCGTGGAAAATAGGGTCCTGCTCGACGCCTTCCATGTCTTTTGCCCATGGGAAGGTGCGCTTCAAACCCTCCCAATCAAGGGAGGATGCATCGTCGGTATGGAACGGAAATGTCCACATAAGAGTTCAAATATACGCCTATTCATACGGGCGAAAAGGCTCAAGGTTTCATCAACCCAGCCTCTACCAGCGTGTTCTTGATATACATCAATGGATCTTCGCTGAGAACCATCTGGGACAGGTTATACTGCCAAAGAGGTATCCTTACGCTTTCCTCGTTCAAGAACAGAGCAGCGATGGGATGCTTTCCTTCATGAAGCGTTGCGACAAGGTCTACTGTTTTGGGTATTTCCCCATCTGGATGGTCATCCATGATCAGGTCGATACCTATGTCCTCTTTCCAGAATGAGCGAGCAAATTCGTGATCGAATATGACGTTGTAGTACCCCTTCATGCCATCGAACAGCTTGTCTTCAACATCAACGTCCGTAAAGAACGAGTCGTCTATGTCAAAGCCATTGGCCTTGGCAAAGGATACAGCCTTAACAAGGATGGTTTTATGTTCCTTGGTGATCTTCATCAGGTTCACCAATAAATAGGCGACCCGAAAATCACCAAGGTCAATCAGCACGAAAATCCAACAATTCGATGTGGTAGATCACCTTTTCAGCCAGAAATCCAGTGGCTTCGCAAACGTGATTCGGAACGAACCGTTGTTCAACAATGGTGAATCTATTGGCTTTGAAAAAGCCGATTGTTCCATATGCGGAATAGTCGAACCCATCAAGTTCATAGTAAACCTCTCCCGCGTGGATGAACTTGGACTTCACGGTATAGTCCATCCCCTTAATGGGAAGGGGGTCACCGACAACAAACACCTTTTCAACGAAGCTTCCCGCTGGCACGCTGCTCCAATCATCATCTATCAAACGTACCTTCAGCATGTTCAACGGTTTTTCGTCTTTCGATAAACATCATGCTCAACAGGCTTACCATCTACGTCATAGAACCACGTGTGGTATCTGATCCCCACAATGAACAAGGTGGTAACTGGACCTTTTACAATGCGGTCGATCTTGTGGTAATACCTCAAGTCACCACGAAGTTGCATGAATGGCTTGAGCGTTCTTGTCTCTATCCAAGCGTCTTTGGTGCTGTACTTCTTGTAGCGCTCAACATAAGAGCCTTTGAGCACCATGCCCCAAAAATGCCATGGATGGCTGTGTAAATGCTCGTCCTTGTCGCTCTCGTAGATCCTGTGGATATAGATGGCGAACCGCTCTGTTTCAAGGATGGCAAACCTCTTGAAATGAAGTTTGCCATCCTTGGAAACAATGGTCTTGACCCACTTGAAGATCTTCATGCCATTGCGGTCGAGAACGTGCTTTCACGGCAGGATGCCGAATCGAACACCGGGATCGCGTCCATCTTGTGCTTGTTGGCGCGATGGCGGGTCAGGTAGATACGCATCACCTCCTGCTTGCGATCCACGTTCTCGGTTTCCTGTTTGGCAACGAAGGACACGATGGTGTTGATGCTGCTGTTGGCCACACCCTCCCCTCGCGGGATGACATTGTTCTCATAGAAGCTCATTGCCCATTCCAGTTCAGGGTAAGAGGCGCCGATCTGGTCTTCATCGCTACGAGCATCACCCCAAAGCCCATCGGTAGGCTTGGCGTCAATGATCTCTTGGTTGACACCGAGAGCTTGAGCCACGGCGTACACCTCCGTTTTGGTGATGTCGGCAAGGGGAGAAAGGTCGACACCGCCATCACCATATTTGGAAAAGAAGAAAACGCCGAAGTCTTCCACTTTGTTGCCTGTACCGCATACAAGGCGTTGCAGTGCAGAGGCAAATTGATAAAGAGTGGTCATGCGTAGTCGGGCGCGGGTATTTGCTTTTCCAAGATCAGAAAGCTCTTGTACTACACCGCCAGCGATTTGTTTTTCACCTTGCTCGAACGCCGCCAGCATGCTGTCGAAAACAGTGGTGAGACTTATATTGATTGAACTGACATTGGAATAATTCTTCTTAAGCCAGTCAATGTGGTTCCTACCACGAAGAATTTGATCTTCGCTCTGATGAATTGGCATTTCAATAACAAGAAGTGGTAGTCCAGTTAGTGCGCACAAAGTGGATGCTACTGCTGAATCTACGCCTCCTGAGACGCCGATGACGTATCCAGTCTGCCCTGCATTAGTAGCATAGTTGCGTAACCAAGCAGTTGAATGTTCAACAAAAAGGGCTGGGTTGAGAAGGTTGGTTTTCATGTGTCGATTTGTTGAGTGTTGTACGTTACAATGAGCTAAAATGTTTCACATAGGATACAAAGCTATGATTTTTCACTATTTACTGTTGGTGAAAAAACCAATCAAAAGCAAATGATAAAGATATACAAATTGATTGATCCATTTACTTCAGAAATCAGATACATAGGTAAGACTAAGCGTAAGCTTGTTAAGCGCCTATGGGAGCATGTGAATAAAGCCAAATATTCCACTAACAAAAAATCACACAAAGAGAATTGGATAAGACAAGTGTTAAAGGATGGTGGCAAACCTAAAATTGAACTGGTGACTGAAGTGGAGGAAACAAAGTGGGAACAAGAGGAAATAAATCAGATAACTATGCATGCTAAGAATCATAAATTAACTAATATAGCAAAGGGTGGAATGGGTGGCGAAGGTATTAACAAGCGGCGTGTGGTCAAGTTGGATTATTTGACTCTTGAAGTATTGGCGAGATATGATTCAATTCAAGAAGCTAGCGAAAGAGAGGATTTAAGGTATACCCGTATAATCGATGCCTGTTCGGGCAGGAAGCTGCTTACCAACGGATTTTTGTGGCGGTATGTCGATGACGATGGACAACTCGTGCATCCAAGAACGTTGCGAGCAATAAAAAAACATAAGGTTGGAAAGTTCAATCTTCACATGCAACTAATCTGTGTCTATTCCGATTTGATATCAACTAATGAAAATCCAGCCAACATTTCAAAAGTATGTCAAGGGAAATGTAAAACCATACGTGGCCATATATGGCGCTACCTAGACCTCTATAACAATGTCATTGAGCCGACCATTGCCTATAAGTACAAGACGGTTTCTAAAATGGATATAGGTGGCAATGTGTTGGCTATCTACGAAAACGCCAATCAAGCGGCTTTGTCACATGAAGATATGAATCCAGATTCTATCATTCAATGCTGCAAGCAGGATGGACGCGTTTATCGAGGCTTTCGTTGGAAGTACAATGCTTATTGATACAGATTATGCTTTTCGATGTAATCCGAAATCGTCCTCGGAACCAGATCATTATACGTTAGTTCTTGGGAAATGTTTCCTCGAACATCGGTGGAGGACAGCTTCGGAATGTTGAAGTTGGTGAACGTGGTTCTTTCTTTGACCTCGTCGGACCACTTATGCTCATCATATCCGGCTCGGAGGTTGCAAATGAACCTGTTCTCCTTCAGTATGGTGTTACCAGTCTTCCACGTCAAGATCTTGGCAAGGGTGTCAGATCCACACAGGATGTAGAATTCAACGTCCGGGTACCTTTCTTTTAGTACACCAAGGGTCGTGTGCGTGTACGAAGGGCGTGGAAGGTCATATTCGATGTCACATAAAACCAGTGTATCATCCCCTTCTTCCTTAAGGAATTCACGCATCATGGTACGACGATGCTCTTCATCGCACAGGATCTTCTTTCCGACTTTGGCTGGATTCGCTGGACTAAGAACGAACCACGTCTCATCCACATGGCCGTTCTTCACTGCTCCTTTTGCCAATCCAACATGAGCATTGGTCAGCGGGTTGAAGCTACCTAGGAGAAGTCCTACGCGTTTCATTCTTCGTCTTCCTCTTCTGGATTAAAGACGGTCATGGATTCACCCTTTTCCTCGGGGAAGATCTCTGAGAACACATCCTTGAACGCAGGGTTATCGCCATCATGGACCATGGCGATAAAGCCTATGTTGGTACGAAGGTCATCCATGATCTCTTTCAGATCGTGGACAGGGATCACAACGTGTGGCCCCATGTATGGTTCAGGGTCTTTGCCGATGTGTGCGTTCAGGCATTTGACCAAGCGTTCGTAGCTCGCCACGGCCTTCTTTCTTGTGTTGTTGAAATCAACTTCCATGTGCTTCAGAGCTTGCCTTATTTAGAAGCTTTTCCATGTGCTTCACCATGGGGTCGTACTCAGGCGTGTACAATTCATCCATGAAGTGTTCATGTTCTTTGCGATAGCCATCGACCATATGACCGCCAGCGGAAAGGCCGTGCTCAATGTTGGCGATACGGTCGCAGAATTTCACGAATGTAGCATATCGCGTGTCACGAATGCCTCGGTAGTATTTACTATTAGCACGTTCCTTTCGGTTGCGCCCCTTCTCGTTGGTAAGGGCGTACGCGATCTCGGCTATCTCCGGACCGCATGCCTTCATGACATCATTGAACGTTTTACGTGCGTCCTCAATGGTATCATGTGTCCAGCAGCCGCCTTCGACCATATCTTGATCCGCTTCGGGGATCAAGTATTTGAAACGATGAAAAACGTTGACAACAGCCTGTAGATGCGCTTCATCATACGGCTTGCCATCATACGTGTGATTCGTATCCTTGTGTGCTTTACGGGCAAACTCTTCTGCGGCTTTGGCAAGAGGCATCATACTTGATTATACGGTGAAACCATGTGTATGTTTCAAAGATATGGAATTCTCCTTTCTGAAGCCAATACGGTTTACGATCTATTCTCATGATATTCACCATAGGCGACAAGGTTCGCCTTGTTCTCAGCTTTTTTGATGGCCTTGAGCAGTTCATCGCTGAAGATGAACTTGGTGATTCCATTCTTGACAACACCCTCTTCAGCTTCACATCCTATTGCTAGGTATTCGTTGAACTTATTCGCGAATAACTTCTTGGCTCCCTTTGCATTCTTGGCATAGCCGATGATCGCCGAATAGGTGACCCCTTCGCCAGTTGCGAAATAATCACTCCATACCGTCCATAGTTTCATGTTCTGATTTTATTGCTTGTCTGTAATTACGATTCGATATGTTCCTCAAACGGGAAAGCAGAGGATAGGCAATGGCTTTCAGTGAAGCTGTTCTATGAGTCAATTTCTCTGTCTCAGCATCATTATCCTTCTTGATAAGTTTGGCCATTCGATGGCGAAAACCTTCATCCTTGATGGTGAGAAGATGGTCTCTATCCAAGTTCATGGTTTGAACCATCTTCAAAACACGGTTCCGCGTCTTGACATCCAGCGGCTCAATGTGATCATAGATCCACGCTATGACCTTGTCGTTCTTTGGGCTACCGATCGTTCCTCTCAAGCCGCTCATTATAGATGTGTTTATGTTTACCAGTAAAGCCAATCCTGATCGCAGTACTTATCGGTGTAGTTCACGACGTCATCTTCGTCTCTGATCCAGAATGGAATGGCATACACGATCTTCACTTCGTAAGTGTCATTGCCGCCAAACCACACCGCTCCCGGCGTATCAAATGAGCAATCCGTCCATTCCTCATGCTTGTAGCACCAAAGCTTGCGGACTTTCTTGAAGAGCTTTTGAAAGTATGTCGGCTTGGGTTCGAATGCACCATCATCTTCATCTGAAGGTTGTTGCATTTTAAGCTCTTTCCTGATGTCGCTCAGAGTTTTCTTTTCCTCTTTTCTATCCATTGTGCAAGGCTGTTATTGCTTGCGTCTGCGGAACGATAGCTTTGGATCAAATCCCAAGCGGATGATCTTTTCAGTATCATCCGACTTGACTTTCGGCTTTGGAGGCTCCAAAGTGGAATCGGAAGAACCATGGATGGTGCAGCATCCGCAAACGGCAGGATAGATATAGTTGTTCCCGCGCTTGGGCTCCTCGCCTCGATTCTCACGGGCATTTTTGATGGCCTCGTTTTTCTTGGCCTCAGCCATCATGCGCTGGGACATGAAGTATCGCTTTTCCATGGTCATGTTTCGATTGGTTCCAGACTTGGCTCTTCGTCCTTGATGCCGTGCATCCACTTGACATAGATGACCGTCTCTTGGTCCCCCACGGACTTGCCTCGGTCATCGCTCAATTTGATAACATGCTCCCCGTCGATCATGATGAGCTTGATGACGATGTTAAGCGGCTTCACTCCGACATCGTTGGTCAGGTGTGTGCCAATGCCGAAGGAGCACATGATCTTGCCTTTGCAGTATTCGGCCAGCTTCATGCAAAGGTCCGTGGTCAGACCATCGGAGAAGATGATGGTCTTGCTCATCGGGTCGATGCGCAACTTCTTGTAGTGCGCAACGATCTTGTCCACGAACTTGTAGGGGTCTCCGCTGTCGTGGCGAACGCTATCGAAGAGCTTGGCGTACAGAGTCGTGAAGTCGCGCAGGAAAGCGTCCGTTCCGAACGTATCGGTAAGAGCCGTACCAAGGTCACCTTCGTAAACGGACATCCATGCGTCCATCATCTCCTTGTTCGCATGGGCATACCCCTTCTTTGCTGCAATGCCGCTTACCCATTCATGTGCATGGGTGCCAAGAACGGGAATGTCCAGCTTCATCGCAATGAGGGGATTCGAGGTTCCGACAAAGAAGCTGCTGCTATTGTGGAAGGACACGAAATCCTTGCAGACGTTCAGTTGATTCTCGAACGAATAGCGACGACGAGTACCAAAGTCGGCGACCTTGATGAGGTTCTTGGCGAACTGTTGCACCTTGGCCAGATTCTTCTTTTCAAGCTCTCGACGCGACCCTTCGATCCCCTCGGGGTGCGTCATCTTGAAATACAGTTCGGAGATCAAGGCCATGAGGGGAACTTCCCAAAGAATGGTCCTGTACCAGTAGCCTTCAATGGTGATGATCAGGTCCCCATTGTTCTGGACGATCCCAACCTCGGAGGGATTGTATCGATACCCGTCAAGGAGGTCCAGAAAGGTCGGAGGCAGATACCAACAACGCTTTTTCAGGAACTCCTTCTCTTCTGCCGTAAGCCTGATGTTGGCCATGGCGGACACTTGCTCACGGAGTTCGGCGGCAAAGCCTTCAGGGAATGGGGTTTTACCTCTGTTGATGAACTGATACTTGACTTTCGAGCGAGGGAAAAGCTGCGCAACAGCAGCCATTTGCGTCAACTTATAAAGATCCGTATCGATGAGAGACTGTATGATTTGCGAGAAGCGCATGACTTATGTTTTGTATTGGCTTATACGACAAACTTAACGCCTTTGTTTCATTCCAAGCGCTTGGCTGTCCAGCCCTTATGTCTTGGTCGCTGCCCATTAGCCACTTTAATCATGTTTGGATGTGAGAGTCCGTGTTGTTCACAAAACAATGATAATCCATTTTCTGTGATATGAACATTGCCCTGTGGATCAATCAACTCGTACTTCTTGATGTTGATTTTTCCCTTTGATGTTGCGCTTGTCTTGTCTCGTGTTGACTGTTTGGTTACTCGTTTCTTTCTCGCGATTGAAAGATTCTTTTTGTGTTCATCGCTAAACTTTATTCCCTTGCGAGCCTCACTCATTCTCTTACGAGATTCTTCGCTGCGCTTTTGGCCTAATTTCGATTGTCGAAGTCGCTCAATCAACTCAGGTGATGGATTTGACATGCCATCTCCTCCATCGGTCAGATTCCTGAGTCTGTATCCTTCTTCGCGCAATTTTTGAAT
>ERZ724522.1381-NODE-1381-length-13137-cov-13.032182_pt1 | contig 13137 bp, 9 predicted proteins | sample MGYA00376055_ERZ724522 | MGnify/ENA primary metagenome ERZ724522 (study PRJEB28724, sample SAMN07190884) | wastewater metagenome | isolation source: effluent of sewage treatment plant in Hong Hong | place: Hong Kong | collected 2016-03-17 ... | reverse complement strand
GGCGGGTGATGGTGTCGTACGTCGGGCGGCCGATTCGCGAAGCCGTCCGGGGCGCTGTGGACCGGGCGACGACCGAACTCCGATCGGTAACGGACATCGCCGGCAAGCACGCCGAAGCTAGGCGGGCAATGGTCGAGTTGGCGGCCCGCTACAAGGACGACCCTTCCGTCGAGATTCGGTGGTTCGATAACGCGGAGGGATCACCCAACCGAGGCGAGTCTGTGCCGAGGGAGGACTTGGCCCGGCGCGGGTTGCTGGACTATGCTCGCCCGGACGCGCTCTCGAAGGAGGCTGCAGATGCCCTCGCCGAACTCCGATCCGAAGGCCGCATCAAGCCCGAAGTCCTCGCACGATTCCGCGAAGGATCGGCCGAAGAACTGGGCGGACGAGATCGCGGCGGAGCAGAGCGCGAACCTGAAGCGGGCGAGCCAGGCGACGCAGCAGAAGCCGAAGGCGTAGAACCGAGCCGAATCGAGAGAGCCCGAAGCGTCGTCCGCATGGGTCGCCGCTCTCCGTACGCCGACGAGTTTGAGAGCATCGGGGCCGCGAAGAAGGCGATTGCGGAGGAGACGGCTGGTGCCGCAGCCGTGCCCCAGCCCGCGCCAGCCGCGGATCCCGCAAAGGCTCCCGAGGGGACGTTCCGCGTCACCGCCAGCATCGACGACCTGGACGCTCGCTTGGCCACCCAGGCGTTCAGCAACACCTCGCACGTTCCCGAGAAGCGGGGCGAGCAGTACCGGCGGGATTATGTGGAGACGTTCGAGCGGGTGCGGGACAGGCTGGAACCGCTGGCCAAGACGCCGGAGCAGCAAGCCGCTTTGGCCGTGGAACTGGAGCGATTCCGCAAGGGCCTGATCGACAAGTACCGCGCGTTCTTCTCCGCACACTCCAGCGTCGCGTCGCCGATGGTGACGGGTCCGGCCCGTTTCCCGGTCGAGCGGAACGCCAAGCGGATGCGGTCCGCTGACGCCCGCCGTGCCGAGATCACGGAGCTTGCCACCAAGGCCGAGGCGTCGATCCGTCGCAACCTGTTTCCTTCGGAAGCGTCGTCGATCAGCAGCGACCGGGCGGACGCCCCTGATCTGCTCCGCAAGCAAATCGAGGAGGCGGAGAAGCTGCACGAGGCGATGCTGGCCACGAACAAGATCGTGCGGGAGTCCGGCCTGACGCTGGAGCAGAAGCGAGAGAAGATCCGTGCCCTTGGGATGGACGACCAAGCCGTGTCGCGGGCGCTGAAGCCAGACTACATGGGCCGGGTCGGATTTCCCGATTACGCCCTGCAAAACAACCGCGCGAACATCAAGCGGATGCGTGACCGCGTGTCGTCGATCGAATCAACGCGGGCACGGGACATGCGGGAGTCCACGTTCGACGGCGGGAAGATCGTCGAGAACAAGGACGCGAACCGGGTGCAAATCCTGTTCGACGGCAAGCCTGACGAGGCGACGCGCAACAAGCTCAAGGCACGGGGGTTCCGATGGAGCCCCAGCGAGGGGGCGTGGCAGCGGCAGTTGAACGAAGGCGCGTGGCGGGTGGCGAACGAGCTTATGGGGGCGAAGGAGGCGAAGCTCGCCGCAGAACCCAAGGCGGAGCCAAAGCCGGTCGAGGCCCGCGGCGACGCCGCCGAGTGGGATGCCAAGCTCGCCAAGACTCCGGCCGGCCGTCAGTACCTCAAGTTCAAGGCCGCGCACCCCGACGCCCTGATTCTCTTCCGCATCGGCGACTTCTACGAAGCGTTCGGCCCGGACGCGGTGACGATGCACAAGAAGCTTGGGCTGACGCTCACTCAGCACTCCGACGGCGTGCCGATGGCGGGGGTTCCGCACCACCAGCTCGAAACGTACCTCAAGCGGCTCATCGGCGCGGGCGAACGGGTGGCGGTGGCGGAGCAGGTCGCGGGATCGCCCAAGGGCGCGGATGTCCAGCAAGTCGTTGTGCCGGGGAAGACGGTGGAGGATGCGAAGGTAGAGCCCGCTAAGCCGTCCCGGGCGGACCTCGAAGCCCTACAGAGCATCAACGACAAGTCGAACGGCAACGGATACGTCCCCCAATCGCCCGACACGATCAACCGCCTGCGGCGCGATGGGCTGGTGCAGGGCTCCGCCGCCAAGCCGACACTGACCGAATCCGGACGGTCCGCCTTGATGGATTACCAGGCCGAGACGAAGGCCAAGGCCCAAGAGGAAGGTGACGCCTTCGACGCCCGGCAGTTGGAACTCGTCAACGACATAGAGGCCGGTCGTCCGATCAGCCGCGAGGACGCAGATCGGTACTTTGACAAGGATTCTGACTGGTTGAAGAAGGCGACGATCGAGGAGGCGCGCAAGCCCCTCAAGGACATCGCGTACAACAAGGGCGATCCCCCGTCGGTCTACCGAGATCAACTTGAAGGCCGACCAGGATGGGAGTTGAACGCCGAGCTGGACCGCTTGGCCCGCGAGCAGCCGACCACGTACCACGGCCGCCACCAGCCACCTCCCGATCCTCGCATCGCGATCTTGCGTGAGGACCTGGAGCGCCGCACGCCCCCGCCGCGGCCGACCACTCGCACGCCGATCGACCGGGAGACGCGCGAAGCGACAGGACCGGCGGAGACTGTCGAGTACCCCAAGACTGGGGAAGTGACGCAGGACAAGGCGGTCGCCAGGACAGACTTCACGAAGAAGATCAGCCCCGAGAAGTTGGGGGCGGAGACCACGCGGCTTCTCGAACAATCGCAGAAGCCAGCCGACCACACCGCCTCTCTGGATCCCGAGTTTGCGAGCGGCAACCCCCCGCGCGAGGGCATCGCCAACCTCAAGGCGTTCCTTCGCGATGTACCAGAGTTCGCGATCGACCCGACGTTCACGGTTGTCGCCGATGGTCCGCGCGAGCAGATCGCGAGCGTGGACAGCAAGGGAAAGCGGACCACGACAGAGGGGCCTCCGATCCTGCGCCTCAAGTTCAAGGACGGCGGGACGTACATCTACGAGCCGAAGGCGCTGGGCATTCAGTTGGCCCCGGAGGTCAAGGTGGGCGAGCGAATCCGCCTGGACCCCGACGCGATCAAGTCGATGAAGGTCGGGGACGGGTGGCTCACCACGAAGCCGGGCGCGGATGCGATCCCGATGGCGGACGCTGCGAGGGCCCTGGACAAGGTGAATGGCACAAAGCCGTCCACGAAGCGGGAGCCGCTGGGGCCGGATGGTGTCAAGTCGCTGATCGAGGGACAGAAGTCGATCACGGGCCGCATCGCCGCCGCCGCCGATGACGTCGCCGCCCGCGCCGCCGCCCGCATCAAGAAGCGTGCGATCCCCCGCGGCGACCGCACCGGCGCAGGCACGATCATCGAGGACGCGATCGACGCCGGAATGATCGTCGGGGCCAAGCTCGTGAAGTTCGGGGCCGAGCGAGCGGGGCGGGTGGCCAAGACCGTCGCTCAGGTCCTCCGCGATCTGAACCGCCCGGACCTGGAGAAGTACGCGGCGGACATCGCCCGCGTCGCCCGCCGGATCGTCCGCATGTCGCGGGGCGAGGACGGCAAGTTCTCGGCCGACAAGTTCGAGTCCGCGATGGCCGACGCGCAGGCACGCAAGGCCGGAGACGAGCCCAAGCCGAAGCAGTCCATTGCGGAAAGCACGGGGGCCGGGCTCAAGCAGCCCAAGACTCTGACCGAGTCCGAGGCTTACGTCCGGTCGCTCCGGCGCGAGGAGAGGGCGTCGCGGCAGGGGTACGCCCAGGCCCGCGCCGAGGCCCGCAACCGCGCGGATGTGCTCGAGCAGGAGGTCCGCCAGCAGATCCGGTCGGCCGGGCTCCGCGGGGCGATCACCGAACGGGCCAAGGGCGATATGGCCGTGGGGAAGCTGCGCACCGAGAACGAACTGCGCGAGGAAGCGCTCCAACTGGTCCGCAACCATGCCTCCCGGGACGTCCGGTCCAAGCTGCTCGAGGCCGTGACTCGGGCCACGACGCCGGCTCGGCTGCTCGCTGTGGCCCGCCGCCTGCGCCGGGACATGGCATTCCACGATGCCCGCGTGGCGCTCCGGGAGGCGTCGAAGGTCGGCAAGAAGGACCTGGGGACGCTCGAACCCGAGTTGCGGACCGAGGCCGATGCCGCGATCGGGGCGATCGGCCGGCTCAAGAAAGAACTGGCGGGGATGAGCGTCAAGGACCTGGACATCGACCGGCTCGAGGTCATCCGCGACGAGCTGCACCGGGCCCAGAACACGGTGAAGGCGCTGCTCTTCCAGCAGAAGCACATGGACACCGTCCGCATCCGCGGCGAGGTTGTCGAAACCGGCAGGTACAGGGCCGACATGCTCGACCGGCTCGCCAAGGGCGAGGACCTCCCCAAGCCGGAGCGCGGCGCGGTGGACGTCGGACGCTTCCAGCAGGGCCTCCGCCGCCGCACGAACTGGGAGTACCTGGCCCAGAGCCTCGACTTCGGGTCCAAGGGCGGCCCGAACGTCCGGCTCTTCCGCCGCGTGCTCGAGGGTCGCCGGAAGGCCCTGCGCCTCACGCACGAGTGGAACGACCGGCTCTCGCAGATCGTCACCGCGAACGGGTACAAGTCCCTCGGTCACTTCCTGGCCGAGTTCTCTGGCTCGCTGGGGTCGGCGTCGCAGCAGATGGTGGACGTGCAGATCGGCGGCCGGTCCAGGCTGACGCTCGGCGAGGCCGCGTACCTCTACGCATCGTTCAGGGATGCCGGGTTCCAGGCCCGCATGAGGTCGGGCCAGCCCCTGCAGTTCCGCGACGATCCGACCTCGGCCCCGTTCCACCTGACGAACCGAGACGCCTACGCGATCGAGGCGGCGCTGCCGGAGAACGTCCGCCGTCTGATCGACCAGGCCAAGGCCGCGTACGACTCGCACTTCTTCGAGCGGATGAGCGCGGTGAACAAGCGGCTCAAGGGATACCACCTCGAGAAGGTGCCCGGGTACTTCGGCATCAAGCTCAACCGCAACTTCTCCGAGGGCAAGGGCACTCCGTACTCCTGGCGCCGGTCGATCATCCGCGCCATGGAGGAGTCGGGCTTCATGCAGGAACGAGTGGGCCCCTCCAAGACCCCGATCCTGATCGGCGACTTCGGCCGCGACATCATCAACCGCGGCAAGGCCGCGGCGACGATGATCGGCAAGGCCGAGATCACCAAGCTGCTCGCGCGGACCATCCTGCACCCGGACGTCCAGGCCGCGGTCACGAGCAAGTTCGGACGCTCCGCCGTGGAGCGGCTCGAGCGCCGCATCTCGCTCTATTCGGGCGGGGAGCTGTTCCGCGAGGCCGACGTCCCGCTCTTCCGTCAGTTGCAGGGCATGTGGGCGAGAGGGAAGACCCAACTCTGGTTGCCCACCTGGGCCCGCAACGCGATCTCCGGCGCGATCAGGATGCTCAACGACCTGCCGCTCCGATCGGCGCGGTCGATTCTCCCCGATCTGTCCACCCCGACCTGGGCCGAGTACCGGGATCTTCTGGCCCGTTCCCCGGAACTGCGGGAGCGGTGGGAGGGCAACGGCCTGAGTTCCTTCTACGACCCCGGGGCATCCGACGCCGGCGGCTCGAAGTTCAACGAGGCGATGAAGGCGGGCATCAAACAGGTCATGGAGGCGGGCAAGAGCCTGGTCCGGCTCGCCCCCGCGAACGCGCTGGGGGCCACCGGGGAACTGGCGAAGCCGTGGCGTGCGATGCTCGACTCGCTGTCGATGGGCAACTACTTCGATGCCGCGGGCGCGATCCTGGCCTACCGGCACTTCAAGCGCATCGCCCCGGCCGGGTACTCGGCCGAGGCCAAGGCGAACTGGGCGGCCAGGCACGCAACCCGGGTGTTCGAGCGGAACAGCAACACCTCCACGCTCGAGTACGCCAACGATGTGCAGCTCGATTCCCGCGAGAGCTTCATCGTCCAGTCGCTCATCCCGTTCACCGGCGACACCGCCAAGGCGATGAACATGATCGCCGAGGCCCACATGAAGGGCGGCAAGGCCCGTGCGCGGGTCGCGGCGGTGCTGGCCGCTGCCGCGATGGCGTCGGCGGGCGTGACCTGGCTCTGGAAGAAGGCCCAGGGCGAGGACGACGCGGCGGCGAAGCGGTCGGCCTTGGGCCGTCTCGCGGCGGAGATCCTGAGCATGATCCCGTTCGTGGGCAACATGGTCGGGACGGCGGCGCAGCGCGGCATCAGCAGCGAGAAGCAGACCGCGGCGCCGGAAGTTCAGATCCCGCTCCTGGAAGTGCTCAACGGCGGGCTCAAGATCGGCGACTCGATCATCAAGGCCGCCGAGCGGTGGGACGGACCGACCGGCACGCAGAAGCTCGACGCCGCGGACATGATGCTCCGAGCCGGAAAGCAGGCAATGGAGACCGCGGGAGACGCCACCGGACTGCCCGCGGGGTACTACTTCGCGGTGCAGCGGGCGCTCAAGAACTGGGGCGTGCTCGGCGACTAGACGACGGACTTGCCTGCGCGGCGGCGGGTCTCGCAGTACCCCAGGACCGCCAGCACCAGGGCGAAGGCCGCCCAATACACCAGCTCGTGCGCCGTCACCAGTGGGCGGCCAGGCTCGCGGGCGATCCAGACGATCAGGGCGGCGAGCAGCAGCGCACCGAGCGCCGCGGCCGATACCGCCCACTCGGGCCGGAGCCGACGCCGACCGCCGAAGGTGTGAAAGAGCCGCACGCTCATGGGCCCCATTCTGCCCACGAGGCCAGCCCTCCGCAAGACCGTCCAAACCCCACGCCTCCCGGTCGGTTGGCGTGCGGTAAGTACCTGCCAAACAATTAATTACGTCTTCCGGCCGTTCCGCTTCTTCGCCGCGGCCAGGTAGGCGCGGCGGGCCTGGATGGTGCGGACGTGGGAGTCGAGGATGTCCTCCCAGATCCCCAAAGCGGTCAGGAGCCGGCGCCACTGGGGCGAAGAAAGTTCCCGCTTGCCGGAGAGCGCGAGGGACAGGTGCGAGCGCGACGTTCCAGATTCACGGGCGGCGTCGGCGACGGTCCACCCCATGTCGCGGATCAGGCCACGAATCGCCTTGTTCAGAGGGTCGAGTGCTCCCACGCAACCCGCAAAGTAGCACGGATTTGTGCACACAAAAGCGTGCGGCGTTGCGCCCTACGAACAAAATCGGACAGATCGGTGGTTGCGCCAGAGGGACAAGGTGGGGGCGATTCCTTAGGACCAGGTGAACCAGAGGTGAAGATTTGGGAAAAATACCCCAGCACGAGAGGAAGGAGGGTCCATGCCCGACCCGTATCGGTTCTCGATTCCGCACCAGGAGATCGTGATCCGTGTGATCGTTGAGACCCCGGGCGTTCGCCCAAAAATCGGGATTGACAGGCAAAGGATTCGCGAGTCTGATGTGGGCAGAGTGCCAGCTCACAACCCCCTTCGGCTGATCGGCACGGACGCCGCTCAGAGTCTCAAGCCACACCTGGATACGTGGCGCACGTCGATGGAATCTCGCGGGAAGAAGCCCGCATCCATAGCCCGTTTTCGCCGCCTGGTCGAGCGACTGATCGACTACCACTCATGGCGTGACCCATCCCAACTGACCCTCATCGGAGCCGAGGCGTTCATTGCTGCGGCCCGTAACGGCGAGGTATCCGAGAACGGGAAGCCGTGGCTCGGCACGACCTGTGACCAAGCCTGCTCTGCGTTCCGGCGATTCGGAAAGCACCTGGCCAAGCACGGCATCGTTGACATCAACCCGTTCCAGTTGCTCGAGGGATGCGGGGAAGTCAACGGGGCCGGGGATCGACCGGCGACGGTCCAAGAGGCCGCCGACCTGCTGCGGCATTCGCTCACCCGGTGCGCCGGCGGGGACCGCCGCGTGCGGGTCAACGCCGCGATGTACTGGTACATGCTGATCTACACTGGGCTGCGCGCGTGGGAAGAACAGCGAGTTTTGTTGTGGCAGGACGTGTACGAACTCGACTCAGAAACGCCTCACATTTGGACCCACCCGACACGCTGCAAGAACAAGCGGAGGATGCGCATCCCGATCCAGGCCCGGCTGGCGGCGATGCTGCGGAGCCAGCGGGCATCGGTGCCGCACGGGCCTGACGACCCGGTATTCCCCAAGGCCCCGAACCGGGCAACCTTCAACGTGGACCGCGGAAACGCGATGATTGTTCCCAAGAACGGCGACGGGGTGTTCGGCGCGCACAGCCTCCGGAAGCTGCTCTCCCAGATGCTCGACAGCAGCGGTTGCTCCGCGGGAATCCGCTACAAGATCATGCGGCACGCGGGGAACATCACGGAGGATCGTTACACCAGGACGGATCTGGCGTCCGAGATTGCGGCGATCAACGCCCTGCCGGACCTGTGGCCCGAAACGGTCCCCGTATCAGAGTTATCAACACGAAAAAAAATCTTGACCGATCAAGTTGCAACGGGGCGCGACCCGAAGTACAGTGGTACCGCCAGCTACGAGAGTCCGAGCATGACCTCCCCCAAACACCACGACGCGATTCGGCCCCTCCGTGGGACTTGTCCCACCGTAGCTGGCGCTTTGCTTGGTCATGCCGAGGGGGGGGCCGACCCGCGCCGTGGAACTCTCAGTTCGTCCGATTCTGCCCGTTCCGCCGAAACCGCGGGTGTACAGCACACCCGTGGTTTTCAGGCCGGAAATGGGCATTCCGGTTCCGTACTAGGGAGTGTATCGAACCCCGCACGGACGGGCGGGGTGCAGGGGGTCCACGATGGAGCTTCCGTGCGAGACCCGCGCCAGGGTCGTGGCGGCGTGGCTGGATGCCAACCCGAAAATCCTGAACCTGCTGCGTTCGTCAGGTCCCTGCCCGGGGCCGAGGTTCTGGAAGAAGTACGGGGACCGGAACAAGCCGCCAAGGCCGGAGTTGGTCCCCAAGGCCCGGGAACTGTCGATGACGCCGAACGCGATCCATCAGCGTCGGCACCGCGAGAAGTATCCCGATCGGATGGCCGCCCGCTCGGCGCTGACGAACGCTCTGAAGTCTGGGCAGATCACCCGGCAGCCCTGCGAGATCTGCGGCAACCCCAAGACCCACGGGCACCACGAGGACTACAGCAAGCCGCTGGATATCCGGTGGCTGTGCCGGGCGCATCATGGGGCGGTTCACCGGAAGCGGAACCGGCTCGTTCTTCCGCCGATTCGGCCTTAGCACACACACCCGCGGCGTCCTCGATGACCGAGGGCACGCGACACGCGCCGTCGTCGGTGGGCGGCGGCGCGACTTTGCAGGAGAAGCACGATGGCGAGAGCGATTCCGCGTTCGGCCTTGGGCAACAGTCTTCGTCAGATTCTCGCGCGGCAGCAGGGGCGCGGCCGCCAGACGACCACGAGCAACGCCTACTTGGTGGGGGCGTGGCGCGGGGGACGGGGTCCCGAGCAAGCGGAAGGTCAAGGTGCGGGAGCCTCGCACGCGCTGAGCCCGTCCGATCGGGCCTGGGCGTTCCAGCTTCTCCGCGAACACGGCCACGACCTGCCCAAGAGCAGCCTTGCCGCGGCCGTCCTGAAACTCTTGGGCATCCTCGGCCTCGTGGCGGGCTCGATCGCCGCCGCCGCTGCCGCCGCGCCTCCGCCCGAGCGGCCGATCGCGGATGTCTACATCGGGGGGACGCGATGAACCGCACCTGCCGCGAATGTGGCTCGCCCGCTGAGTTGGTGCCGGCCCACGAGTTCGGCGCTGACGCCGACGGCAACCGCGGGATCGACATCCCGGCGCGGATCGAGTGCACCAACGACGACTGCCAGCACACCGAACCCGTGGAGGACATGGCCCATGCCTGAGGTCTCTCTCGATCGTCCCTTCATCACCGTCGCCCCGTGCGCCACGGGCTGGATGCTCAAGGGTGAGCACCTGACTGGGCTCCACCCGTCGCAGACGCATTTCCAGACCCGCGGCGCAGCCGAGAACGCGATGGAGTGCGTGGAGCACGCGATCCGCAAGGCCCTGGACCTGCCCGACTGGCGGTCGCTCGCCGCGTCGCGGTCGATGCCGCTGGCGGTCCTGGGCCCGGGCGGCGACTTCACGCGGCGAGTGAGCACCGTCGGCGACCTGCTCGGGGTCGGCTGCGACGTCAAGGCGTAACCCGTTCCCTCAACGCAAGGAGTCCGCGAATGTCAGCAGAGGAAGTCCCGCAACCGGCACCGAACCAGAAGCAAGACCTGATCCAGAGGTTCCGCCAGGCGTACAAGGGCGCGCTCGAGGACGCGAAGACCAACGCGACCATGACCAGGACCGAGGGCTGGCAGTCGCTTTACCAGCAGCACCGGCAGGCCGACAAGGACACCAGGCGCTCGATCGCCAAGCGGATGCACGAGAAGGCGACGATGCTCGAGGACTTCGGGCTCGACGAGGAAGACGAGAAGACGATCAAGGACGCGGTGAAGGAGTCGGCGGAGCTTCGGGCCGGTAACGCCGCGTTCGAGTCGCAGGTCATCGAGCGGATGTGCGCCCCGGTCAAGGCGTGCCAGCGCATCTGCGACGAGTACCGGCACGCGGCGTCGCGGGCCGAGCACGACTCGCCCATGTACAACGTCGGGCTCGAGCAGTTGATGGTGATGGAGATCCAGAAGCAGCCCCGGCCTGACTTCAACGCCGAGACCGGCGAGATCCGCATCATCGAGCCCAACACCTGATTCCACACGGTCCTTCGCGGCTTCACGGCCGCGAGGGGCTTTCTAACACGAAGGAGATCCCCATGCCTCAGCAGAACGACGACGGCGGACCTGCGTTTCCTCAGCCGGTAGAGCGGTCGCAGGGAGACTTCGGGACCACGGACGCATACCCCGGCATGTCCCTTCGCGACTACTTCGCGGCGCAGGCGCTCCAAGGAATACTCGCGGGCCGGAATCGCCACATCGACTCCATGAGCGACGGCGATGTTGCCGACATGGCACAGACGACTTACCTATTCGCCAACGCCATGCTCGCGGCCCGGAAGGCGGTGCGGGCATGAACATCCGCTGCTCGTCCCTCCCGCTCGCCTGGAACTGCGCCTCCAGCCTTGAGGCGCCCGCCGCGGGTGAGGCCCTGATCAACCAGTCCAGCGAGCCCGCCGAACTGGGCAACGCCGTGCACCGCTATCTCGCCGCGCACGTCGCGGGGACCGACCTGGACATCGGCCAACTCGCCAAGGAGCACGGCTGCGACCCCGACGAACTGGGGTTCCTCTCGGCCCAGGGCCGCAAGCTGCTCAAGGAGCTTGGCAAGTACATCGACCTGTCCAAAGCCGAGTCCGAGGTTCCCATGTCGGTGAACATCGGGGACGAGATCACGGTCACGGGGACCGGGGACCTCTGCGACCGGCAGGGGGACACGGCGCTGGCGGTGGACTACAAGAGCGGCCGGGCCGACTTTGACCACACCGCCCAACTCCGCGGCTACGGGCTGCTGCTGCTGCACAAGTACGGGTCCGCGGTCCGGAAGGTGACGACGATCGTCGCGCGGCTCCGGGAGGGGATCTGGGACGTTGAGCACCTGACCCGCGAGCAGCTCGAATCGTGGCGCGACGAGTTCAAGCGTCGGCTCCGCAACGGCAAGGGCAAGTTCAACCCGGGCGGGCATTGCGAGTATTGCCCCCGGTCGCGGAACTGCCCCGGGAAGCAGGAGATGGCCAAGGCCGCGATCGCGGAGGCGAACGCGGTCGGGATGGCGGTCGTCGCCTGGACGCCCGAGACGCGGCTGGCCGCGGGTCCCAAGATCGCCGAGACGCTGGGCAAGTTCCGGGTCATCACCGACATCGCCGAACGGTTCCGCGAGGCTGTCAAGGCTGACGTTCTGGAGCACGGACCGCTCCCCGCGGGGCCGGGCCGGCAACTGGCGATCCTCACCGTCAACAAGCGGGTGCTCAACCCCGCGAAGGCCCGCCCGGTCCTGCTCGGGAAGTATGCCGACCAGGCCGCGATCGACGCGGCGACGACCCTGAGCCTGAGCAAGCTGGAGGCGTCGCTCGCCGCGGCGTCCGCGCACGGGCTTGGGGCGGCGAACAAGCGGGAGATGAACGCGGCGCTCGAGGCCGCGGGGGCGATCAGCACGAACGAGGTCAAGCAGCTTCGAGAGACCAAATCCAACTGAAAGGAACGACCATGACCACCGCCACAGCGACACAGCCCGACGTGATCGACTCCCCGAACGGGCAACTCGCGACCCAGGCCGCGAAGAAGTACAACCCCCTCTCGCCCGTGGGCTCCGCCGGTGGGCTCAAGGACATGCTGGAGAAGATGAAGGGCAGCATCGCCCAGACGCTCCCGCGGCACATCACTCCCGAGCGCCTCATCAAGACGCTGCTGACGGCCGCCAACCGCAATCCGGCGCTGCTGGAGTGCACGCAGGCGAGCGTCATGGAGACGATCTTCCGGGCCGCGGAACTCGGCCTGGATCTGTCCGGCACGCTCGGCGAGGCGTACCCCGTCCCCTTCAACAACAAGATCAAGGTCCCCAACGGCCAGGGCGGGACGACCGAGCAATGGCGCAAGACCTGCCAGCTCATCATCGGCTACCGCGGACTCGAGAAGTTGGCGTGGCAGTCGGGCGAGATCCAGACGATCGACGCCGAGGTCGTGTGCCAGAACGATCGGTTCATCTTCCGCAAGGGATTCGAGCCGGCGCTGGAGTGGGAGCCTTCCCGCGGCGAGCGAGGCGAGCCGATCGGCGCCTACGCCCTCATCATCACCAAGGCCGGGGGCCGGATGGCCCGGTTCATGACCCGCGAGGACATCGAGAAGGTCCGGCAAGGGGCCCAGAGCAAGGACTCGCCGGCGTGGCGCAACCACTGGTCGGAAATGGCCCGCAAGACGGTCCTGCGCCGGGTGATGAAGGACGCCCCGCTCTCGACGGAGAAGCTGGTCGCAGCCTTGGAGCACGACGACACTGACCACGGGCACCGGGATGTACTGGAGGCGGCCCTGAACGGCCTGCCGTCAGGTCGCGGGTCTTTCACCGCCCCGGCGCCGGAGCCTGAGCCGGAGCCAGAGGGCGACGCCACCCCGATCGCCGACGAGGTTGCCGAGCAGTCGGCCAAGCTGGACGAGCGCCGTGCCGCGGTCAAGGCGGCCGACGAGGCGGCGGCGAAGTCCCCGGCCTCCGACGCCACCGGGGCGCCCGTCGAAGGCAATCAGCCCCCGACCCGCTCCAAGGAAGAGATCGCGGCGGACCTGGAGCGGGCCAAGAAGGGTTGCCGGA
>ERZ724522.1380-NODE-1380-length-13139-cov-8.183048_pt1 | contig 13139 bp, 14 predicted proteins | sample MGYA00376055_ERZ724522 | MGnify/ENA primary metagenome ERZ724522 (study PRJEB28724, sample SAMN07190884) | wastewater metagenome | isolation source: effluent of sewage treatment plant in Hong Hong | place: Hong Kong | collected 2016-03-17 ... | reverse complement strand
AGACTGGAGCACACAACGCAAGCGTCATCGACGAGCGTCAAGTCGACGTCAAACTCGTCTGGGAATGACCCGTTGCAGCAGTCGGTGCAGCCGCAACAGCACCGCGAAACGCTGAGGGCGTTGTTCACGTCGAGCACTCCGCACCGACCACCTGCCATCTGTCCTGGTCGTGAAAATACTGAATCAGAATCTCCGTGTTGCTGCCGATGTTGCCGGCCGAATCCATCCAGTCGAGATAGGCGGTCACCGAGCCGCGCGACGCTCCGTTGATCCAGACGTTGGCTGTGCCGCTGCTGCCGGCCGTGATTGTTCCGCTTGCCTTAGCCTTGCGAATTGTTGGCCCGTAGTCGCCTAACAACACCGCGACTCGCTGCCCGTCGCCGGCTGACGCCGCTGGGTAAAGCAGCCTGCACCAGCCGCCGAAGTCGCTTTGCAGTCGCGTTGATCCTGGCACAACGCGAGCGTGAGTATGGTCGATGTCGTCAATATCCACGTCGGCGAGACACACGCCGGCCAGTTGAGCATCGCCGTATTTATCCTCGGGGATCGATTCGAGCAGCACCGCACAGACAGGATCGTTGCCGCTGCGTGCCGCGGCTGAAAACCACAGACTCTTTCGCGCGAGACTGGTCAGTGTTGGCTGTCCGATCTCAATCACGGCTCCGGCCGTCAAATCCCCGCCGCTGTCATTCCGCACGCGAACCACCGCAGGATTAACGGGCGACAACGACAGGTCGAGCCCTTGGCCGAGCCGCTTGCGGTTGGCGTACCACTCGCCTGCTTCGTAGGCGTCGCCTAGAGCCTTCGCGCTCAGCTTGAGGGGCTGCCCTGCTTGCGGTCGCTCAACCATGTCAGAATCCTAGCACCGCTGCAAAATCCATCGTGTCATAAACGCGTTCAACGTACACGGCAAGCGGCTTTTCCGCTGCCACTCCATTAGCGTCGTCGTCCTCGTACTTAATCCACGCGACCTCCCATCCCTTCTTACTGACTCCCGTGATGCCGCCGATAGTTTGGTTTGTCAGATTTTCCGATGCGACGATGTCATATCGAACCTCTGATTCCTGCGCGGTCCCGCTGCTTCCGTCCGCGCCAAGAAATAGCGCCTCGCCCGGCTGAAAGCCGTGCCAAATCTGCGAGTTTGTGCGTCCGGTTTTTCTGGCGAGTGCCACTGAAAATGGCTCGTTTACAATGCCCGCTGGATGCCGAAAGGTGTACGACAGCCGAAGAGCCGGAATGACGATCTCGACGCCGTCGCCGTCTCGGCCGCCAATGACCCCATTTTGCTCCTTCGCTCCGGCTGGATAGCGTGCGATCGATTCTTTGCTTTGTCGAATTCGCAGCGTCCCGCCCGTGGTCGAAAACGAGAACCGATACTCGCCGGGCAGCTTGTTTTTCGGACCATACGGGATCTCGACATCCCACAGCGTATGCCCAACTGGGTCTATTCGCACATCCTGACGATAGACCACCTGCCCAGCCGCGAGCGATATCGGCGAGCTGATCTGGTACGCATACGCCCATGCCGTCTCTCGATCCGCGACTCCGTGCAGCGTGTAGAGCAGCGTGAGGCTAAGCGGCTCGCGGGTTGTCTTGCCGGATCCGGGCTTTTCGGAAAAACGGATGCTCATGCAGTGAATACCAATTGTTCAAACTTCTCAACCTTGGCTCGCCCCTCTTCGATCTTGATTAGCGCGTCCAGTCGGCCAACCATCTTTTCAATGCCCGCCGCCGCTCGCTCCTGGGGCCCTGATCGACCGCCCAATGCAAGCAATGCCGCGCCGCTAAACGTGACAGCAGACGTCCCGCCCATCGCCGATTCAGCATCCTTCGCAAGCTTCTGAATCTGATCGATCTTCGCCGCTGGCCCGCGATTCGCAGCGTCTCTCGCCGCCTCAGCCCGCTTGATTGCCTCTTCTAGCTTCGCGCCGATCGTCGCCCCAAACGTCTCCGCATTGGCTCGCGCAGCCTGCTGGCTCGCCGCCATCTCGCCTTGCGTGATCGAGTCGGCCAAACCTCGAGCGCCAGACCGGCCGGCGAGGTCTGATGCTCGCCCAAACTCTCGACCGCTTCTGCCAGCCTCTAGTGCAGCATTGGCCGCGTCTGGACTGCCAGCCAAGCCGACAAGACCAGAATCTCGCACCGACTGGGCGAGCGATTGACGGGCAGATGCCGCTGTTCCGGTGGGGTCGTAGATACTGGCGAATTCGAGCGCCTTCGCAAGCGTCTGCGCCGATGACAGTGCGAGCCTTGCTACCTCCGAGATCGCTGTATTCACTCCCTGCCGAATCGATGTGATGACGTTGTCGACAAGGTCCTGTAACGCGGTCCATTGCTCGTCGAGCGATTGCATCACCGACGACAGGCCGAGCTTGATTGCGCCCCATGCCTGATTTAGCGCGCTCGACCAGTCGCCGCTTGCGAGGGCGTTTAGAATGCCGCCAAGCGTATCACCAGTGATGGTCGCGAGGCCAGACAGCCCAGCGACCCATGCCTTTTGAATCCCCGCCCAAGCCACGCCTACCGCTAGCTCGATGTCTCCGCCCTGAATCGCAGCCCACACGCCGCCCATGACGCGCTCAGTCTCAGTCAGCAGTGCTCCGAGATATCGACGAGCGGTATCGACCACGCCGCTTAATTGCGACCCATAACGGCCCCACGCGAGCCACCCCGCCGCAAGTGCTCCAGTCGCCGCGACAAGTCCAGGCGTGAGCGTCGCCAGTGCTGTACCCGCCGTAATCAGTGCGGACCCCACGCCCGCGACGATTGACGCAAGCCGGAAGCCCTCGGCAATCATCGCTCGATTTTCCTTGATCCAGCCGATAGCGGCTTGGGCGAGCGTTGCCATGTCGCGGGCGGTCTGTGCCAGTTGCGGCGCCACGGCAGCCCCGAGCGTCCGCCAGATGCCGGTCAGGCTCAGTTGCAGCTCCCGGTTCGCGTCGGTCAACTCCTTTGCTGCCGCCGCGTCTTGGTCGGACATTACCAGCCCGAGCCGTTCCGCTTCAGCACGCATCGCAGCCAGTCCCGCCCGCCCGCGCGAGAACATGTCGATGAGTTCAGTGGACGACGATCCAAATAGCGCAGTTGCCGCTTCGGCTCGCTCGAGCGGGCTTTGCAGGCTCGCAATGGCAATGCCGATCTCCTCAAATCTCTGCTCGGCTGACATGCCCTGCAATCGCTCAACATCCAGCCCGAGACGTTGGAGCATGGCCGACGAGCCGGGTACGCCTTCTTGGATCTCGAGGAATCGCTGATTCAGTCGCTCGGCCGCTCCAGCCGCTTCTTCGATTGACGACCCGCTTTGCTCAGCCGCGTATCCAATCGCCTGCATCGACGATACCGCCATGCCGGCTGATGATGCGAGGGCGATTGCCGCAGTCCCCGCCGCTCCGAATTCAGTAGCCGCGCGTGTAAGCCGTTCGACCATTGGGCCGGTCGACGAATAGATGTCCGTCCCTACCCGCTTGACGGCGCCGCCCAATGCGACAAACGCGCCCAGGGTAGCCGTGGCGAACGACGTAGCAGCACTCGCCGCCCGTTGCAGGCCAGCGACCACGGACGACGTGACGGCCACGCCAAAGCGGATGGCCGATGCCGTAGCGGTCGCGAGATATCCGGGTAGGGCAATGATTGTCGAGATAGTTCCCTTGACCGCGGACGTTGCCAGTCCTATCGCTCCCGTGAATGCGCGCACGGGAAGGGTCGCGACATCCCAAGCTGTTGCAACTAGCCGGATCGCGAGAACCATCGGCGAGAGAATCAACAGGATCGGTTTGAGGAGCGCAGGTACTGACTCCCACTTGAACATCGCCACGTATGCCGTTCCGGCTGCCGCCGCAATCAACGCGAGCGGTCCGAGTGTCGCGAGCAGTCCCGCGTTCGCCGCCGCTCCCGATGCCGCCGCTCGTCCGGCCGCCCCTGCCATGCCGGTCATTGCCGACGAAGCCGCAGTCCCAGCTCCGCGCGCGGACATTGCCAACTGGACGAACTGACCGGAAAGAACGGACACCAGAGGAATCGTCGAGCCAATCGCCAGTCGCACGCGTCCCCAGCTTGACGCCGCCGCGTCTGTGTGGGCGATGCTCGACCGCACAGCTTCGCGTAGGCCCACGTAGGCGTTATTCAGTTCGCGCACCACGGGAATAAGGGCCTGCATCGTCGAGTTCAGTTTGCCATAGGCAGCTTCGGCACTAGCCGCAAAGGACCGCAGGCCACGCATGGCGCGGCTAAGGCCCGTTCTCGGTTGTTGTTGCTGTCCCGGTGGCCGTCGACGTTTTGCCATAGACTTCTTCCGGCTCCAGGAATCGCCCCGCCTTTTCGCACGCCGCAAGGTACTCAGCGACGTCCGGAGTGATCTCGGCCGGCTGACCTATGCGACTGTTTCCATCAACTCGACCCGACTCGATAAACGTCCCAACGTCCTTGATTTTTCCCCAGACAAGCCCTGCCAAGCTGACGAGGTTTCTCCGCTCGTGCTCGCCGCGACCCTCGGCCATCCACGTCAATTCGCGAAGCGTCAGTCCGTGCGGACTTACTCCGCAGACGCCGGCGAGTCGGTAGCATTCACGCGCCGGGTCATATTCGCGAGCGCTTGGTCGATTGCCGCGTCGAGGCTGTCCAGTGTCGCCGCCTTCACCGCCTCCATCGTCGTCGGATCGAGCAGCCTCGCCTCCGCTTTCTCCGTAGCCGCTTGCTGGATCTCCTGCTGCTGCTTCATCAGCTTCCGCAACAGAGTTCTCTGACTGCTCGGGAAAAAATCAATCACTGCGTCGAGCAAAGCGACGCCGGCCGCTTCTCCTTCGTCGCCCTTCAGTGCGGCATCGAATTGCTCTTGAGTGACGCCGTGTTCGGCCGCCTGCTTGCGGCACAAGATCCACAGCACCTCGGCCGCGAATAGCGGTTCTTCCGTGAGTCGCCCGAATTGCGACGCATCGCGCGCGCCCAGGTCGAACCCGCCGCACTCGCGCCGCACTTCGCGGATCTTTGGTCCGTCGACAGAAACGAGCCATTCACGCTCGCCGGTTCGAAAAGTAGCCATGCTATTCCTTACGGTGTCGAGTCGTATTCAGCGATAATCTTCAGTGTCCCGTCGTACGTGCCGCTGCCATTGCTGGCGACGACCGACAGGATTGGATTGCCGGTGTAGAGATTCGTGGCGCCGCCCGTAACGTCGCAGACGTTTGGCTCGTTGGCATCGAGTTCCAGGCCCGAGCCAACAGCGGAGCCGCCTCCTGCCACGGCGTCGAAAAATGTCGCGCGGCACCCGAACCCGTCCGCCGCGGCAAGCTCGTACGAGACTGCCACAAGCTTGCAGTTGTCGCCATCAATGAAGACGTTGGCTGCAACCTGCTTGACGACGACAATGGCGGTCGACGTCGATGGCAAGTTGTCGCCACTGCCGAGGTCAATGCTGATGGTCGTCGAGTCTTGTGCGGTGACGTCGCAGCCGTAGCGGCGACCGCCGCTCCAGTACACATCGACCGTGTCGCTTGTGGTGATGCCGTGCCCGCTGCTGACCGTGACGACGCCCGTGTCGTTGTCGGTGCGCGTCGTGAGCGTGCCGGATTTGCCGGCGGGTAGCGGCACGGAAATCGCGACCGTAGCATCGCCTGAGCGGGTAATGCTCTTGTTGATCGCCTGCCCGCCGCCGCTGATTGATACCGCGTAAGACGTTGTCATGTGCTCGGATCTCCTTAGGCGTTAAGCGAGGGCGTGCGGCTTGAATCGGTGATGGCAACTACGGCAAAGTCAAATGTCTGCTCGCCGTTGAGCGGCGCGCCGTTGTCGCAACTGATAATGACGTCGCCGTCAAAGCCGGTTCCGCCGCTGGCCGGCAGATACTTGATCGCGACAGCCGCACCGGTCGCAGCCGCCGCGCGTAGCGCCGTCAGCTGCGTGTCGTCGGTCTTGTAGACCATGCTCCACGTCAGCGTGATCGCGATCGAAACCGCCTCGCCCGTCTCGATCGGCACCGACGAGCCATCGCCGCGGACAGTCGTGTTGCCGACCTTCGGAGTCATCGCATACTTAATGTCTCGGGCGTTGGTCAACTGATTGCTCGCCGTTGAGCCCGCCGTTCCGCGGTACAACAGCCCTTGATAGCCCATCTTTTTCGCGGCCATTTATCACGCTCCTATGATCGTGTTGATTTCGAATGTGACGAGCCAAACGGCCGTGAATTGCGATCGATCGCGCAAGTCGTCTCGTCTGTACAACTCGCCTTCGGTTGCAATCCAGTTGCAGTTAACGCTAAGGTCCAGTGCTGTGAAAAGCAGTGACAGCCGCTCCGAGACTTCCAGGCATTTGTCGAGCGATTCCTGGTTTATTCCGCCGACCGTGGCGTCGATTTCGTCGCGGTCAAATCGCTTGCGAAACGCGACGGCATACGTCACTTCACGCGCCTCCGTGCCGTTGCTATCCAGGCGATGCTCGTCGTAAGCATCCGGCATAACCACATCCACAATCGGCGCGTCTAACTGCTCTGATGGCGTGTCGAGGTCGGCGTATGTCCGCTGTGTGCGAAAGTCGACAGGCCACGTCTCGGCAGTGATTGCCTCGACCATGGCGTCGGCTATCTGCGTAAGGATCGAGGTCATTAGCCCACCTGCTTACAGCGCACCAACCACCGGACCCCGTCAGCCTGCTTATCTGCTGCCTTGCGACCACCGACCGGAGCGACGTGAAACGTGCATTCCACGCCGTTAATCGTCTCGGTGATCTTGTCGTTTCTTTGCGGCTCGAATCGTGCGCCGCTTGTTGCCAGTTGCTGCAAGTCCTCGTCCGCTATCAGGTATTCCCGAACTGTTGCGGTCGTGTTGAGCGCACCGCCTTGCGTGTCGTAGATCTCGTACTCGACTACGGACAACGTCGCGGTAATCGCCACGCTGTAGCCGCTGCGCGAGTACGTGATTGACACACCGAACATTTCGGCGAGAAGCGGCGCCGCCGCCGCCTCCCATAGCTGTTGAGCGAGCGAGGACATGGCTTAGACGCCCCACGCGACCCACGAAATCACAGCCGCACTGTTGGTCGATGCGACCAGCGTCGGGTCAGAACCGCCCGTGTTTTTCCACGCGTAGATGTCAAGCTGTGCGCCGGTGCCTGCGTAGTCGACTGACAGCCATGACGGATCGTCGCCTGGAGCCGTGGCGCTCTTGAGAGACGCAACCGCCCCGAGCACCTTGGTCAGCCCGGTGACAACGCTGGTCGGATTCGTGCCGTCGAGCGTCACCTCGCCGCCGACGAATCGCACGGGCAGGTTGATCTCGACCGTGACGACCAATTGCCCCGAAGTCTTGGCTTTCACGGCACGGCCGAGCAACTTGTAGTCACTCGCTCCCGCGACGCCTGCCGACGTCTTGGCGGTGTTCGCCGAGTCGTCCCAGTAGACCAAGTCGCCGGCGCTGAACGTCGTCTCCGACGCACAGGCAACCTCGTACTTGCCTTCCACGTAAAACGTCACCGGGTCGCCGCTCGCCACGGCTCCCAAACCCGCAACAATTCCAACGCGACCATCTCCGACACAGTTGATAACCACGTCGCCAGGGTTGTAGGCAGCGCCAGCAACCTTACTGACCTGATGGTGATCTTGCCGCCGAATAGCCTGGGCGGTGTAAATCGTAGCCATGCTCCAAACCTCCTAAATGTGTGATGTGTGAGTTGTCAGCAGGCCGCCGATTACGACGCACCGGTCGCGAAGTACATGGCACGGAAGTCGAGCGCCTTAACGCCGATATCCATGGCGATGTCCCAGCCGAGACCCCACTGGCCTTGGTTGAGGACGTAAGAGCGAATCTTGGGAGCACGGCCCGAACCAGCGAGGTAGCCGACCATGATGGTTTTCGCGCCTTGGTCGCCCGGTCGGCACGCCAGCAACCAGTTGGTTGCCGAGCCAGTCACCACGCTGCCAGTGCGAGGATCGACCACGCCCAGAGCGCCCATGCGGTCGTCGACAATCGGGACCAGCAGGTTTTCCAACGGGTTGTAGGTTCCACCGCTGGCCGAGCTGATGATGCGTTGTTGAGACTTCAGCAGGACTTCCGCAGTCCATCGCAGGGCTTGCGGAACGATCAGGAATCGAGGCTGCAAATTGAGCGGACGGTTCTTGATTCGCTGGGCCGCAATTGCCGAGATGCCGGCTTGCAACGGATCAGCCGCAAGGGCCGTGCTCGTGGTGCCGTAGTTGGCGTGACCGCCAGCAGTGCTGACCGCCGTCGCGTTGAACAAGTTGCCGCCGTCGGCGTCGAGCGCGGCATTGTTCAGCACTTCCGAATAGACCAGCCCCGGCCGCAATTGTGCGGCACTCAAGCCCATGTCCATCGGGCTCTGTTGCTCCAACGCGCCGAAGCGGTCGTTGATAATGTCCTGCTCGTCGAGCGTGAACTTGCCGGCGTAACGGGCGATCTTGTACGCCTCTCTCCAGTCGTTGATGTTGAGGTCTTCGGCGGTCTGACCGCGGGCCAGCTTTTGCAGCGCGCCAAACTTGCCCATGGTCGCGACTTCTCGCGTCAGGAAGTTGACGACATCTTCCGAGTGGGTCCACTCAGTCGTCGTGTCCGTGTAATCCATGTAGCCGGTCATAAACGCGGCGTTGAAATTCGTGGTGAAAATCGACGCCAGCGAGGAGCCGCTAACCGCAGTGCGGAAGACTTCGCCGATGCTGGTCCGGATGCTCACCGGGTTGCCGTCCAGTCGGCACGCCTCGCGGCACACATCAGCCAAGCTCAGGTGCGAATATTCGTACGAGCGCTCGAGCAGCTCGCCCATGCGGCGCTGATGCTTCTCGCGATCCGCCGCACGTCGCAGCACGTAATCGCCGCCCTCGGTGCGAGCATAGGAGGCTTGCTGTGCAAACAGCCGGTTGTCTCCGATCGAGCGAATCGCCAGGCCCATCCCGAGCGTTTCAGCGGTGACGTCCTGTTCGTTGCTGCGCGAGTGAATGGCGGGCACGGCAGGAGCGCTGCGACCGCGACCGGCTTCCAGAAATGCCACGGCAGCGGCCTCCTTATTCCACCCTTCGTCGATTGCCTTGCGAACCAATTCCGCGGGCAGTCCGGCGCCGAGTCGTTGAATCTCCGAGATTCGCGAGCGCTCGGCCAAGGCGGCTTGTTCGCCCGTCTGTTTGGGCTTGCGAGCCGCGCGAGTAACCACGGGACCGCCCGCCGATCGCTGGCCCTCCTCGGTCTTCTTTTCCTCGCCCTCATCGCCGTCCGGCTCTTTATGCTCGCCGGCTGCGTCCGCTCGCTTGCGAGCGCCTTCAGGCAGACCGTCGTAGAAGGCCCGCTCCTGTTCTTCAGTGGCGTTTTCGTCCATGCCGATGGACCGTAAATAGCTGCGCAATTCCTCATTCATTCCTCGGACCTCCGTTGAAAGTGATCGAATCTTGGCGCGGGGGTCCGCACCGATAGGGCAAAGCGAGACTTCGCGCAGTCGCCACTGAAGAACGATGCGAAGATTGGAGTCGTCGGGCGCTGTGTACGTGCGGCCCGCCACTTCTTGCGTGTCACCAGCGCGAATGACAACGACTTCAATGGGCTGTATGCCGGCCGATACGTCGCGTATGTGCCCCTCTTGGACCTTCACCGCGACATCGCTTTCGGCGCTGCTGATTCGCACGCGTCCAAATAGCTCGCCATTGCGAACAGTGATCTCCGCAACCGATCCAAGCACATCGCCCACGCTGTCGCGGTCGTGCGCGTCGCACAGCGGGACCTGCTCGACTGGCTCCATGCCTTCCATGCGCCAGACTTCCAGCACTGGCTTTCCAGTTGCGGCGTCGGTCGAGTAGATCGGGGCTTCAGTGGCAAGCAACGCCGTTGCCGAGCGAGACTCAGGGTCGTATGTGCGCGGCTGAATGGCTGCGGCGCGAATCGACAGGCTAGTTGGCATTGAGCAGTCCTCCACGCCCGTTGATGCGCCGCATTGACCGTTCTTGCGGCGTCGGCTTGTCGTCTTCCTCGCCATCGACCTGCTGGTCGCTGCCGTTGTTCACCGCGGCTGTCGCGGCTGGGCTGGGAATGCCGGGGATCTCGGGGAGGCTTGCGGCACGCAACGCCTCATTCGCCTTCTTGCGCTTGGCAATCTGGCGCTCCATCGATGTGTTATTAGCAGCGCAAACGTCCTGATAACTGAGCGTTCCGTTTTCGAGCTGCAACCGCTCGGCAGTCGCCTCTTTGACCGGGTCTACATGCGGAGCCTTGGTCCAGCTCCAAGAGCGTTTCAGGTCTCGCGGCGGCGAGGAAAGAATGCCCGCGCGCTCGGCTTCAATGGCAACATCGGCCTCAATGCGTGACAAGATGCGCCCGAGCCAACCCTGCGTCTTCGCGACGCCGCGCCAGAACATCTGGCCGTCGAAGCGTGCGGACGAATAGTTGTGCGATGCCGAATCGAGCAGCAACATCATCAGGGGCATTGCGATAGGCCCGCCAATCTCTCTCGCGCAAGCCTCGTAAAACGCCAGGAATTGCGGGCCCGGATGCGTTGGGCTCATCTGCTTCGCGTCCCAGCCAGGCGGCGCCATGCGAATCGTTCGGCGCTCCACATCGGTCGTTTCGTTCAGCCCGACGAACGGCGCGTCAGGGTGATTCGTCGTGAGCATCACCGACCAGTCAGCAGCCGCACGAATGGCGTCGAGTGTCTCGGTCTTGCAATCGCGAAGTGATGCGATCGCTTCAAGACACGATGCGATAAGCGGGATTCCTCGGACCTGATCCGGTTCCGATTGCAGGAACCCGTGGATCATGTCGGCGTAGGGGATTTCCGTGAATTCGCCCGTGTAGACTTCGTAGGCTTGGTAGATCCACGGTTGCGAGATGTAGTACGACACCGGGCGACGGTTCGCGATATCGCGCTTGACGCCTAAGGCAATCTCGGGAACGCCAAGCGCGTAGGGCGGAGTGAAGCAACGATAGGCATGGATTGGCAGCAGTCGTAGCGAGATAGGCCCGCCATCGTCGACGGTAACTTTCTGCGCAAAGAACTCACCCGATCCGAACAGCCCGCGAATCCACAGATGCAGGATCTCGACGAGAGAAAGCTGCTGGTTGCTTCCGGCGTGTGCCGCCCACTCATCCCAGATAGCGGCGCGCTGCAAGGCATACTCTTCGTCGTTGGTCGTCAGAACCAGGCTCGGAGCCTCGGACCCCACCACACAAAGCTGGTAGGTGTTGACCATGCCTTCGACTAGGGCATTGTTTGCAAGCTCATACTCGCATCGATGGCGCAGATTGTTGAGCCACACCGCAAGGTCTGCGTTGACAGGCTGACCTGTGACGCTCGACCAGTGCGATTGATTGAGGCGGTCGGTCTTCGCCGCTTCCCAGCGTCGCTGGGTCTCGGGCAAGTCAACGCCGATTCGCGTCGCCAATCGTTCGGAACGTTCGCGACTGATGAGCGGATTTTCGGCGAGGCTCTTAGCGATGCGTCGCTTGGCTCGCGTGTCGGCGCCGGTGAGTCGGTCAATGAGATTGAGGATGCCCATTACCACACCCCCAACTGATTGCCGCCGCTATTCGTGAGCGGCTGCATAGCGGCGAGGCTGGTCTGGATTCCTGCGGACGCGTTGGCAAGTCGCGTGCAGTTCTCGATGAACTTGCTGAGCGCGACGCGGTCCCACTGCATTTGCTTCGACCCGCCGTCCACGGTGTTGTCCGTGACGTTGGGGAGTACGCTAAGGATCGCCTGGGCAGAGAGCGCCTTATCGCGAGCGGTCGCATAATCCGCGCTCGCCATCGCGAGAACGGCCGCGTCCATCAGCGTCGTAATTGCGGCGTAGGTAACTGCCATGCCGCAAGATTAGCGGCGGCTTGTAGATGCACATAGAATGCAGATGCTACAGCGTAGCAACTACTCGGGCGATTCGGTCACAAACTTTGTGCCGCACTGTTTACAGACATGCCGCCGCTTGCGAATTGGGATCTCTTTGGGCGGGTAAGTGTGCGTGCATTTCGTGTCGTCGCAACCACAGTCCGGGCAGTTCGGTCCAGCGTAGAGCTGGCGCGCGGGGGCGACGGAGACAAACGGGAACCGGCAATTGCAGTGCTTGCAAATAGCTTTGCCTGGCGTGGTCCACGTCTGCTCTGTTCCGCCCGACTGATATGACGTCGTCGACGGCTCGGACAGCACCACACAATCACGACAGCCGCACCGCGTGCATTCCGGGCCCGTCACTGGATCGAGTGGAACAAATACCATTAGCGCCTCTTAGCGCTGGCAAACCAGCCTTGCTGGGGTACGGTAATCGGCTGTTTCGGCTTTTGGTCAGGCTTCGGCGCGACGGGCGGCGGGGCGTCTGCCGCGGTGTTTGCCGTTGTGCTCGCGGTCGCCCTGGGCGGCGCCGTGTGGGCAAGTCGCACGCCTTTGATATTGGCGGCTACGTCCGAGTAGTACGACGAATCGAGCCAGTGATTGTTTTCACTGAACGCCTTCCACACGCGCCGCAAACTGCCTTTGTGAATCTCCTCGACTTCTCGCTCGTTGCAGATGTGCCGCGCGTAGGCGTGATGCGATTTCTCGTCGTCGCTAAGTCTCTGACCGTCCGGCGAACCGGTTCCCCACAACAACAACGTACCAGGCTTGTCAGGCGACGTAAGCCAGCGATCGTGCTCCCATGACTTCCACCGATCCGCATCAGCACAGACGAGCCACAGCTTTCCCTTGCGCGACAGGAACCACCCGTCGCCTGGCTTGCGGTCTGGCGTGCGTCGCTGAGCCTCAGAGAAGTTGGCCTGCGTGCATCCGCTCGACTTGCCAAAACCCATGACGGGCAGGATTCCTTTGCCGATCTGGTGACATGCGGCATAGACCGCGTCTGTTCTCCAGCTAGCGTCGACGAGGATCAGGTCGAGCGGTTTCAACTCGCCGTCTTGGGTCATCCAGTCAGCGGACGACAGGGAGTCTGCCAGTCCGACGATAGCCTTGCGTAATGCCTCGTCCAGACCTTCGTCAGTGCCGTATTGCGTGCCGAAGACCTCCCACACGCCGTAGTCAAGTGTGTAGCCGGTCCCGTTGGCGAGCCACGCGCGGACGATCCAGTGCAGAGCCACCTTGCGGCAGTCGACGCCGGCCGTGATCGCAACGACATCAGGCGGAACAATGCGCCGATCGAATCCGCTCAACTGCCGCTGAATGCGGATCGGATG
>ERZ724522.1379-NODE-1379-length-13144-cov-4.946520_pt1 | contig 13144 bp, 19 predicted proteins | sample MGYA00376055_ERZ724522 | MGnify/ENA primary metagenome ERZ724522 (study PRJEB28724, sample SAMN07190884) | wastewater metagenome | isolation source: effluent of sewage treatment plant in Hong Hong | place: Hong Kong | collected 2016-03-17 ... | reverse complement strand
TATATTTATGAATACAATTATTTCGATTCAAAGTGCTGAAGGCGGGGATGATGCTAAAATGCTCATCCAAGACATGTTATCAATTTATAAGAAAGCATGTAATGTTCATTCTTTTTCTGTCACTGGTGTACAGTGACTTGATGGTTGTATTATTTTAACTGTTTCAGGAAAAAACTCTTATGAATTCTTTTTAAACGAGAGCGGTGCTCATCGTTGGATTCGTATTCCTCCTAATGAAAAGAAGGGACGTACACAAACTAGCATTGTAACTATTTCTGTGTTTAAAGATGAGATTCCTAAAACATTTGAAATTAAAAAAACAGATGTTGAGCGTTGGTTTACAAGAGGAACTGGTAATGGCGGACAAAACAGAAACAAAGTAGAAACTGTTGTTTGCCTAAAACATATCCCTACTGGTATTATTGTAAAATGCCAGGAACAAAGGACTCAAAAACAGAACGAAGAAAGAGCTTGGGAAATTTTGAAACATAAATTAGAAAGTGTATTTTTACAAAACAATCAAAATCAAAAAGCTTCAGAAAAAAAGGAACAGGTAGGTTCTGGTTGTCGTTCAGATAAAAGGAGAACTTATAGAGTTAAAGAAGATATGGTTGTTGACCATATAACTAATAAGAGTTCTTCTTTAAGGAATATCTATAAAGGAAAATTAGAACAATTACACTAATGCAAGAAAAAATGTCTAAACTAAATAAAAAAAATACATCCAGAGGATTTAGCCTTTATGAATTTAGAGATAGAAATGGTATTGAATGTAGTTTGCAAAAATCAAGTATAGCTACAGAAAATTGTATTTGGCTTGGAGCAAACGAACTGGGAATTCAGGAGTTTGTTGCGTATAGAGAACCAAACGCATGGGAACCGAGACCAGAATTTGATAAACATACTATGGAACATCATTTTGTAGGAAACAACAGAATGCATTTAAATCAAACACAAGTTAAGGAATTACTTCCCATATTACAGAAATTTGCTGAAACAGGGGAAATATAAATGGCAAAAGAACAAAAAAATTATCCAGGAACAAGAATTCCTTGGTATCGAATGAATGCTTGTATGAAATTAGCACTTCATTATTATTTTGATGTTGATTCTAATTCTGAATTTGAACATATTTTGAATAATAGCTCAGGATATTCTTTGTCTGAAAGAAGAGCAGTACAAAAATATTTTGAAGATGAAATTTATCCGGTTGATAAAAAAATAGCTGAATGGATGTGGTCACTTGGGGGAGAAAGGTTTTATTTTAAAACATTATTAAAACAATTAGAAGAAAATTTCACTATTTCAAAAAAGAAAAAATGTTCAGTAATAACCAAAGAAAATTAAATAAATCAAAATTTGTTTATTTAATTGAGAAAATAATTTTTGCAACCAGATGGTTGTTAATACCTTTTTATTTGATATTGATTGGTGCATTAGCGATATATATGATTGTTGATGTTAAGGAATTTATTCATTATGCAAAACATTTTTCTATACTGTCTAAAGAAGGCGCAACATTGACTTTAATTGAAATGATTGATTTGGCAATGATTGCAGCTTTGTGTAAAATGATTGTTACCGGAGGTTATAATTCTTTTATTTCAAAGAATCATGGTTATCCAGATGAAAATGTTGGTAGTGGTTTATTAAAAGTAAAAATGGCCACATCTTTAATCGGCGTAACCAGCATTTCATTACTTGCCAAATCAATTAATATTTCTGTTTTAAATCCAAATGCTCCTCCTATATCTTGGGATGATTTATATAAGCTTGGGTTAATACATGTTTTGTTTTTGCTTGGAGCATTAATTTTAGCGTATGTTGATTATATTCATCTAAAAACAGAGATTGAATTAGAAAAGAATCATCTAAGAGGCAAAAACTTAGAAAACGGAGTGAAAGATAAAACAATAACATAATTAAAAACCCAATAAAATAATATATAATTTATTTAGGTTTTTGTTGTTTTTCTTGTATGGCTTTTTCTATATTTTCCCACTTCAATTTTACGCTATCTACTTTTTGATTTATATATTCTACTTTTTGAACCTGTTCATTATATTTTGAAGTGGTGTCTTTTTGTTCTTCTATGGAAGCTAAAATTATATTTTTGTCAGAAATGTTACAAGAAATTATTAAGAACAATAAATTACTTAGTAAGAAGAATTTGAATTTTGTCTGCTTTTTCATTTACTTTATTTAGTTGATTTTCTATATTGTTTATTTTATATTCTAAAATTTCTGGATTATATTTTTCTATTTTCATTTCAAGTTTTGTTGCTTTTTCTTGAACCTCATCTAATTTAAATTTCATTGTATAATAAATCCCTAAAACAGAAACTATCCAGACAATTATTGCTATAACTGTTTTTATTGGTATTCTAATGTTTTCTATGTTTTTGGTTTCAACATTGTTGTTTTCTTGATTTTCTGGCATTTTAAAAAATATATATATGATATAAATATGTAAAAATTTAGTAACTTTGTTTATAACATACTTTCTGATATGAATAAAAAAAACAAATTTAAAAGAATAGGCTTAAGTTATTTTGCTTCTTATAATATATATCACATATTGATAAATATGAGTTGGTCTTTATTTATATTTCTTTTTGTTTCTTATTTCTTTTTTGTTTCTTTATTTTTCGGATTGATATATTATCTTGCAGAAGGCAATAAAATAATTGATTTAAAAATTAAATACAACATATTAATAGAAAAAATGTTTTATACTATTCAGATTTTAACTTCTGGACAGGCTATAAGCGAAAATAATTTAATTAATGTAATTTCCACATTAGCATCTTTGATTGGTATGGTGACTCTGGCTATTTTGGTCGGCGTTTTATATGGACGTTTTTCAAAGCCAAATGCAAAACTTTTTTTTAGCAAAAACATAATAACAACAACAGTAGGAAAAAAAACAAATTATAATATACGAATTGCAAATGCAAAGTTTAGTAATCTTATTGAATTAAACTCAAGACTAATAGTTTTATTAAATGAAAAAACTAAACAGGGACACTCTAAGAGACAAAGTTATTATGTTGATCTTGTCAATAATCATTTGGCTTTTTTAGAATCAACCTGGACGCTGACACATATAGCTGATGATAAAAGTCCATTATATGGATTAACAAAAGAAGATCTTATCGAAAAAGAAGCAGAGTTTATTTTTATGATAAACGCAATAGATGATTCATATGCCACTCAAGTAAATACCCAATTATCTTATTCTTTTGATGATGTTATAGAAAACTCTGAATTTGAGTCAGTCTTTGAGTTTGAAAAAAATAATTTACTAATAGATTTAAAAAAAATAAGCAATTTCAAATTTATAAATTAAACAGTATATTTGTAAAAACAAAATAGAAAATGGAAACAACAGAATTTTGGACAGGGTTAGATTGGATACTTGCAGAGATTTTATCGCCGAATACTGCCCTTCTTAAGGAGGCATCAATAAATTTTGAATATGGATATGGAGATTTAGTATTAATAAATTTTGAAGATCGGCAAATAAATCAAGTTATAAAAAAGAAATCTAATACAATTATTTTATGTTATGAAAGTATCATGAATGGATCAGATGTTGATTGGATTAAAATTAAAGATTTTTATGAAAGCAAAAAATTATATATACAAAAACAGGAAAAAGGAATATTTTTACTTTCTATTCCAATTGCATATAGCAAAGAAGATGTTAATAATTTAATTACTAACTGTCCGGTTACTTGTTATGAAATAACAGAAGAAGATATTATGGATTCTGATGATGAAAATGACGATGAGGGAGGAATTTTTCATCTGAATTAATGTAACTTTTTTTATAAAAAAAAGTTTAAATAATCATGAAAAAAAACAAACTTGAAAAACGGTTATACTTTTTAACTATGTATAACTTATCACAAATACAAATTGGAATACAAAGCCTTCATGCGGCAATTGAATATTCACTTAAATATGGTAAAAATAAAGAATACCAAGATTGGGCAAAAAATCACAAGACTGTTATTTTGTTGAATGGCGGGACTTCCAATAAAGGACACCATTCAGAATATGGAGAGTCTAAACAGTTAGGCTCTATGGAGCAGCACTTTAATGTTCTAAAAGAAAACAAAATTAAATGTGCTGCATTTTACGAACCGGATTTAAATCATTCTATGTCTGCAATAGCCTTTCTTGTGGATGAAAGAGTTTTTAATAAAAAAGACTATCCAGATTTTAGCTTTCCAAAACCAGGAGATGATTTTATCTATACATTTGGAGGAAAATATAATTTAGCCACTATAAATAATAAAATGTCAAATTATAAATCATTATACGATAAAGAAATTAAACATCAGGAACAAAAATATATTAAAGAAGTAGGAAAAGACATTGCTTTTCTAAAAGACTTTCTTAAACAATTTAGACTTGCATAAAATGAATCTACATCTTTCAGAACAACATATCAATTCTTTATCTAATTTAGAACAAGAAGAGTTGTTTAAAAGTCAAATTGAAAAATATAATTATCTTAATCAAACAATTGACGGTTATAAATTTTCTATTGTATCTACTTTGCCAGAACTTCAAAAATTAGCAGAGAAGATGAAAAATGCTGCCTTCTTTTATAAAAATTTTATAATGAGAGGTGAATATTTAATTTTAACGATAGATAATAGAAAAGAAGAAGATTTCACAAATTTTGGATTATACATAAAAGATTCGCAATTAATCTTTGATAATGTCGTCAAATTAAGATTAAAACAAAATCTAATAGCACCTTATAATACAAACCAAGCATTTCAAAAATTTGCACAAAAAAATAATATCATTATAAATGAACAATAATAAGTTCACATTCTTCTGGAAAGGGAATTCTCCTCTTTCTAATTGGCATCCATCTGTTTTTACACATGATGGAATTACTTTTAAATGCTCAGAACAATATATGATGTATCACAAGGCAAAATTATTTGGCGATACTGAAATAATGGAAAAGGTTATGCAAACCGATTCTCCAAAAGAACAGAAAGCATTAGGACGACAGGTAAAAAATTTTAATTCAGAAGAATGGTTGGAAAAATGTATTCCAATTATGGAAGATGGATTAAAAAGTAAGTTTGAACAAAATCCCGAAATGCTTAAAAAGCTTTTAGCTACCGGAGATTCAATTATTGCTGAGGCAAGTCCGTATGACCAGGTTTGGGGAATTGGATTATCAGAAGAAGACCCTCTTGCTCAAAATATTTCTACATGGAATGGAAAAAATCTTCTCGGAAAAATATTAATGTCTGTTCGTGAAAAAATAAAAAATGAACAAGAAGAATTTTCAAAAACAATGGAATAAAAATTAACAAATAACAGATGATACCACAAAAACCAAATATAACTTTTGATGAATTTGAAAAGCTTGATGTTCGAATGTGCAAAATCCTTTCTGTAGAGCGTGTTGAAAATACAGACAAGCTTTATAAAATGCAAATTGATACTGGTATAGACCAAAGAATTGTAGTTAGTTCAATTGCTCAACAAATTTCTATTCCTACGCTTGAAGGCCAGTTTTTGCCTTTTGTTCTAAATTTAGAACCAAGAAAAATAAGAGGTATAGAATCTAATGCTATGATTATTCTTGGTAAAACAAATTCAAATGAATTGTTTAGACTGGTTCATACCAAAGATATTGAAGAAGAAAAATTAATAGGTGCTCAAATAATATAATAATGCTAAACATTCCTATCTCACTTGTCGAAACATTAAGAGAAAAAAATAATATTCTTATTGCTGGTATTGGCGGCGAATTTGATATTTACGGTGGTATTCCGTTATATTACACTCTTCAAAAATTAGGCAAGCAGATAGTTTTAGCAAATTATAGTTTTACGGATTTTAACACCGCCATTCAAAACGGAGCCTCCATAATAAATCCAAACCTACTTATTGCTAATAATGAATTTGAAAATTCTGCCATTTATTATCCAGAAGGACATTTATCAAAATTTTTTAAAGTAGGATTAGGTCAAGATGTTCCTGTATATATGTTTGCTAAAACTGGATCTAATCCATTAAAAAAATCATTTCAATATATTATTGATACTCATAATATAGATTTTATCTTTTTGGTCGATGGTGGAGTTAACTCTTTAAATACAGGGGCAGAAACGGGTCATGGAACTCTTATAGAAGACTCAATTACTATGGCTGCTGTTTCACAAATTTCAATTAAAAAAATAATTATGTGCATTGGATTTGGAGCAGAGGTTGAAAAGAAAGTGTCTGGCTATAATGTTTTGATGAATATTTCAAACATTATCAAAAATAATGGATTTATAGGCTCTTGTTCTTTAACTAAAGACATGAATTCATATAAGCTATATAAGAATGCTTGTATGTTTGCTTTTACTCAACAAGAATTTCAAAAAACCAGCGATATTCATCGAAGAATCTTACCAGCTACAGAAGGAGAATTTGGGGACTATCATTTGACTAATGAAGATATAGAAAAAGATATATTTATTTCTGCGCTTATGTCAATATGTTGGTTTTTTCATTATGATTGTGTTTTTATTTATAATAAAATAATACCACATGTTAGTGACTCTGAAAGTTTCTTTGATTCGGTTCAGAGTGCAATGCCATTTATACAGTCTGAAAATATTAAAATACCACACAATTTGATACCTTATTGATGTGTAACTTTTTTTTTAAAAAAACGTTTAATAATAAAAAAGACTATGAAAAGAACTTTTTTGTTATTATTTTTCGTTTTGTTTTCGCTAACAAAAGGAGCCTTTTCTCAAAATTTGGAATCATGGAATAATCCAGTATTAATTCAGGGTTCTTCTTTTGGTCATTTTTTTCAGCAACTATATAAACAGGGTTTGTATAATGAAATGCTTCATTTCACAAGTCAGCAGAGCATAAAAAAATACGGATCTGCAAAAATTTTGAAATATTATCAAAGTATTGATTTTGGCTATTCAATGAAACTGAAATCAAAATTCAATAAAGATAATGTTACTACTCTTAATTATGAATCATATATTCTTGGAGGAAAACATATAACAAAACTAAATGTCGTTATAGAAAACGATACATGTCGTCTGTTGCTTGATAATTTGGATTTCCACCTTGGAATTACGTGGGAAATTATAAATGCAAAATCTATCAAATAAATGAAAAAAGCCTACATTGAAACATGGACAGAATCAGAGGCTGGATGGGGATCTAGGCCTGACGGAATATCTCTTCATTTAAGTGAAGAGGATTATAATAAATTTGTTAATAAACATTGGGAATATGAGAAAAAACTAAACCCTTCCGGAATAGTTCCACATGAATATGTGCGCCAGGATAATAATTTAAGGCAGATAAGAGTCTCGGATTCTTTATATAATAAAATTTTAAAAAGTAAAAAATTTTTTGGACTTCGTTTTGATAAATCCGAATCAATCAAATTAATTAAAAATAAAGAAATAATTTATTAATGGAAGCTTTAAATATTTCCCGAATCAAAGAGCTTGAATATAAAATTCAAAAATATAATCAAGCATATAGAACCGGTGATGCTTTAATTAGCGATTCTGAATATGATTCTTTGGTTGAAGAATTAGAATCTATTGATCCGGATAATGAACTTTTAAACGAGATTGGTTTTAAGCCTTCTGATGATGGTAGAATGCAAAAACTACCTATCATTATGGCTTCCATGAATAAAATAAAAACCATATCAGAATATCTTCATTGGCTTAAAATTAAAAATATACCAAGAGACACCTTGATGGTTTGCACACCAAAGTTTGATGGTGCTTCATTTTGTGTGAATGAATTAACTGAAGATGCTTGGACTCGTGGAGATGGGGTTGAGGGTCAATATAGCAAAGAACACTATAAAACGACTCTTTACTCTGTAGACAATGTTAAAAGACATTCTTTTATTTCTTATGGAGAAATAATAATGCCAGTCCAAACCTTTTTAAAAGAAAACTTTAAAAAAGAAGATGGAACTCCATATAGTAATCCGAGAAATTTAGTTGCCGGAAAACTAAATGACAAGAAAGCAAGTAATCTTCTGTCTTATTGTTATTATATTAGATATGGACTTTCTTCTTCTGACTTACAGTTGAATAAAGACAAACAATTAGATCTTTTAAATACAATAAATATTAAGCCGGTTTATTATCAGTTGATTAAAGCATCAGATATAACAGAAAAATATTTACAAGATTTGTTTCAAGAGTGGAAGGGAGAGTTTGAAATTGATGGAATTATCATAGAGGTTAATGATTTTAACCTAAGAAAAAAATTAGGCAGAGAAAGCGGAGATAAAAAAAATCCTGCATATGCAAGAGCATTTAAAGGGGATGGGTTTGAGGATCAAGCAGACACTGAAGTTTTACACATTAACTATGAAGTAAGCAAACAGGGCTTTTTAAAACCAACAATTTCAATTAAACCTGTTTTGCTTAATGGTGCTTTGGTTTCTAATCCTACCGGAAATAATTATAAATTTATTGTTGAAAACAAAATTGGTCCGGGTGCCAAAGTAAGAGTTATACGAAGTGGAATGGTTATTCCAAAAATCGTAAAAGTAATTTCACCTGGCAAAATTGAATTACCTACTCACTGTCCTATTTGTAGGTCTGAGATTGAATGGAATGAGACTAAAGTAGAGCTTGTTTGTTCTAATGAGGATTGCGAGGGACAAAGACTAAAAAAGATAATTGCCTTTTTTAGTATTATTGGTGTTGATAATATGGGAGAAGGAGTTTGTGAACAATTGTATGAAGCAGGATACAATACTATTGAAAAAATCCTAAAGATGTCTAAAGAAGACATGAAAGAATTAGATAGGTTTGGAGAAAGGAAATCTGATATTGTTTATAATAATATTCAAAAAGCAATTACTAATATTCCATTGGCAAAAATTCAACATGCTTCAGGATGTTTTAAAAGTCTTGGTTCTAAGAAATTAGAACTTCTAACCTGGGCTAATGAAAATACAACCATAAATGAAATAGTTAAAATTGATGGATTTTCTGAAACTTTAGCTAAAAATTATTTGATCGGAATTAAAAAATTTAATTCGTTTATTTCTAATCTTCCTGTTTCTATTATAAAAGATTCTACAAAGATTCTGGCTACAAGCGATAAATATGCTGGATGGAGTGTTGTTTTTACGGGTGTGCGTGACAAAGATGTTGAAAAGATATTACAAGAAGGAGGAGGAGAAATAGGCTCTGGTGTTAGCAAAAAAACTACCCATTTGGTAATTAAGGAAAAAGGATCAGGATCTTCAAAGGAAAAGAAAGCAGAAGAACTTGGTATTAAGATATTTGAATTAGAAGAATTTAGAAATTTAATATAAAAATCACATGGTTTTATTGGGTGATGTACATAATTACAGTAAAATAATTAAATATTCTGATGCAATTGAATTATCTCACTGTAATTTAGTTCAGGTTGGTGATTTGGGTATTGGAGTTGATGGGAATGATATGAGTCGTTTAAGGGAATTAAACGATTACCTGGTATCAAAAAATATTATGCTACATGCTTGCCGTGGAAATCACGATAATCCATCTTTTTTTAATGGCTCTTTTAGAAATGTATTTTCGAACATTGATTTGATTCCAGATTATACTGTTAAAAATATTGACAATAAAAATGTTTTATTTATTGGAGGTGCTACTTCTGTAGACAGGAAACCAAATTCAAATATTCCTGACACAAGAAGTAATAACGGAGTATGGAAAGGTAGAACGCCTGGTGTTGATTATTGGGAAGATGAAGTTGTTGTTTTTAATGAAGATTTTTTAAGAAAAGTAGAAAACGTAGAAATTGTAGTAACTCATACTGCACCCTCTTTTGTTGCGCCATATATACAATCTGGTGCAGAAAAATGGTTTGAAACTGATCCTAATCTTGAACAAGAATTAATAAAAGAAAGAAATATTCTTTCTGACATTTGTTTTATATTGAGGCAAAAAAATAATTTATCACATTGGTTTTTTGGACATTTTCATTTTTCTTCCACAGAATATTTCGAAAATATAAGATTCCAACAATTATCAATTATGGAATTTTTTGAGCTTAGATAAAAAGAAAAGGGAACCATATGGCTCCCTTTTCTTTATCACAGTTTAATCTACAGATTAAACATATACTCTTGTGTAAGTATTGATGTTGTCGATATAGATAACTCCGTAGAAACGGTTGTTTATCATTTTCTTCGCATAACGAGTCATTATACCTTTACGAGGAGTAAAGTCGTTCGGATCGTAGATGGTCTGAGTAAGCTGGAGAGGAATGTATGGAGCATACACATAACCAGCCTCAAGGAAGGTATTACCTTTGTGACCAACCAACACAATGTTAGCAGGCAAGTAAGGATCTTTGTAAACCGTGTAACGGCTACCAAGTTGTCCTATTTTCTCCATACCTAAGTTATACTTTTCGGTTTCAGGAGAAGCAGAAGAATCTACATGGAAGTATTCGAGGTCATCGAAAATTGCTCCAGCTTCAGCAGAACAGATTACCCAGTTAGCACCACCACGAAGAGTTGCTTTGTGAATTTGTGCAGATATTTCGTTAATACGAGTAATCAGTGTCTGGTTCCAGTCCTTCTGAGTTCCGAAGAAGTTAACGTTGTCTTGCATACCCTGGTAATCCCAACGAGCTTCAAACATTGCTTCGTTGATAAGGTCGATGATGATTTCACGGTCAATTTCAGCGGCAATTTCTTCAGATAGAAGAGCAGTTAATTCTGCTTCCGCATCAATTGAGTGGTATGCTTCAAGGTCTTGAGCTAATTCAGGTGTCCAGTGAGCTCTCATCTTACGAGTAATGGTATTAACCGTTACAGAAGAGAAGCGCAAGCTGAGTTCGCTCATATAAGGAGATGCTTCAAGGTCATTGAATACAGTCCAGTAAGGAACACCAGAGAAGTTGTTCTGTTTGGTATAATCGTAGTCAGTACCAAAAGTAGAGGTAGGACGAACGTCAAGGATGATGCTTGCAACACCACCTGCATAATAGTCTTTACCCCACTGTTGAATGTTTGCATAGTAACGAATGTCGCTACCTGCAGCTACGGTAGTAACTCCATTGTAAACAACGTTGGTTACAGCAGACATCTTCAGAGTAGAAGAAGACTGAGCTTTGTTAGCATCAAAGTTTGCTCCAAGAGTTACAGTAACTTGGTATAAACCATTGGTGGAAGAACCAGAAGCAACTGCAAACTGAGTTCCGGTTACAGTAGTACCTGTACCGAAAGATGCATCTTGGTTACGGTTTGCATAGAATCTTTCGTATGCAGACTCGTTTTCGTTCCAAGAAGGACCATTTTGGCCATTAGCATTGTTATAAGGAGCAACCTTGTTTGTAGATACACGCGCATCCATGTAGAATAACAAGCCAGAAGGCAATGCTAAGGGTTGAACTGATACGATTTCGTTCGCAAGAAGACGAGAGAAAATACGTCTTACCATAGGAAACGCAACCGTGTCAAAGCGACCAGCGGAAGAGTCAAGTGTAACCTCGTTCAACATGAACGATGCTTGGTTTTCAAGAAGCTGAGCGATGTTTGATTTCTTGTTACCATTAAGGTTTTCAAGAAGACCAGACTGTTCCCAGTTTCTGATGATTTCTTTTCTTTGTTCGGCAAGGTTTTTTAAAGTTGTTAAACCAAATTGCCCACTATTAAGTAATTCACTCATTTTAAGTATTTGTTTTTAAATTTTTTTGTATTTTTTTTTAAAGGTTTTCTTCCTTTATGATTCCGGCTAGCTTCTTCATTCTTTTACTTTCTTCACTTTCGAAAATTGTTTTAGATTGTGTAGGAGTCTGATGAACAGCTACGGAAGGTTTTGCAGTTTTAATTTCTTTTGTTTGCATAGTGCCTTCGGTTTTTAATTTCATTTGTTTTAAAAACTGAGTGTAGATTTTTTTAGCTTCCTCTACAGTTTCAGCTTTGTCAAAAGCCTCGGCTATCATAACTTTTTCACTATTAGTTAATCCGCCTTTAGAAAGTAATCTGTTGGCATATGCAAGCTTTCCATTAAAAACATGCATTTCATTAATTTGCTTTTGAAGTTCTACGAACGAATCATTAAATTCTTGAATGTTCGATTTGTATTCTTCAACCGCTTGTTTTAAACTTGAGTTTTCCTTAATTAGCTCGTCTATCTTAGACTCATAATGAGCTTTTATTTTTTCTATGCCTTCGTTCATTGCAACTGGGGCATGTTTAAATTTTTTCTTTTCTTCGAAGTCTTTTCTGTTAGCAGCAGAACGTTTTACGGGATTTCCTAATCCTCTCATTTCATCAACGGTATCTTCTTCTTCATCTTCTGCATCCCTGTCTTCTTCTGATACTATTTCTATTTCATCTAAATCATCCATTTCGGATAAGTCCATAGATTCTTCAGAGTTTTCTAAATTCATTTCTGATAAGGCCTTCATAAACTCTTCGTCAATTTCAAACATGGTGTCTTCTTCTGATACAACAGAGTTATCTTTAGGTTGCTGTGATGGAGCAGGAGCTTCCACTGGAACTTGTGCAGATACTTCGGGATTTTCAGGAGAAGCAGATTGCCCAGCTTCATCATCTATAACATCAACTTGACCTTCTGCAGATTCAGCATTTACTGCACTTAAAATCGTATCAATTTTTTGAGCCATATCTGCGAGTTTTGTTTCAATATCCTCCATTGAGGGTTGGGTCTCTTCTGGAGCAGGAGCAGGAGCTGCTTCTGGTTGAGCTGGTTGAGCATCTTCAACACCTTCAACTTCAAAAATGTCTTCGTTTTCTTCGTGTGTCATTATTTCTTCTGAATTTATTTGGCTATTATTTTCTTCAATATTACTTTCGTCTATTTCTTGCTCAGAAACAGTTTTTCTTATATTTTCATTTAAATCTTTTTCTTCGCTTGAGTCTTTTTCTAATTCTCTTAAAGAATTTAACACAACTTCTTCTATTTGTGTAGCAAGTGACTCTTCTAAAGCTTTTTTAGCACTTTCGAAAGCAAATTGTTCTATTTTTTTTGCTTCCGTCAATGCATCTTTTATTATATCTTTTTTAATAGCCATAATTATATAATTTTATTTAAAAAATTCTTATATATGTACAAATTATCAACAAAATAATGTGGAGTAC
>ERZ724522.1377-NODE-1377-length-13157-cov-3.909403_pt1 | contig 13157 bp, 14 predicted proteins | sample MGYA00376055_ERZ724522 | MGnify/ENA primary metagenome ERZ724522 (study PRJEB28724, sample SAMN07190884) | wastewater metagenome | isolation source: effluent of sewage treatment plant in Hong Hong | place: Hong Kong | collected 2016-03-17 ... | reverse complement strand
TTATTGCCAAAATTTGAAATAACAGAACCTTTTAATTGTTCAAACTCGTTTTTAAATTTAGCAGCTTTATTATTAAACCAATTTGAAAATTGCTGTCCTATAGTTTTGTTATCTGCTTTTTGAAATGTTTTAACAGAGTTTAAAGCCGCATCTTTTGCTTCTTTTATTGCTTGTTGCTGTTTTGCAAAATCAATTTGCTGCACTTCTTTAGCAAGGCGTTTTTCAGCTTCAATAGAAGCTTTTTGAGCAAGATATTTTTTGTCTGCATCTATTAAAGAAGCAGAATATTGTTGCTCTAATTCAGCCACTTTAGGAGCATTGACAATTCTTCCAATTTTACCAAGTATAGGACGGTCTTGTATAACATCTAAAATTGCTTGGCCACGAGGAGATTCCAGACCTATTTTGGCAGCTTGAGCTGTTGGAGATATTGCACCTAAAGCTCCCTGAGTGATTCCTCCTATAGCACCTTGCAACAAAGCTTCATTTGTCCTACCTTCAACATCAGAATACGGTAAATTTGACGTCATTTGTCCTGTAGCTATACTTCCCAAAGCTCCACCTGCCACATTTCTTCCTATAATATTTGCTGTTCTTCCCAAATTATTTAAAAAACCAGCACCTTTGGCAAGCTGTGGAGCGCCTCTCATTGCTAAATTTGTTGCACCAGAAAAGACTTTATTTGAGATGCTACCAGGAGAAACAAAGCCACCAATAGCACCACCTAATGAAGCTAAAGGGTTTTGTGCGTGAGATTCAGCTATAACATTTCTTGTTGCATCTAATGCTTGACCAAGCTCTTTCTTATATCCACCGGGCAAATAACTTTGTTGAGGCTTTCCTAATCCTAATTCTGTTTGAGCAATATTAGATAAAGCTCTTGTTCCAGCAACTAAAGGGCGAATCAATCCACCAGTAAAAGTATCAGACGCACTCATAGCAGCAGAAGCAATAGGATTTATTTGAGGCACATTCTCTTTATAAATAACAGACTGTTTACTTGTCTGGTCAATATTGCTTGGATCAATATTGCTTGCTTGAAGAGCTTTATTTATAGCATCCAAACTCATTGCTGAACCTCTTTATTTATTTGTGGTTGGTTTAAAGCTTCAAGATATTGTTTAATCTCTAGCAACTGTTTTGGATTTCGTTTTGCTAAATTATTATAATCAACAGAATCAAATTCTGGCTTAACTCCTTCAGGATTTGCTTTTTGAAATTGCTGTGCTAAAAATTCTGTAGCAATAGCTCTTTCCCTTAACTCTGGACTTGCCAACTGCTCAAGAGATTTTATTGTAGCCTTCATGTCATTTTCGCTAAATCTTCCGCTTGGCTCAGCAAAACTACGCACAAAAGGAGCCGATGCCTCTAACATTTTATCGAAAACATTTTTATACGGTTGCATTCTTAAAGACGACTTTAAAGACGTTGAAGCTTGAGTTACAAAAGACGATGGACCAGAATTATAAGGGATTTTTCTAGCTAAATTGGATAACAATTGAACTGAACCTACTGCAGCATCATATACCATTTTCTTATTATCATTCTTAAAACCTTCTTTAAATTTATCCGTAAATTGTTTAAATTGAGTCGCCTCATCAACTCTTCCATTAAAAAGTTTAATGTAGTCCTCAACCTTCATATCTAAAGCATTTTTTCCAGAACCCATAAAATTATTAAATCTAGACTGAAAATCTTTTCCTTTAGACTCTTGAAATTGCTCTTCTCCTGTAAGTGATCCCTTTTTTTCAGCTCCACTCACTTTAGCTGTATCTTCTAAATTCACAGCAGAACCAACTTTAGGCACAACCCATAATCCTTGTTTCTGGTCAAATGTTGCTTTTGGTGCGTTTTGTATAGGTTCAAATGGCATAAAAAATCCTTAATATTTTTGATAAAGATCGGGATTAAACTCATTTTCAGGTATATACCCAATAGCACCTGTTTTTTTCTCTATAACAGGAATTTTAACAACACTGCCTTCATTCTGTGTAGTGCTTTGAGGTGTTTTTGTAGAATTATCAGGAATCTCAGGAAATTCATTGTCGTATTTTTTTATCAAAGGCGCTGCACCAGTATTTGAAACAACTGTTCCCGGCATATCACCAACAGGTTGAGGCATAGGTTGAGTTGCTGGTTTGTTTAAATAACCATAAGGGTCAACTTGCGGGTTATTAGCTAATTCAGGATATTGTTGACCTAAAATTGATTGCATCAATCTTTCTTCAAAACTTGACCCTTTCATTGCTGGCAAACCAAAAGAAGCAGCAGCTAATGCTTTGGGGTCAATATTAAATCTTTTAGCCATATCTTCTATTTGCTTCATTTTAACTTTTTGCTGTAAAGCCGCATTTAAACCTGAAGATAAACCAGCGCCAACTTGTTGGCCAAATATTGCACCCCTAGAAAATGCCATATTAACCTATGCCTTTCTGCTTTCCAAAATATCCATTGGTTATAGCACCACCAATAGGCCCACCTAATGCGTATCCTGCACCAGTAGCTAAAGCACCACCAACAGAACCTAACAACCCACCACTTCCTTCGTAGCCAGGAGTTCCGCCAGTGCTCGCACCATATAATTGCATCAAATTCTGATAAGGTTGTTGCTGTCTGGCCATTGCGTATTGAGCCATCATCAAAGCTTGCTGATCTGAAGCTCCACGATTTCTATAATATTCCGCAGCTTGTTGAAGTTGTCTTTGTTGCTCAAGTTGCGCTCCGAATTGTTGGGCTTGCAAATTCATTCCAGCCTGTTGCCCTGACAATTGCGCTAATTGACCAGATAGATTGCTTTGAATGTTTTGTCTGTTTTGATTTATTGCCCAAGGTGCTGTGCCAGCTCTCTGCAAACCTCTTCTTGCTAAATCAGCCTGTATAGCAGGCATACTTTCAGCTTCTTGTTGTTGAGCTAATAATCTTAATTGATTAGCTTGAGGGGTGAATGCGTCTTGGACAGCCTTTGTAGCATTAAATGTATTAGTAAATTGATAAGGATTATATTGACTCTGTAAATTTAAACTTAAAGGGGCTTCATTTCCTTGCGTAGCTTTTGCTTGCTGTAAAAATAGATCGTTAAGAGTCTTACCTTGCTCTTGCCATCCATATCCACGAAAAGGTTTTGGTTTTTGGCCACTTTCACCAAATAATGCGTCTGTTACAAAGCCCATAATTATTCCTTATACCGTTTATTAAATGCACCCTTGAACATCCTGTAACGATAAACATCTTTAAATTCACCATCCAAATAAATTTCTTGCTTCAAAAGAGATTCTTGCTCAAATCCAAAACTCTCTGCAAGCTTCCTAGACTCTTCATTGCCATCGCAAATTAAAGCTATGGCTTTATAGAAATTTTCATTGTTAAACATATAGAAAAGAGCAAGTTCAGAAGATTTTTTAGCCACACCTTGCTTTCTATGTTTCTTATCAATTAAAATGTTAAATCTAAAATTTCTGCTCTTATCATCAATTGAAGAAACAGAAATCATCCCTAAAACTTTTGAACAATCAGAAGAATCAACAATTAAAAAGTTAATGCCTTTTGAGTTGAAACTTTGACATCGCTCTATGTCGTAAAGACCGCTATTGCCAAAAAAATAATCATAATCACTTGAGTTTGCCCAAGTATATACATACTGCCAATGCGAAGCCTCAAAAGGTATGATTCTTATTTTTTCGGATAAAAACTTCATTAAACACCTAAAAAACCATTTATTTTATTTATAATATTTTGGCATGAGGCAATTTTTCCTTCATAACCAGCTTTTGATTTAACTAAAAATTTTTTCTTTTTATCATTTGCTGTCAAAAACTCAACATTTACTCTGTCTAATTGCTCTTGGTTTGAATTTAATCTTAATAAAAAAAATTCTTTAGCTTGTTCCAGCCTTTCTTGTGATAAACCTTGTTTAATATCTTCTTCTTCAAAATATTGCATAATAATCCTTAATTAAAAATAGGGAACTTGCCTTAAAGTTCCACCTGCATCTTCTATATAAAAACTTCCTGTTGAATTTGTTGTAGATGTTGTTAAAATTCCTTCATTTGCATTTATTTTAATTAAAGGATCTCCTGAAGTCATTCCTGAAAAATCAACACCTATAAAATTTCCTGCTCCTGCATTACTTCCATCCACATAAATTCCACCAAGACTTGATCCTGATGATCCAGTTGATAAATTAACAGTCAAACCATATCCAGCATCTCCAGTGTGGCTGATAGATACACAATTTCCATTTCCTGATTGAGAAAAAATAGCACAAGTAGCTGATGATGCTTGAGTCACTCTAATGACTACCGCAGAAGTTGCAAGTGACGAACTTTGACTAATTGAAACAATATCTCTATTTGATGTGCTTGTTGATGATGAACTGATTTCTAAAGCTGATCCTGTAGTCAATGAGTTTGCTGTAAAGTCAACAGCATTACTTGTTGTCCCTGTATGAACAACAAACAATTGGTCGTTAATAGTTGTTAATTCAGAAAAGACTATACCACCATTTGCCGTACCTGAAAAAGTGGCAATGTTTGTAGAAGCGCCAGCAATAGTTGTGTAAATAAGTAATTTGCCGTCTTCTGAACCGCTTGTGGCATCAATAATATTAGTTTGGAATCCAGCATAGATTTGATAGTTTCCACCACTATCATTCCCCATAAATCTTATTGTAGCAACTGCATCACTACTTGCAGGACTTGCAGAATTTTTATAAATATCAAAAACAGCAGAGCTTGCCGTAGAATCCGTACTTGAAAAACAAGCAACACGTCGATTTGAATCTGATAATTTTGTATATAAACCAACGTTAAATCCATCAGGCCCTACATTTGTTGTACCACCAACAACCAAAGACTCTGGTCTAACTTGCACTTGATCTCTATCAACCATCAATGTTGTTGTTAAAGTTCCAGCTTTCATCACATCAATGTAAAGCTGTGAATCTTCAGTCCCAGCAGTCACATCTTCAGCTGAAACAGTTATACGACCATATTCTTTAATGGCGGCTGCATCATTATTTCCATAAACTTTTAATGTATAAATTAAATCATTATCAGCAGGAGATACACTGTCATGATATCTAGCTTCTCTAACGCCAGTCGCTCCTGTTGCTGTATTTTTTATTGATTGAGCTAAAGTTGCGCCAGCTAAAACAGTGATTTGATGTTGATAAGTTAGAGAATCAACTGAATAAGAAGATGTAGAACCAATGTAAACTCTATTATTTGTAGAATCAATATATAGAGTACCAGAATCAAAATTAACATCTGCTGAAAATGAATGAGCACCTGACCACGCATAAACAGCAGTCATGTCCATATTGGTAGAATCTATACCACCATCTTGCAAATCGTAAAGCTCTGAAAAGTTAGCCTCAATACCTACACTAGGTATAATTGCACCAGTTGTGGCGTGATGTGTCTGGGTTCTGACCGTCATGGGTTATTATATCCTGAGAAAGTTCCGTTAATATTTAAATACAACTTAGTATTTAAACCATCTTTCTGAATATAAAGATCACCATCTTGACCGCCAGTCGGTGCTGAAGCACCTGATGAGATTTTTATTTCTAAATCAAATAATTTTAATGTTGTATATACCTTGTTTGCCCAAGAATCAATAAGTTTTATATACTCTTGCAAATCATTTGGAAGATTTTTTAGGTTTGGCATTCTTGGTGGTTCAGGTATCATTCTATGTACTCCTGTTGATCCCCAATAGATACAGCGTCTAAAATAACAGCGTTTATTTTTAACTCTTCTTCTGCCGTTTCATGAGTTATTGTGTAAACAAAATATCTTCCGTAAATCTGCCCTTCACCTAAAACATTGTCAAAAGGCGTCCTTGTATAAGCGTTAAACTCTTCACCATATACAGCCGTATCATAGCGAGCTGAATCATATTTATCGCCTATAACTTCAACAACAATATTAGACTGACCAGATTGCCCTTTTGTATTTATATCAATATCAAGTGTAGAATCAGTCGATTGCATTGATATTACTGCCGCATCCGTTATCATTTTGACTTTTTTAACATCACCAAAATCAAGTTTCATTGACTGCCATTGAGATCTAATAGTAATATCATCTTCAAATAAAGAGCCATAATCTTGATTCACAAGTTCGGCATTATAATTTCCAGTAATGAAAATCTCATCTGAATCACTGTTAGTCCATGTCGCCATGAAATTAGCAGATTGATCCACCATATGAAATATAGCTGAAGCAGGCTGCTCTTTTATAGTTTGAAAATTATCCCTCTTGAAATCATAAATAAACCACTTGTCATTTTCATTATTGCCAGCATGACACATAGCTACATAATACTTATTCTTATAAACAGTAGATACAGCGTATTCTCTTCGTCTTTTTCTCATTGTTTTAAAAAGATTTGAACAAGGAAGGCCGATGTCTATTAAATTTGGCCCGCCATTAAACCCTTTTAAAACTCCATCCTTTGAAGAGATAAAAACTATCATCCTCCCATACCGAACAGAATCAACAACCTGAACGCTTGAACCACCAGCAGGCCCATCACCAACAACTATACCTTCTTGATTATAAAAATCTCTATAGTTTGATCCTGTAACAAATGAAATTTTTGTATTTTGAAGAACAACAACACCACTGTTAAATTCAACAACATCTAATATCTTTTCACCACCATTAACAAATCGTATCAAATTTAAAGGGTCATAACTCTCACCATTAAATTCATCACTGACTACCAAATAATCATCATAACACGCCCATAATCTTCCTTTATGAACACAAAGAGAAGTGAAATTCCCTGGTGTACCAGAAAGAGCCGAAACGTTACCAGCACCAGTCCATTTTATAGTCGGGTCAACTCCATTAGCCATGATAATAACTTCGTTATTAGAAGCGTCATAAAATGTTGCAAACTTAGGCCTATTATCATCATCATCTGTTATAGTAACGGCTCCTGTTATATTGGTGAAAACACCACCAGAATAACTTTTTATAGCATCACCGCCAGTACAAACTCTGTATATAGAACCATTTAAAGTCGCTTGGTAAGCTCCACAAATGTTTTTATTTGTAGTTCCTGCTTTATCAGTAAAAGTTGCTAAAATTGTCGAACCTGAAACCTTTATCAAAGAATTATCATCGGCAATAAAATTTTGCATGTAGGAAGACTCTCTTGAGTCCGCCCCAATATCTTGAAAATTATTATTTATGCCAAAAAATGTATCTATCTTCATTCTATTGTTACCGTTGGGTTTTTATATTCTACTGGATAAACAGGCCCTTTAATTGAATAACTGTCAAATGATTGCTTCTGCAAAGGGATGTAAAGATCATTCTTCATAATCTCTATAAAATCGTAAAATTCTTTCTCGCAAATCTTTGATTCATTCCATTTTTCAAGAGTTTTATAAACTTCTTTTTTAGCGTATAACTCCAAACCTTCATGATATTGATCAGGTAAAAGCGAGACATCATTGTCATCATTTACAGGCAAAAGTTTCATCGAAAAATCATAATAAATATTATAATTTGAAGTAGGAATAGAAAAAAACTCTATAACAGGACATGAAATACTTTGAATTTTTGGTGATATAGACAGCATTTCATTTGCATCTGAATCAGTCAAAGTCACTATACCTGTTGTTTTTTCATTTTTATACAACGACAAAACCTTTTTAACACTTCCAGAAGTTGAAACAGGTGTAGTTCCAGTCAATGTTATGTTTTCCTCAATAAACACATCACTTCCATTAAGATATTGAATGTTTACATTTGAATCATCTAAAGCTGAACTGCTTACAAATTCTAAAACACCAACATTTTCAGGTTGTTTTTTAACAGGCCAGAAACCTTTAAATACATAACTATAAGGGTTTCCTGATGATGTATTCTTAGGATAATTCATCAAGGCATTCATCCTCAATTCAGGAGTAAGATACATCTTATTATCTTCGTCAAAAAAATGTATGACTTTAGATGTGTCTACAATTTGACTTAAAGCATACTCTTTAACACCATCTTGCAAGGCTAAAATATTATCGTATTGAAATAAAAAACGCCAACCACCTTCAGGAGATAAAATTTGAATCTTATCTTGAGCCTTCTTGATTTGCCTGCGAATATAATTGTCTACATTTGTAATAGGCTTACATTCAGCATTAACGTTTCTTATAATTTCACTTACGTTCACAAGAACCTCTATGTATCTTTAAACCATGCTCGCTTTTTGATTTAAAACCACAAGAACACTGAAAACTCTCTTTTAATTCTTGTTGCAAAGCCTCTTTTTTAATTTGGATTTCTTCCAAATCTTTTTTAGCTAAAAATAAAGCTTCTTCTTGTTTCTTTCTGTCGTATTCAGCTTTACTCTCCCAAGTCGTGCCCCAGTCTCTATGCCAAACTTGAGCGTTTTTAGGCTTAACAACTTTATCACTCACATCATCACCGGGATAAATAACCTGACGATAAATAGGTTTTAAAATCTTTTCGCTTTTTTCTTTTTGGACAATTTGACTTGCCCCTAATTCTTTTAATTCCATATAAAAAAAGGCGGTGAAGCGAACCCCACCGCCAATCCTTTAAGCTGAAGCACCCAACGAAAAAGCTGGGCCACAGTTAAGATCCACTAACGCATAACGGGCTACTGTATCTGATGTTACAGCGTGCATGACGAATCCTACACGAAGTTCAGCAGCAGATGTAGAGCCATCTGTTAAAACGTTTGTTCCTGTAATCAAACTCTTTTTAGTTGTGATTGCAGTTCCAGCGGCGACTACGTTAACATAAGGATTTAAACCCTTATATTGAACCCATCCCCAACTGTATTGAGCTTGTGTTGCCATAGCTACACCAGCAACGTTACGAGCAACGTCACCAGCAGCAGCATCTTGAACAGCCCAAGGCAAGATGATTTGAAAATCATCGTTTGCAGCAGTAGTAGCACTAAAAGCATCACTTGATTCCAAATAAATTGTATCAGTTGTATTGCTTTTAATACGTGCAATTTCTCCTTCTGGAGCAGCACCAGCACCACCAGCATCATCAAGACAACGTAGTAAACCGCCTTTATATAAATTGGCAGTCCAACCAGCGCCAGTCAATGTAACTGATGTTGTTGTTCCTGATGTGATGTTTGTTACAGCAATAGGGTCTAAAAATCGTGCGCTATCTCCACGACTTGCAGCCGCATGAAATTGCACATACTTAAATTCTCTAGGCCCTAAAGTTGGGTGCAAATCTTTGTAGATTGCACCATATGGGAATACAGGTGTAGTTGTAGAAGCTGTCAATTCAGCAGCACTTACAAAAGGAACACCACCACTTGTAGTTAAGTTAGTTGTTGAAAATGTCATTTTATTTCCTTTCTTATGCTGTGATACCTGACAATACAAAATGACGCGCTCTGTCATCTGTTGCAACTTGAATGCTACCTGTACCGATTACAGCCGTCATAACTGGCTGACCGTTGATAGCTTCTTGGTCAACAAATCCAGTGCATCGCAACATTTTTTTCATTTTCTCTTCAATTGGCACAGCTTTATTGTGTTTTGCTGTATCAGGTGAAGCGTCCAAAATGTACAACGCCATGTGTTTTGTATTGATACCGTAAATTGATGTGCTTGTGATTGTTGGATCGTGAATAACGTCACGGCCTTTGAAATTCAAAGCATCAAATCCAAGCTCACCCAAACGATTGTTTGTTTGGAACAAGGAAGAGTTTGCTTTGTCTTCCATATAACCATAAACATCAGAACCAGCAACAATCAAATCCACTTTATCAGTTACGCTTCCACGCTCTACAGCACGAATCGCTTTAGACAATTCACGCAAACCGTTAGAAGAGAAAGAACCAACAGAAGTGTTACGGTAGTTATCCCACCATGTGTAAGTAGATGAGTCAATCTCACCAACTGTTAAGCCAGCAGTTGTAGAAATGATCCCGGGAATACCCATAAGGTCTTTTCCGCCATTTCCTGTGCCGTCTCCAGCCAATTGCAAAGCCAAAGACTCAACAATTGAATCAACTGTTGATTGTATTTCAGCTTTCATGACATCTTGTTTGGCAAAATCACCTTGTGCTTGATCCAATAGGTAATAAGGAATCGAACAAGTTTCATTTGTCGATTTCCAATCCCATTTTGAATAAGCTAGGTTTTCACGAACAACAAAAGGTTTAGCTTCTAAACCAACTCTGTCAACTGATGTTGCAGGGCGTTTATTGTAACGTGTTGCCAATTCGATATATTGTCCACCTTTAAGCACAATGCTGTTTTTGTACATAAAATACTTAAGAAGTGGGATGTTGCTAGTGATAGCATCAGCCATCTTGCCTTTCTGATAGTTACTCAGAGCGGCAGTGGCTAAAGTTGTAGGTAGTGCCATTTTTTCCTTAAACAACTAAACAAAAAGACGTGTTTTAAGAGTGTTGCGCAAATGCACGACTTATAGCATCGTCTAAACTTCCATCACCTTCAGGAGCCTTACTAGGAGCTGATGTTTGAGATATTGCCCCAGCATTTTGCTTTGACTTAAACTCTTCCATTAACTCTTTGCGTAGTTGCTCTTTTAATTCTTCAGGTGATCGAACGCTATTTATAGCATCCTCTATCGTATTCCATTGATTCGTTAGAGGGTTATACATAGCTCGCTTATCCAATACCTTATTGCGCATTTCAGTCTGTCCAGTAGCAGGGTTAAAATACTGATAATTATACTTATCGTATTCTTGCCCCATCTTCTGACGGATCAACATCTCCTCTTTCCACAACTCATTGTTCAGTTTATACTGTTCAAATTGTTGAAATTGGTTAGCCAAAACACTTCCAGCAGTATCACCAAAAACCTCAGTGAGCTGGGGCGTTGGTTGCTGAACATTAGGCTGACCGCCATATTGCAAATGTTGCCTTTGCATTTGCACTTGCTGATTTAAAAACTCGAGCTCTTGTTGTCTCAATCTTTTCTCTTCAGCAATTCTCTGCATCTCACGGGTAAAATCAGCTTGAGTCATCTCAATCTTACTCGCCATTTGTGCAGGGTCGTTTGGTTTATTGGCAGGTTGTCCATCATTTGAGCTTGTCCCACTTTGGTCTACAACGACTTCAGCAGGGGCTTGTTGGGTCTGTTCCAAGTCTTCCATTTGGCTCCTTATTGCTCAGGTATCTGAGCTTCTTCTGGATTTATAGCATCCACGCTCTGAGTCGGTAACGGACTCAAATTTTGTAAAATATTTGCACCTGACATTGAATCCATAGGGCTATTCATACCACCAACAGGACTATTCATCGCACCCATAGCCATATTATGTTTCTCAACTTGGCTCTTCATCATTTTTTGCTTTTTATGAACAAGCATGTGAAACTCTTTTTCAGGTGTGTCATTTAAATCTGCCATGTGTATACTCAAATGATAGTCATCATCATCACTCATTTGAGGAGTTACCCAAACGCCAGAAGATAAAAGCTTGTTTTCTGCGTAAGGATCGTTTTTGGCTAATATCAAACCTTCATTTCTAACATCAAACACGTCTTGAGCCTCTTCAATCACTCTTTCCATGTTTACAAAAGCTTTGGCTTCGGGAATCTTAGACAAGAAACCAGTAAATCCCATGAATTTATTCATTCGAGTTTGTTTATTGTCTGGCAATGTAGAGCCAGCTTCAATCTTTACTGTGAATTCACCTTCAAGCTGGCTTTTATCAAACTTTAAATATTTATTTTTGCCGTCATCTTGAAAAGCATCGCCCAAATCGTTCTTAAACCCAACATATTGAGCGTCTGTGTAACCTGTAATCTTAACAACCCTCTTGGTTGTGTAAAACTTCTGGGCAAGCTTCGCCCATTTAAAGAAGATGCTCGCCATCATATCTTCTAAAATCTCACGATATTCAGACTCTATTTCTTGACCAGCCATCTCATTCGACTTTATTTCTGTAGCTGTCTTATCGCCTGACATGTTCGCTATGATATTCTTTGAAATCAACTGCATCTCACCCTGTATCATAGACAAATTTCTTGTGATAGATGGGTCTACTTGCGCATGATTTAAAGGCTCTATTGTTGTTGTCGGGTCTTTACAGTGTACAAATCCTTTAACAACATTGTCTTTAAGATCAGAAATCTGTTGCTCACTCCAAGGGCCACGAAGAATAGACTTTGGAACTGCTTTTTCAGAAGCTTCGTTAAAAAGCTCTCGCATTGTGTTGTAAGCTTCTCTTTGATTTCTCCAATAATACAAGTCACCATGGCACTCTTCAGCACCTTCAACATAATTCGGCTGGAAAAAGTCATACATCGAATCAAATGTGTACTCTTTTTTCTTCTTACCCAAAATTCTTTCAACACCTTTAACAATGTAAAATATCTCACCATTCACCCTGTCTTCTATTTCGTAATAATCAGTATAAATGTATTTATAGCGCTCTTTACCTTCAACTTGCCTCATCTCAGGTGTATCAGAATTGTGCGAAATCTTAATCAACTCCTGGTCTGTTAAACCAAACCTCTTTTGAAGATTATCAGCAGAATCACGGTCGCAATGGCCAATCCACGGGCTTTTTTCGTAAGTTTTTGATTTAGAATCTTTAATCAAAGACTTGCATAAAACAAGCTCGGTAACTATCTCATCATTGTGAACAGAGTCGTTAAAAACCGTCTTAGATAAATTTAATTCAAATTTAAAATATGTTTTTGTCGCTACAACTGGATCAAATTTAGCAGAACGTATAACACCACGCATGATTCTCTTGAATTTTAACTTTTCGATTAAATGAGAGATTAAAACTTCAAAAATCTTTGCAGACTTTTCACTCTCAGGATTCTCAGCTTCAAAATAGGCTTTTGGATTTTTAGCGTAGTTACTTGCGACTGATTGCTTTACGTCTGGATAGACTAGATTGATCTTGCCAGCAGATTTACCATTATACGCATCCCGATGGTCTTGACCTTCTTGCGCGTATTCATCACGCTCAGACGTTGAATCGTCTATGCGTGTTTTCCAAAGATTAAATTCTTTTTTGTCGTCTTTTTGTTCTATGGACTTGAGCAACCTGCTAGAATTGCTTGACAATCTTTATACTAAAATCAGGAGAGTGTCAACATCATGCTAGCGGTCACAATGCCGACACCCTTTTGCCCTGTTTACTAGCCTAAGCTAATAAATTTTCTTTTC
>ERZ724522.1376-NODE-1376-length-13169-cov-7.431295_pt1 | contig 13169 bp, 25 predicted proteins | sample MGYA00376055_ERZ724522 | MGnify/ENA primary metagenome ERZ724522 (study PRJEB28724, sample SAMN07190884) | wastewater metagenome | isolation source: effluent of sewage treatment plant in Hong Hong | place: Hong Kong | collected 2016-03-17 ... | reverse complement strand
ATTCATATCTACTAAATCAGAATTAGTACAACGTGAAAAATAACTTTGTAAAAATTGATCGATCTTTTGTTTAAATGCAATAAATTCAATATCTCTATCTGTATGGTTCACAATAAATCGAAGTTCGATGTGGAAAATATGACGATGTGAATTTTTTAAATATTGTGAAGGATGCTCTGATGGAATATTACCCCATTGATGAAGAGCTTCTAATTGTGTTTTTACTATAACGGATTGTTGATAATGATCCATCGTTAAACCTCAATGAATGCTTGTTTTAGATTCTTCAAATACTTCATGCAGTGTACTCTCCAATAAATTTTTAAGATTTTTAGAAAGTTCTGACATTGCTGAACTGTCTTTTGATAGTTCTTCCAAAAAATCAATGGTATTATTTAATCGAAAAAACCATTGTTGGGCGGGTTCATCTTCATTAAGAATGAGCTTAACTTGCTCTTCAGCTTCTTGATATTGAAGAACTGACCATTTTGGAAATTTGTTTAAATGAACAAGACCTTCTTTATGGGCAATAACCATATATACTCCCAAATCATGAGTATCACAAAAATCTACACAACTTTTACAAAAGGTTTCTAACAATTCCTCATTCATCACAAATCTCCGTACAAATCTTTAATATATTAAAAATAGCTTGTTCACCGTTCCATTGTACCTTACGTACAAAAAATCGATGTTTTTGTTGATATTCTTCATAGTTCTGCAACACTTGCAGTAAAAGAATTGAAGCATTACGAACTAAACCGTATGGATTTTCTACGGGATATTTAAATTCTGATGGATACAATTCTTTATACGAAAGTTTATCGGGTACAATGGGAACACAGCCACATAATACGGATTCCAACATTGAGATTCCATATGTCTCTTGGTCGGCAAATGAAATAGCCACTTTAGCTTTATTGAGCAAATCGTAATATTCAGATTTACTACGAGTTACATCTTTGGTTTTAACAAATGTCCAATCATTAAATTCTTCTGATAAGAAAAGCTGTAATTGATCAAATAACTTTGGATTTTTTTCTTCCGCTAAACGATGAGGAAATACCACAATGTTTTCTTTGGGTACGGCTTTTACAAAATCTGGATAAATTGGTAAACCCGTAACATGGATTTTGCGTTCTAACATGTCTTTATATTTATATCTTTCTACACTTTGAATGATTAAATCTTTATGAAATTTAGTAGCAACACAAATAGCATCCAATATATCGAACCATGCTAATTCACAATGCTGTCCCCATGAACGCATCCCAGCCTTCGTAATAAAATCATGTTGATCCCATGTACCAGCATGGAAGATACCAACAATTTTAAATGGGATGTTTAACGCATTACGTAAATATCCAAGCATCTCAATTCCTGGGAACCAAGAGTCAGTAATTAAAAATACGGTATTTTCGTCAATTCTTTGATTACGAAATAATGAACAGATCCAACGTAATTGTTCACTTTTAAATTCCAATGTACCGATGACATCTAAAAATTCACCCGTTTGAATTTTGGCTTCCAATCCAGAAGGGGGTAATACGTGCAAAGTATTAATTTTAAATCTTTTAAATTCCGCATCAAACCAATGAAACCATTGTTGACTATAACGCTCTACTAATAATTCAATAGGTACATGGATTAAGTTCATTATTTTAACTCTTTAAAAAAGTAAATACTATTTCTAGTATTTACTTTTATTACCACAATCATGGAAACGGCATTCAGTATATACCTTATGGCATATTTTCAAACTCTTGAATTAAACTAGATGTTTGATGAAATATACCCGTAATCGAAGATGTAGATACCCATGAATTAGGTTGTTTAATGCCACGAACAATCATGCAATGATGACGACCTTTGACTTGGGCAATCACCCCCTTGGGTGATAATGAACGTTCCAAGTAATTCACAATGTCATAAGTCAATTGTTCTTGTAACACGGGTCGTTGTGCAAGAACTTCCACCACACGCGGAAGTTTACTCACACCCAGTACCACATTACCAGGAAGATATCCCACATTTACATGGTATTCAACAGGTAAAAAATGATGGGGACATGTTCCCCATACTTGGATATTCTTAACTGCAACCAAACCTTCATACGAAGATGGGAAGGTCTTAGTAATATGATCTTCCAATTCTGTTAGATCACCATCTAACAACCCCGCAAAGATCTCATTGTACATCCGTACAATGCGTTGTGGAGTTTCCTTAAAATTTAAATCATTTTCATGATCTATACCCAAAGATTCCAGCACAGATTGCCATGCAATCTTTAATTTAATTTCGTTAAAAGCTTTCATTCTGAAACCTCAAAATCAATCAACGGTTCCGCTGTAGTGACCGCTTTTTCAACAACAGGTTGCTTGAGCAACTCTAACTGCTTAATAGCTGCATCACCCGTCCAACATTTCCATTCTTGTTCCGTCATGTAATCCACAAAGTCTTTAACAGTTTCAACTTTATCCAATTCCACCAATACGAAATGTTGAGCTTGTAAATTTTGCGTAGTCTTACGACGGTGACCTTTACTGGGAGTCGCTACAGTAACGATCTTACCGTTGATCTCTTTACGTACAACTTTTTTCTCATTATTGGGATCATCTTTTGCTACAATCTTTTCAATTTCAACTCGCAGTTTTTCCACTGTCCAGTTTTTGGAAATTGAATTTTTAGCAAGTTCGGTTTGTTTACCTTCTTCAGTGACCGCCAACAGCGCAGTGGCTTTAGAACGATCTAAAGCACCCGATTGAATCAGTGCCACGACTTCCTTGTTTAAGCGAGTCAAACGCACAGCGTTTGCAATATAACTCCGTGATTTACCCAAACGCTTCGCAACTTGATCTTGCGTCAAGGAAAAATGATCCATGAGTTGATTTAATGCGATGGCTTCTTCCATCGGATTTAAATCTTGGCGTTGTAAATTTTCCGTAATAGCGGCTTCTTGTGAAGCTTCATCCGTCATTTCCTTGACAATCGCACGGATCTTATCCTTACCTAAAATTTCCTTAGTAGCTCTCCAACGACGCTCTCCAGCAATCAACTCATATTCACATTCGTTAGGAAGATCTGAAGCTTTCCTTACGGTAATGGGTTGTATTAAACCTTGTGTGTCAATACTTTCCGCAAGTTCTTCTAACTCTCTAACTTTGAATTCTTTACGGGGTTGGTAACGATTGGGCGCAATTTTATTGCACGGTAAGTAAACCAGTTGTTCAGTCATTTTGAAATACTCTTTGTGGGAACCATGTTTAAAATTGAATTATTCATAAAACATTATACACGAAACAACTGTTTCACGTCAAGCATTATTTAATCCATAATACAAAGTATTCTTCCAATACCCATCGTGGGTACGCTCTTGTTGGAAACCGATGTGCGCCCAAATGATGAATTACTTTTATTCTAATTCTTTCGTTATGACATCGAGTTAAAATTTCACGTTCTGCTTGAACAAGTAAATTTTTAGTAATGGGATACCGATGATAATTTACAAAATGTTGTATAGTTAAATATTCTTCTTCACTCATAAAAGTGAACCTTTTAAATTTTCTTGAAATTTACATTCCAAAGAAGTGTGTACAGTACTGATCAAATCAGATGCTGATATAAGAGCTGCTTTATCATACTCATCGAAATGTTGACTTGTAAGAATCCATTCATCCAATACTTGCAACAATAATCTTAATTGATGTTTTGTGGTTAAAAATGATTCAAGTTGACTTTTCATCATAAGCTCCATGAAAACAGCCCCCAAGATGGGGGCTGTCATTATTAGCACCATTAAACAGCTTTCAAAACTTCCTGTCCATCTTTGGACACAGTACCTTGTTCAATCGCAACTTCAAATGCCCGAACCGTGTTTAAGTGAACGACTTGAGCACTGGAACGTTGCATGACAACACCACGCTCTTCCAACTTAACCATCAACTGATCCAATGTTGTAGTCATATCTTCACACATGATCTCACGAACAGCGTTAGCAGCAATGGGACCTTTAGGCTCTTTTGGAGCTTTTGGTGCTTTGGGTTCCGAAGAAGGCTTACGACCCCGCTTTTTGGGTTCCGGTTTTTCTTCATCATCTTCAGTTTCAACTTCTTCAGACTCTTCATCTTCCGATGTTTCAACAGCTTTAACCACCTTGGGAGGCTTTGTGGTCTTAGTTTGAACCTTTTTCACAGCAGCTTTTTTAACCTCTTTAACAGAACCTGGAATATCCGTAAATTCGATTTCGTTTTCAGTATCTGCTAGCATATCAGCAGTCTTATTGTACCAATCTTGCAATTCAACGGGCAGTTCATTCCAACCCGCTTCCGGCAAATTTTGAATGGTAAAAGCCACTCGTTGAAGAAAAACTTCACGAGCCTCTTCAGTTTCTTGAATGATTTCAAGAACTTCAGTCACATATTCGAATGCATTAGTCATTGTGAGACACCTTATTTAAAGAAATAAAATTGTTGGGGTTGATGATTCAACCCATGTGTTTCAATCCGCGTCCATTTATAGTGGACGAAAGTACTACCATGTGATCATACCTGACTTCAACTCTAGTTTAGCACTCTATCCCCAAATGGTCAAGCGTTGTTTTAATTAAATTGATGGTTTGTGGATTCTTATTTAATAATCGACATAACATCACATTACACAGTTCAGGATTTTCATGAAAACTGTTTTGTAACAATATAACAAGATCATCAGGCGCATTTAACAAGATATGTAAAACCTGTCGAACATCTGATGGTGCTTTTTGTAAAAGCTGGTGAACCAAGCCATCATTATCTAAATCTGCAACGAGTGCATCTAGTTGGATCTTTTGTAATTCCACATCATCGGTTGTGGATACAAAACGTTCTTTTGTTGCTTTATTAGCCAATGTGATAAAATGATTGGACCAACTCGTTTTAAACAATGACATCAGATGCTTTTCATTTTCAATCTGACATTGACGATTTTGCAATCGTCGGATGGTACGAATAAATTGAAGTTGGGCTTCAGCTAAAGCATCTTCCCAGTCCATATAAGATTTCAATTTCCAATAATGTTTTTTAAGATGGTTGATTACATATGGCCGCACTATTTCAAAACTATACTCTTGCACGAGTATTGCTCCATGGGGTTTGTGATGTGCGAAATATTATATATCATACATATTATGAAAACAATAGTATTCTTTACAATTTAAAAAGCCCCAGTAATGGGGCTTTTACACTCTGAGGGAGCTTTACTTACCCACAAGCCGATCTTCTAAGCGATCCCACAACTCTTTCATGGACAATGAACTCATGTTCTTAAACACTTCTAATTGTCCCAAGCCAAATGCAAACATCACTTCATCTACATTATCTTCGAATGTTCCTTCTAACCACTCACGGACATTTTTACTGTCTAATGCAGACATGCAAACGTCTTTGTTTAAGTTCATAGCACATGACCACACCTCATCATGAGCTTGCTCGGCTAATGCCCAAGCAGGTTTGGGTAAGCGACCTTTCTTTAACTCTTTATCAATGACTTGTTCACGACCTTCAGTTTGAACTCGCTGTACCAGTTCCTTTTGTTTTTCCGTTGATCCCTTAGATTTTCTCACAATTGTATTCGCATCTGATGCAGAAATGATCTTTTCTTCCACAGCTTTTTTCAGTGTTTCATCAGCACGAAGCAATGCTAATTTATCACTGACATGACTTACACTCTTACCCACTCGTTGGGCGATCTGTTCATTATTCAGTTTAAACTCATCACGCAAGCGTGTGTAAAGCGTAGCTTCTTCAAATGGAGCAAAAGGTTCACTGTCATTACTGACCATCATTTCAACGAGGATATCAGCTTCACTTTTATGATCGACTTTAACTGCTGGAATCTGGATAACTAACTCTTTAGTGTCGTACAAATACTGACACGCAGCGAGTCGTCGATGACCGTCCACTAGTTCATAACCTTCATCACCCATTTGAACTTTAATGGGATTACGAACGCCATTTTCTTCAATAGACTCTGCCAGTTGTTCGATGTTGAGTAACGTCATGCGGGGATTACGACCTTCAACAACGATAACTTCATCAGGTTTTACTAAAACAATTTCAAAATGACTCATTGGATTCTCCAAATTAATAACATGGGGGAATACTGCTTCGCATGGACATTATACATTATATCAATATTAAATTCCATTATTTTTTAAACAATTGTGCTAAACTCTTTTTAGCTTTTTGAATACTCACCTTATCAGTCTTTGATACCACTTGACCACACAAATCAACTCGATCATAACCCTTTGCTATATTTTTTAAATACTTTTTAGAATTAGTGTGTAAATGTAATGCAGTATTGATCACTCGTTTTGGAATTTCAGGAAAGATAGGAGCTAAATCTTTAACAACACCAATCATTAAAGGTTGGTATTTTTGAAAGACATTAAAATATTTTCGTAAATGAGTTAAAAATTCTTTAGCACGTTGAATATGATTGGGTTTTGCAACTTTTTTAACATCTACCACAATTTTATTAATTGTGGCGTGAATGACTACTGGAGGTTTTTTAACTTTTTTATACGGCATTTTAAGTCTCCATTAACAAATATTGACTGGGTATAAAAATCTTATCCATATTTGTTTGATGTTGGGTGAACATCATCCAAGCCATACCACATAACCAGATTAATACAACAAGAATTTGCCATTGAATTTTATATTTAGGTATCAAATAAAAAATCATTGCGGTGGTCATTAATAAAACAAGTGCGTTATTTAATGGTATCCACATGGTTAAAACATCTCTTGTGTCGGTTGTTTCCTTAATCCTTTAATGAATCGATTTTCAGTTGTTGCTAACTTCGTACCTATTAAATAATGAAATCTAAATTGTTTACGATAAATAATTAATTTTACAGAATCTCCATGCCATCCCGCTTGTACTGATTCATACGAAGAATACTCGTCGGGATTCCACAGTATTTCAATCTCATCTCCAAAAAACAATTGTCCAACAATACTTTGCCAAACCCAATCTACACAACTATTGGCAATAGTTAGTTGACATTCGGCATTAGTCACGATTAAAGAATCGTCTAAAAACATAATGGCAGAAGCCACATAAATTTCCCATGTTTTAAAATCATCGGGAGTAGTTTGTTTAGCACATAAGATTCGTGCTATGTTTTGTTTACCGTGAATGTAAATTAAAGATATGACAATATGATCTGCTTGTTTTAAAGCAATAATGTCATTTTGAGTCAGAGCTTTCAGTGGCATCGTTTTGTTTCCAGATGTGTTTTGGATACATTAAAAGAGTATTCCAACACTTTTGATGAACGAAGAGTTTAGTGATTGTTTGATTAATCTCAATAGCCTTTTTTGGATCACGACATTCGATAATAAATTCTGGAACATGTCGTAGATCTTCAAAGTAATATAAAGATTTTCCACAACAAAAACAAGAAACAGGTCTTGTGTTGATGGACATCATGTTTCACCTTGTCGCTGAATCAGAAATTAAACCAGCAAGATCTTTTTGTATAGTATTTAATCTTTCATAATAAAAATCTAATTTTTTATTATAAAAAGCTAATTCATCTTCAGTAGGTTGTCGAATTTCAATTGTATCACCTTCCTCTAAAGCGTTTTCTACTTTTACCCAACTACTTCTTTGACGATCTTCAGTATAAAGGCATGAAATTGCAGTATTACTATCTTGATAAAAACGTTTACCAATGTAAACAAGTTTCATGTTAATATCTCCGAATTGAGAATTACAGTTTTATTCTATCAACCACCAGCCGCTAGCGGCTGTATAAAAAGTACATTTACTTGTTGAGTAATGGCTTGTTACTTCTCGACGTTGTGGTGCTCCACGATAAGAAGGAATATAATAAAAATCATAATAATTAGCCAGTTTCAAATGCTTTTCAAGATTATCTAATGTATCTGGACCTTTAATCGCATTGGGACGAGGACCCACTGTTGCCAATGGATTAGTGTCAATAAGATAATGATGGTCACTATAAATGTCTTTGACAATAATACGCATTAACGTCTCCGAATTGTGGGCTTAGTCTCTTCCAAAGAATTAGTTATTTGGGGCATAGCTTTATCAAGTGCTTCTTGAATTCTTTTAATTTTATAATCTAAACAGATCGATACCGCTTTTAATTTATCCAGATTATTTGATGTGTGCCAATTCTCAATGAACACATCTAAATGTTCCGTGGGTACGTGTTTTAACGGAATGTTAGAATACTTTCCTTGATCAAAATAATGTTGTCCATCATCATCTTTGTGTATCATTAAAGATCTCCTAAAAAATAAGTATAAACTTTTAATCCACGTTCTTTAGCTACGTTTATCATATGAAGTGTACCTCTACTCTGCCCATCCCAAATTGCAATTAAAGCATCTGCATAATTCGCCATTTCCCCATTACGACGAAAACCAGCAGATTTACCATACTGATCCCAATTGGCGCGCATAATCATCAAAGGAATATGATGTTGTTGGGCATATGTAATGGCTAAAGTATCAATACCTTTAGCCCCACCTGAAACAATTTCAGTAATCTCAATTTGACTGGATGCCACAGCTTCTTCGATATACCGTATGTCAGTAATCGATCTTGATCCAGCAATAATTGTTTTCACAAGTTGATCCTCATACGTGCTTCACGAAGAGCTTTTTGCTGTAAAATCTTTTGATTCCACTCTAATTGATCTTTTATTTGATGATAATGAGGTGGAATTTCGTCATCTATTTTCTTTCGTTTAATTTCAAAAAATGTTTTATTGGTAATTTTATAAACAGGTTTTTGATAAACGACTAAACCTTTAGTAATTAAAGCACGTAATGCAGTAGCCACTCTTTTTGGTGATTCAATTAAATACTCACTTAGCTCTTTAGTTGTAGATTCTTGTAAAAACTTAACTGCTTCATAAACTCTTGATTGAAATTCTGATAATTTAGCCAAAGGCTGAGTAATAGCATCCATTGTGATTACACCTTTTCAAAATAAAAAATCCGTCACGATTGACGGATTCCGTATTATATTACATTATTCACTAGTTGTCAATCACGATCTTTTATTTAATGATCTGTTTTAATGCCCAGTATTCTGGATTAAATAAAGCTGTGATTAAACTATTAAACTCTACGCTGATAATAATAAATGCAATCAATATTAAAACACCAGAAACCAACCAAGCTGCTACTGCACCTTCTTCTACCCATTGAGCTTTTGGATAATGATCTTCATCAGTTTCTAGTGGAGTCTTAGTTTTCAGATAAACAATTTTAACGACAAAGAATGTAATCATTCCCCAAACAATCATATTGACCAATGAAAGTCCCGCTTCCAAATACGCTTGTTGAATTAATACCGACCAAAGATATTCTGAGGTGGTTCCCAATTTTTGAGCCAGTGCCGTAACGGCTTGCAATGTTTCTTCGTTCATGGTAAATCCTTAAAGTTAGGTGAGTAAGCAATAAAGTTTAATGGTTCATTCAGTGCAATATGACAATAAGTATCTTTAAACACTCTAATTACTAAACAATTAAACCAATAAAAATCTTCTGATGGTTCCAATAATCTACGTGGTTCATAAAAATCTCCGAATTGGCGCATTAAGATGTATTCATTATGCCGCTCATAAATGCCTACGTTAATCTCGCCGATCTATGAGAATCGTGGAGCGTAGTCATCTTTGCGCCGTCAACATCCTTGCCACGGCGAACCGTGGGCTTACCGGACTCTTGCGCCCGTTTAAGGTCCGGCGTGAGCGTGTCCAGACCGAAATTCAAAATATTTTTGGCGGCGTTGAGATCACGATCCATGACGTTGCCGCAGTCGCATTCCATCCGGCGTTTTTCCAGCGGCATCTCGTGGAGTTGACCGCAAGCCGAACACGTTTTGCTGCTGGGCGCGAAGCGGTTGATGACCACCACAGTGCCGCCGCGCAACGCCGCCTTATACTCAATCATCTGTCGTAGCGTTCCGAATCCGGCATCGGTGACTGCGCGGGCCAGACGGTGGTTTTTCGTCATACCACGCACGTTCAAATCTTCGAGGCAGACCACCTTGTAGTGGCGGGTCAGGTGGTCAGACACTTCATGCAACACCGCTTGCCGCTGGCGGGTGATCCGCTGGTGGAGTTTCGCCAGCGAGAGCTTGGCTTTCGCTCTTCGCTGACTCCCGTTCACCTTGCGACTCAAACGCCGCTGCCGCCGCTTCAACCGCCGAAGGTTGGCCTTGAGCTTTTGGTTGGCCGGGAACACCGTACCGTCGGACAAGACCGCCAGCGACTTGATGCCCATATCCACGCCGACGGCCTCCCGTTCCGGCGCATGAGGGTTATAGTCTTGGGTCTCCACCAAGATCGAGGCGTAGTAGGTTCCGGCTTTCTGGCGAATCGTGACTTGCTTGGCTTGACCGGTGAATCGCAACGGCTGTCGTAACTTAATCCGGCTGTTTAACCGCTCGATGCGCAAAGTGCGGCCTTCGACATCGAATTTTGCCGACTCACGCAAGGCAAACGAATCGCCGACGCCTTTTTTCTTGAAACGGGGGAATCCCGGTTTTTGTCCCCGTTTCACCCGCCTGAAAAAGTGTTTGAAAGCGTTATCCAGATCATCGATGGCGTTGCGCGTCACCCGGCTGGAGACTTCGTTGTACCAGGGGAACGCCGGGCGAATCACTTTGATGTAATGTTGGTACGCCGCCGCCTTCGACCATTTCACCCCCGGCTGCTTAAAATGAGCGAGTAGCTGGTTATAGCAATGCCGCCGCGATCCACACGCCCGTGCCAAATAGTCGGCTTGGGTCGCGGTTGGGCGAAGCTCAATCTGGTGGGCGAGCAGCATCGTAAAGTTCCCCGTCAACGGTTTTATGCGGGGTACGGGATGTCTATACCTGAGCACTTAACCACAACCGTTCCCGCAATGCGTAGCCTTCCAACTGCCAAATCTTATCTCGTGCGTGACTCCGGGCAATCTTTCTACCCAACTCTTCATCAAAGTTTTCCACACTGGCGGAAGCACTTTCACCCGTCACTGTAAAACCATTCTTTAACGTCAAACAACACACGTTGACATCCTCCCCGGCCTGAAGGCCGGAGATTCCTACGGCGCTCAGGCGCGGCATTGAGCCGCCCCTGAGTCGCTTCGGTGGGTTCCTGCTGCTGGCGGCATGACTGCACCGCTCACTTCACAGGCTAACCGGGCGTGTCCCGCCCTTAACACGTTGATCGCGCCGACCACATCGGCGTTTTCCTCGAACCCGCATTCAACGCACGCGAACCGGGCTTGCGTCTGGCGGTTATCCGCCGAGACATGGCCGCAACACGGACAGGTGCGGCTCGTGTTCCGCGGCGACACAGCAATAAGCCAGCCGCCGCTCCATGCCAGCTTGTAATCCAGTTGGCGGCGGAACTCAAACCAGCCTTGGTCGAGAATGGATTTGTTCAGGCCCGACTTGGCCCGAACGTTTTTTCCCGGCGCATCTGATGTACCTGCCGCCGACTTGGACATGTTCCGCACCTGCAAGTCCTCGATACACACCATCGCGTGGTTTTTGCTGATCGTGGTCGAGGTCTTGTGGAGGTAGTCGCGGCGGGCATTGCCTATGCGGGAATGAATCTTCTGGACGCGGGCTTTGGCCTTCTTCCAGTTGTTACTGAACTTCGTCTTGCGGCTCATCGCCTGCTGCGCTTTGCGTAAGGCAACTTCATGCCGCTTGAAACTGTTGAGCGGGACGTAGAACGTGCCGTCCGAGAGCGTGGCGAACTGGGCCACGCCCATATCGATGCCGACCGCACCGCCTTGTGGCAGGGGCAACGCCACTTCCCGCTCGGTCTGGATGCTAACGTACCACTTGCCACAAGACTGATTGACGGTGACGTTCTTCACTACCCCCAGCACATCCCGACTGTCGCGGTAGCGCAGCCAGCCCAGCTTGGGCAGAAAGAGACGGCTGTTGGGTTGATCGAGCTTGATCTGTTTCGGGTCGGGATAGCGAAAGCTCTCGGACTGCCCTTTCTTCTTGAAGCGTGGGAAGTCGGCCCGCTTGGCGAAGAAGTTGCTGTAGGCCCGCTCCAAATCCTTGAGCGTCTGTTGCAGCGGATGCACAGGCGCATCGGCCAGCCACGCGGTTTCCATGCTGTTTCGCCACTCGGTGAGCAGCTTGCACAGCCCGGCATAGCCGAGCTTCTTCTCGCCTTTTTCGTAGCGCGCTTTCTGCAATGCCAGCGCCTTGTTGAACGCGAACCGGCACGAGCCAGCGAAGCGGCGCATCTGCCGCTCCTGCTGGCCGTCTGGCCTGAGTTCAAATTTGAAGGCTTGAAGTCGTTGCATAGCTCAATCATACTCTTGGTCTATGAGCAATGACAACGATATTAGACATGGGCGACATTGCGTTTTTAAGATGCACGTCCATTTGGTCTTTGTGGCGAAATACCGCCGCAGAGTGTTCGATGGCGATGCCATCCAGCGGCTTCGCACCATCTTCGACAAGACCTGCGCCAACTTCGAGGCGCAACTGATTGAGATGGACGGAGAGGACGACCATGTTCACCTCTTGGTGGAGTACCCACCGAAGGTGGCTGTCTCCAACCTCGTGAACAGTCTCAAGGGCGTTTCCAGCCGCCTGTTGCGCAAGGAGAGGCCGGACCTCCAGAGGCGCTACTGGAAGGGCGTGCTGTGGTCGCCGTCCTACTTCGCCTCATCCTGTGGCGGTGCGCCCATTTCCATCGTGCGCCAGTACATCGAGCAGCAGCAGACACCCCACTGAAAACCAAGGACGGCTCTGCCGTCCGCGCTATCCTTCCCCGCCCTGAACGGCGGGGCTTGTCGCGCACCGGGTCAATGTGGTATTGGGAAACACATAATAACTTTCACCAATAATTCTGGAATCAATGAGTTCCGGGGACAGTCGAGGTGCATTCAAATTCTTACTTTGTATTTCTGTTTCAATATCTTGTTCGTTCATGTTTGCTGTACTCATGGGATCGTGGGATAATTGTACCTAACTTAATTTGATTACACTATTTTAAAATGGAAATGACATTTGTTTGGATTCAGTTTTTGGAGATACGTACCAACGAGTGCGATGAATTACGGCAAAATTAAAGATATCCAAACAACTGGCTAAGTAGTGAGCCAAAATAAAATCTGGAGTAT
>ERZ724522.1375-NODE-1375-length-13183-cov-5.159887_pt1 | contig 13183 bp, 18 predicted proteins | sample MGYA00376055_ERZ724522 | MGnify/ENA primary metagenome ERZ724522 (study PRJEB28724, sample SAMN07190884) | wastewater metagenome | isolation source: effluent of sewage treatment plant in Hong Hong | place: Hong Kong | collected 2016-03-17 ... | reverse complement strand
GCCTTGGAAGCCTGGGCAGATCCCGGCCATCCAGCGATGGAGGGCTGACAACCTGAAGCCTGGGGCACCTGAGAAGGTGAAGCCCGGCGACACCCGCACCAGCAAGCTCCGAGAGGAGAAGCTCGACGCGGAAGTCAGAAAGCTGAGGGCGCAGGCGGATGAGGCAGAGACGGCGCTGGCTCGAGAGCGCGGGAAGCTGATCCCTGTTGCCGACGTCACAGCCGAATGGACCCGCATCGGCCAGCGCATCCGGAATGAACTGCAGAACCTGGCTAGCTCGATCGTCCCCGACGCGCTGACGCTGGGAATGCCAATACAGGCGGCGGCAGAGTTTCAGATGAAGTGTGAAGCGAAGATCCTGGGCGTGCTGCGAGCGATGAGCGATGCAGGACGCGCGGATGAAGACGAAGAGACTGATTGAAGTTCTGCAGCGTCAAGATTGCGTCGAAAGCCTTTTGGCGAGCGGTGTACCCGCAGGAGCGGCTGACGCCTTCGGAGTGGGCCGAGAAGTATCGCGTGCTCAGTCCCGAGGAATCGGACGAACCCGGCCCCTATTCGTTCGATCGGACGCCGTATTGGCGCGACGTCTGCGACTGGTTCGTAAAGAACGTCGAAGAGATCGTCTGCCTCAAAGGTGCTCAGGTCGGATGGTCGGACCTGAATCGGAACCTGATGGGGTACTGCATTGACATCGACCCTGGCCCGGCAATGGTCCTGATGCCCGATCAGAAATCGGCTGAGGACTTCCGAGCAGAACGAATCGAGCCGCTGATTAAGAACACCGCGGCGATCGGCAGACACGTTTCGCAGAAGCGGCGCGACAACACAAAGCATCGGATTCGCTTTGATTCGATGTCGCTGTTTATGGTCTGGGCTGGGTCCAAGACCGGCACGAAGTCGCGACCGATTCGATTCCTGTTCTGTGAAGAGCCCGACGAATACCCGCTGTTCTCGAGCACGGGCGGCGATCCCTTGGCCAAAGGTGAGAAACGCCTGACGGTCGCACAGAGCAAAGGCAGAGCGCGGAAGGTCATCGGCGGAACGCCAACCACTCGCCGCGGGAATGTCTGGAAGCGCTGGGAGATGTGCACGGCGAAGATGCACTACTGGGTTCCCTGCCCGCACTGCAACGGCTATCAGGAGTTGAAGTTTCGCGCCGATCGCGGTGGGGTGAAATGGCCCGACCTCAACGAGCCCGACCGGAAGCGTCGAGCCGAGAAGATCAAGACCGATTCGCTCGCGTACTACGAATGCGAGCACTGCCAGAAGGAAATCAGGGATCATCACAAACCGCCGATGCTCCGGCGTGGATTGTGGGCGTCTGAAGATCAGGCGGTGACGCGAGACGGGCGGATTGTTGGCCCTGAAGTTACGGCGAGGCGCATCGGGTTCTTTCTTCCGAGTACCTACAGCCCCTGGGTGACATTCAGCCAACTTGCCGAGGAATGGCTCAACGCGCAAGACGATGTTCAGGCGCTGTGCGATTTTGTAAATCAGCGTCTTGCGCAGCCGTTTGAAGAGCAGCGCGAGAAGACAGAGCCGTCGCTGTTTCACACGAAAGCGGAAGGTGCCGGCCCGGCGAAAGTCGTCCCGTCGTGGGCGACGATCCTGATCACAACCGCCGACACGCAGGGCGACAAGGGCAAGCCGACGTACTGGTATTACGTCACCCGCGCGTGGACTTATGGATACCGTTCGCAGTTGGTGGACTATGGCATTGCCAACAGTCGAGAGGAATTGTTAGCGAACTCGATTCAGCGCGAATACCAGTGGGAAGGGCATGGTCCTGTTTGCCCACAACAGTTGTTGATCGACTCGGGCGGAGACAGAACGTTTGAAGTCTACCAGATCGCCCAACTCGACACAGCGCGAATCCACCCGACAAAGGGCGCATCGGACGACAGCCGAAACGACGGCAGACCGGCGCGGCAGATGTGGATGGTGATGCAGCGATACCAGAAAGCACACGGCGTCACGCTTTGGATGATCGATACGCAGACGTCGAAAGATCAGCTTCATCGGCTGATACACGACCCGGACGTATCGCGATGGATGCCTCATCGCGAGATCGACGACAACTACGCCGATCAGATGTCATCCGAGGCGAAGGTTTTCGATCCGCTCAAAGGTTACGAAGAGTGGAAGCCGCGGCAGGGCTTCGAGAAGAACAATCACTATTGGGACTGTGAGCAACAACAGGTAGCGGCGGCGTGGCAATTTGCGATGGGTGCACCTGCCCCTGCGCAAGAGCAACCGCCTGGGCAACCGCAGTCGCAACCCGATCAGACGAACTACGCCACGAGTTGGCGCGGAAGGCACTGAACATGGCATTCAATTTTGATAGCAAAGTTCAGGACGTCTCTTACGAAGAGATCCGCAAGGCGGCGAAATGGTGCCTTGCTTTTGGTCGATTCGGCCAAGTTCGGACACAGAGCGGTAGAACCGTGCAGTTTGATAAACCGCAAGATGCTATCGACACCATTCGCTTCTGTGATGAGCAACTCGGCTATGAAGACACTTCGGCGCCACTGGGCATGGTGTCAGTTCAAATCAATGACCCGGCCTAATCAATGCCAAGCCTTTTAGACAAAGCGATCAACTACCTTTCGCCTGGGCTTTCCCTGCGCAGGGAACTCGCTCGGCAGGCTCTCGCAAGCTATCGCGGGACCGTGCAAACGCGATTTTCCAGACCGTGGGAAGCGAGCGATTCGCAAACCGGGATGAGGCTTCCAAGGCGCGAAGATCAGCGATCGGCCAGAGATCGCGCGCGCGCTCTTGAACGAAAGAATCCGATCGCGGGCGGCGCGCTTGAGCGATGCGCTGAGAACGTCATCGGCACCGGGATTCAGATCGAGCCTCAGACTGATTCGCCAGAGTTCAACGCGGAGGCGTCGGACTGGTGGGAATCGTGGAAGAAGTCGAGCGATATCCGCGGGACTTGTCACTTCGACGCGCGGCAATTCAACGTCTTCAAGGCGATGATGCGCGACGGTGACACTGGCGATGTCCTGATCGACGATGGCTTTGACGGGAAGCTGCAGACGATCGACGGAGACTACATTGAAACGCCGCAAGGGAAGTATCTGGGCGGAATGATGGTCGATGGCGTCGAACTCGACGCGGCTGGTCGTCCGATTCAATACTGGATTAGGACTGTCGACCCAAGCAATCAGAAGCGAACCTATACAGCCATTGCCGCTCGCGACTTCGTGTTCCTCGCGCGCACGTTGAATCAGAACGACGTTCGCGGGATGACCGCATTCAGCACGAGCTTTGACATGTTTGACATGATCCTCGGTTACTTCGAGGACACAGTAACAATGTCCCGGCTTGCGACCTGGTACACGATCTTCATCCAGAAGAGCAACCCGCAGGCGGCACTCGCTCCACTTCAGTCGACGACCAATGGCGCAGGCGAACCTCAAAGAGTGCTAAACGGTGAACCCGGCCAAATCATGATCGGCAAGCCCGGCGAAGAGCCAAAGCTGCTCAACCCCGGAATGCCTAACCAAAGCTTTCCAGAAGCTCTTGCGGCGTTTGTTCGGCCCGTTGGTCTAGCGTTTGGATTGCCTCTTGAGCAGTTGCTGTTTGACTGGAGCAGAGCAAATTACACCGTCAGCCGCGCGATCAAGATGCAGATCCAGAGGACGGCGGATCGTCTGCAACAAGACTTCGCCAACCTATACGTCAGCCGCGTTTATCAATGGGCGCTGAGTAAGGCTGTCAAGAATGGGCGGTTTAAGTCGATCGTTCCTGATCGCTTCTGGACTCACGAATGGATTCCGCAGCCCCTGCCACTGGTCGACCCGGTGAAGGAAATCGCCGCAGCGGCGGCAGCGGTAGAGCTAAACGTAGATGCTCGGAGCTTCATCGCCCGCAGCATGGGTTACAGGTTCACCGATCTATGCAAGCAAAACGCAGCCGATCTCGCGCTCATGCGGTCCTATGGGCTGCCCGTCGCGTCGACATCCGCGGCACCCGCGCAGCAGCAGCCCGCGACAGATCCGTCGCAAATGGACCCAACAGCGCAGCAGTCGGCGGTGAAGCGATTGTTGGCGATGCTTCCAGAGCACAACCGAGAAAACCCATGAGTCACAGCGTCAAGACATTCTCTGGCCACTGGCAAATGCACCGGCCATCACTGGAGGCGTTTGTTGCCAGAGTCAATTCAACCAAACTGGCAGACATCCCACGCGATGGTGAGCGGCCCGGAGACAAGCCATACAAAGTCGACAACGGCGTAGCGAAAATCGAGGTTGTGGGGATCATCACCGACTACCCGAGCGACCCGTGGTTCGACGAATACTTTGGGCTCTGCCCTGCGATGTGCGTTATTGAGAATCTCGAAAAGGCGGAAGCCGATCCCGAGGTTGTCTCGCTGTGCATCTACATCGACTCGCCTGGCGGACTCGCGACCGCCGGAGGGATGCTTGCGCAGGCTGTCGCGGGATGCAAGAAAGACGTTGAGGTTCGTTGCGGCGGGTTGGTTGCGTCGGCTGCGTATCGCATGGCGACGCAGGCCGACGCGATCATTGCAAATCGGGACAGCCAGATCGGATCGATCGGCACTTACACCGTTTTAGCCGACACATCGAAGATGCAGGACGAGATGGGCTATCAACTCATTCTCGTCAGCAGCGGGGGGCTCAAGGGCGCTGGCGCTGACGGTCGGGTGACCCCCGAATTGAAGGCTGATGTAAAACGCGAGATTGCAGAATTGAATGACCTCTTTATCGCGGACTTCGCGAAGGGTCGAGGACTGAAACAAACCCGCGCCCGCGAATTGGCGGATGGGCGCGTTCACATTGCATCGTCCGCCAAATCTCTAGGGCTCATCGATTCGATCGAGTCCGTTATCAAGGAAAACAAGAACATGAACACCAATCAATTCGCAGCGTTTGCCGCTGAGAATCCCGAAGATCAGACCGTTAAGGATCTGGTAGCGAAGGGTCACAAGGCAGGCAACGCGGAAGGCGTGCAACAGGAACGCCAGCGCGTGCTGGCTCTGTTCGCTGCATTCCCCGGACGCAACGACTTCATCAAGGCGCAGATCGAAAAGGGCACCGACTCGCAGGCGGCAAAGGCCGACTACGCTGATGTGCTCTTGCAGGAGAATGAACAACTCCGCGCTGCAGCCAAGGCTCCGGCCACTCCCGCTGCTCCTGCGGCGCCCGTTGCATCAGCCGGGCATCCCGGAGCGATCCCCGTTTCTCCCGCAACGATCGAATCGGCGGACGTTGACAACAGCAAAGAGCTTGTCGGCAAATCGCCGAAGGAACAGGCCGCCTGGCTCTGGTCCAACAAGCCTGACGTTCGCAATGAGTACATTAACGAGACTGTTCTCGCGAAGGCGATCGAGCGCGGCAACCACAAGTTCAACTGATTCACTTTCAACTCACCAACCAAACCTTTCGAGGTAATCACACATGGCAACACTCGCAGTAGATAAGGTCCGTCAGTTCCGCAATCTTGGGTCCGCTGTCCAATACCCGATCGTCGCAACCGACATTTTGTATCGCGGCTCGGCGATCAGCCGAAACAGTTCGGGCGATGCCCGACCGCTCTCCACATCCGACAGTGTGTTTCTCGGATTCAACGACGCGAACGCGGACAACAACACCGGCTCGGCGGGCGACAAGCTCGTTGAGGTTTACGTTGAGGGCGAAGTCCTGCTCAGCGTCACCAGCGTCAACGATGACGATGACGTGAGCTCAACTGTTTACGCCAGCGATGACGACACGTTCACGCTTGCCTCTACCGGCAACCTTGCTGTCGGCAAGGTGATGCAGTGGGTCACGGGTACGACCTGCTGGGTCAAGTTCCAAGGGCATGCGTGTCGCAGCATCTAACGTTCGACTGACTTTCACCCCTCAACAATCTTTGGAGATAACAAATGGCAACTGTTGGAACATATGGTTTTCTCGACGACAAAAATCTGATCGGGCTTTTCGATCAGCACTACGAAGGCGCGCTCAGTGCAAACTTTTCTGCAGAGATCGGCATGCCGATGCCGTCTGATTCAGAGACTGAGGATTACGGATGGCTCGGCGCAGCCCCCTCGCTTGATGAACTCCGCGGCGATGACATCGGGCTCGACGGATTCAACAAGTTCACCTACTCCCTGAAGAACAAGGAGTACGCAAAGGGCCTGGTCATCAAGGCGAAGGATCGTCGGCGCGACAAGCTCGGACAGATCAGCACCCGCGTCCAAGAGTTCGCGCAGAAGGCTGCAGAGCACTGGGACTCGCTGACGGCAACGCTTCTGCTTAACGGTGCGACGTCTGGTTACAACAGCTATGACGGAACAACGTTCTTCTCGGCAGCACACGCCGAAAGCGGCACAAGCCAAGTCAACGCGCTGACCAGTTCGCATGTCGCTGATCTCGACGTGACGACGGCAACTGCTCCGACCGCTGACGAAATGGCCAAGATCATTCCCAAAGTCCTGGGCAAGTTCTTTCTGCTCACGGATGACAAGGGCGATCCGATCAACGGCAACGCAAAGAGCTTCACAATCCTTTGTGGCTCTGAGGCAATCTGGGGTCCGACGCTGCACGCGCTGAAGGCTTACAACCTGACAAGCGGCGCATCGAATCCAGTCGTCAGCGTGATGTCGGACGGCTACAAGTTCCGCGTCATCCTGACACCGCGCCTCTCAACGGCAACGTCGAAGTTCTACGTCATCCGCAATGACAGTGTGGTGAAGCCGTTCATCCTTCAGGAAGAAGTGCCGATCACCCCGTTGATGACCGACGAAAGCAGCGATCAGTTCAAGCTCAAGCAGCGGTACATCATGAACATCTACACGAGCCGTGCTGCTGGCTATGGTCGCTGGCAATCGGCGATGCAGTGCACCCTCTCCTAATCCAACCCCTCGCGCCTCGCCTGACCGCGTGGCGCGGGATTGATTCACCACAAAGGAAACAAACACATGTCAGACATCACTGCAACCCAAAGCGTCGAAGAACTGGAAGCGGCCTATGCGGCGATCGCCGATAAGGTGACGGCGCTAGCCAGTCCAAAAAAGCTCAGGATCGACGAACTCGCGTCGATCAACCGCGGCCAGAAGCCATCAACAAAAGCTGGCGAAGAGTATCTCGCGGCGAGGGTCGAAAAGCTGGAGATCTCAAAGGCGCTCGCAAAGGCAAAGGGTCTGGTCTGAAGCAAACACTCCTCAACGATTCCAAACTCGCCGCACTTCGACACGTCCTCGACGTGGCGCGGGACGTGGCTGGCGATCTTGCGGAGCTAGGCGTCTATCGTGGCGGCGTTGCGAAAGCGATGTCGCTGCATTCACCGCACAAGACGGTGCGGCTGTTCGATACGTTCGAGGGCATCCCGCAGCACAGCGAGGCGGATGCATTCCACAAGCCCGGCGAGTTCGCCTGTTCTCTGCTCGAGGTGCAGCGAGAACTGGCGGATTGTCCGAACGTGCGTTTTCATCCTGGATTGTTCCCGGCGACGGCGTGCGGCGAGTGGTTCTCAGTCGCGCATCTCGACGCGGACCTCTACCAGAGCACAGTCGACGGCCTGTGTTACTTCTGGCCGAGGCTCAGTGTTGGCGGCGCGATCGTCTTGGATGACTGGCAATGGCGATTCTGTGAAGGCGTCACGCGGGCGGTAGGCGAGTTCTTTACCGGCTCAGATCATCGCTTTGAAGTTCGGGCGCGACATCAGTTGATTGTGTGGAAGCAATGAGCCTCTTCGACTTACGGCAAGCTATCGAATCCGCAGTTCCGTGGTGGGCACCGTATGCGATACCGATTGCAGCCCTCGCGGCTGGTTACATGATTCACCTGTTCGCTCGCAAATGCAAGTGACCGCAATCATCGCAGCACGCGGCGGCAGTGTTCGCCTGCCCGGAAAGGCGATGCTCCCATTCGCGGGCACGACCATGATCGGTCACAAGATCGACACGCTCAAAGCATGTCGGCTCGTGTCCCGCATCGTGGTCAATACCGACTCCCCAAACATCAGGGCCGAGGCGATCGCGCACGGCGCGGAACTGATCGACGGCAGGGACTATCACGATGACACGCGGGAGATGATCGGTGATTCGGTAGCGAAGGTGAACGCTGCTGACAATGACCTGATCCTCTGGGCTCACCCGACAAACCCGCTGGTATCGGCTCAGACGTATAGGATCGCGATCGAGATGTTCCAGTTCACGGCAACTCGGGCGGTATTCGATTCGCTGTGCAGTGTCTATGCCGTGAAGCGTCATGCGTGGATGGGCGGGCAACCGATCAACTACAACCCCTGGGCAGAGCGTCACCAACTCGCCGCGGACCTTCCGCCAATCTGTTTTCAGGATGGCGCGATCTTCATTCAGCCCGCGGGGCAGATGTTGGCGAATCGGTATTTCTTCGGGGCTAACCCGCTCCTGTTTGTGATGCCTGAAAACGAAGTGTCGGACATCGACACCGCTGCGGATTACCAGCGCGCCATCTCGCTCCTATGAACGTCGCAATCCTCTTGGCTGGGCCGTCACTGGCAAAGCTCACCGCTGCCCCTGATGCGGATCTGCTGATCGGCGTAAAGCGTGCGGCGCTTCGCTTCCCGTGTGACTGGTGCGTCGTGCTCGATATCCCGTGCCTGCGGTCCGACTGGTTCCGGCAGGTGGATGCGGAGCAGTACCTGACCCGGCGTGACTACCGACCGAAATACACGACCCGGCCCGGCGTGACATGCGAGGAAATGGAACTCGTCTATCCGCCAAGTACCAAGGCGAAGCATTGGAACATGTTCAGTTCGTCGGCTTCGCTGGTCCTGGCCAAGTTTCTCGGCGCGAAGCGAATCGATGTCTACGGCGCTGACTTCGGGCAGGCAGAGAATGATGCAGAGTTCGACGGCTACCGCTCACCCGAGGCGAGATACACGACCGACCGATGGGAACTAGAGCGAAGCGTCTGGGACGAAACGACACGCCTGATCGGAATCGAGGTAACGCGCCATGGGCTTGATGGATGACGTCGACAAGATCGTTTTCGACATGGCGTTTTCGAGCGCCGATCAGATGTCAGGTGTCGAGTCGTTCACCTACCACCAGCACGGCGGCAACGTCGTTCAGGTGTACGGCTCAGTTCTTCGAGAACAGACAACGTTTGACCCGATACGCATGGCCCCCGTGAGGCGGCTCCGCGTCTGGGTCAGCAAAGAGCAAATCCCGTTTGTCGATTGCCCTGGCGACTCGGTTGAGATCGCGGAAACGCTGGGCGGTCAAGTCAAACGGTTCGCGGTTCAAGAGATCCTCAATCAAGATGCGGGCGGCTGGGAACTGCTGCTCTAAAGGAAAAACCAATGGCTACCCCAACTGTCATCCAAGGCGATGTGCATATTGTCGGCGCGCTCACCGGCGCCAGCATCACGCCTTCATCATCGACCGTGACCGATGCGTCGGTATCGGCATCCGCGGCGATCAGTGCGTCAAAGCTGGTCCACCAGCAGATCATCAACCTGCCTTTCACCGGCACGGCTGTGAGCGGAACCTACGGCTTTCACATCGCCTACGGTGCAGGCACGATCGTTGCGATCTCCGCTGGCTCGGTGACTGCCGCATCAGGCGCGGCGACTTTCACGGTCGACTTGAAGAAGGGCGGATCATCCGTCCTGTCGAGCGTCATCACACTGGACAACGCGAACACCGCGCGAGTCGCTGAGGCTGGGACCATTTCCAGTGCGAGCTACAGCGCGGGCAACTTCTTTGAGATCGTCACCGTCGCGACCGCTGGCGGCGGCACACTCCCGACCGGCGTGGTCATCAGTGTCGTCCTGCGCGAGAACCCGAACCCGTGATGAAAAACGAATTGACCATTCAGATCCGATCGTCTCCGGAATTGGTGACAGTGCTTCGCGGCCTGCGGGCTGCATCCAACGCACTCGAACTGATTCCGGACTGGCATCAGTCGGACAAGGTGAAGCTCCAAAGGCGTCTTAAAAAGGCTTTCAAAGTCGTTCGGCAATCGCTCGAAGCAAGATAAATGCAACTCGGTATAGCTATTTCAGACGTCGAGATGAAGGCGCTTCGCGCCGTTCTGAACCCGCGCCAGTACCGGCAGGCGATGTATCAGGCCACAAACCGGACGACGCGAAAGCTTCGCGTGATGGCGGGCGATGTGATCCGCTCTCGGCTGAACCTGCGAAAGAAGTTCATCGACGCCCCGAACTCGGACCAAGCGGCGATTTCCGCGACGTTCGACCGATCAACACAGACCGGCAAGGTCGTCACCCAGCGCAAGCCGATTCCGCTCTCGGAGTTTCCGAACAGCGAGAGCAAGGCGGGCGTCACGGTGATGATCGACAAGACGCGGCCCCCGTTGACGCTGCGGCACGCATTCAAGGCAACGGTTCGCAGCAAGAAGCAGGCGGCGCAGGACATCTCACACAAAGGCATCTTCGCGAGAAAGAAGATCGATCAGGCGGTAGCAAACTGGTTTATGAAGGTGCACGGGAAGAATGATCCCGACACGATCGCTCGCCTGACTCAGAGCGGCTACGGACCCGGAACTACCACGTTGACGCGCTCGACGGAACGGAACGCAGGGCTCAAGCGCTACAACGACAAGGGCTACGCCTGGAGACTCCCGATCGGGACTCAGTTCAGCACTACGCCTTACGACGTTCAGAAGCTGCCTGAAGTCTTGGAGCCGCTGCTAAAGAACGCGGGCAACCTTTATCGCGACGAACTCGGCAACCAGATTAGCCGCTTCACGGGCGGGCGCATCAAGTCGCTGTCGACGCTCGTTCTCGAATCGGGCGAATCGGACAACTAATGCCAATCACCGAAACCATCGGCGAGCAGATCGTTCAAGCGATCGTCACCGCGCTCAAGGCGGTGCAGCGACCGACCTACAACGTCAGTGCGGATGTGCAGCGTGTGTCTGTCATCGGCAACGGCACGATCAGCCCGAACAAAGACGTACTGATCGAGGTCGTCTCGCGTGCCCCCGTGCGCGACTACACCTCGGGCTATGCGGGCCGCGCCTTCTACAACGCGGTGGTTCTGCTCGCGGTGAACGTGAAAGCATCATCGCGCGACACCAGCGCGACCGACACCGTGCAACAGCGTGTACTCGCGGACATCACCAAGATCGTCGAAGCCAATCGACAGTGGGGCGGGCTCGCGGCGGATTCGATCATTACCTCGCCCAAGTTTGGATACGACGAACAGCTACCCGGCGTGGATCTGATGATCGATATCAACTTCTTCACGTCCGCGACCAACCCCTACTCATTGACCTGACCGGAGATTCAACATGGCTTACAAATGCTCTCGCCTGCGCGTGCTCGGGGCAAAAATCGAAACGACCGCGGGAACTGCCGAAAGCATCACCGCGGCAGAAGCGACCGTTCCCGTCTTCAACGTCAACTACACCGAGAACACCAGCTTCACCCGACGCGAGAATGATCTTGGCGGCAAGCTCAAAGGCCGACGCGGGCCGCTCATTGCAACGCTGTCTTTCGACGTCGAGATGATGGGCCTGGGCTCGGCTGGCGATCCGGTCTGGGCGACGACGTTTCTTCCACCTTGCGGCTTCGTCGGCTCGGGCGGCGTCTACACCTACACGCGCGTCTATGCGAACCAGAAGACGCTGACGCTCAAGTCATTCATCGACGGGCAGTATCGTCTTGTTCACGGCGCTGCGGGTGCCTGCCGACTCACCTACAACGCGGGCGGCATCAGCTACATGAACTTTTCGTTCACCGGCATTGCCAACCCCGAAGGCGACACGTCGAACATCACCCCGACGCTCGTGACCACTCAGCCGCTGCTTGGTGCAACGATCTTCACCTACCACAACGGAACGTCTGCGGTGACGCTGACCGGCCCGAGTGGAGTCATTGACTGGGGCCAAGTCGTGCAGCCCATTGAAGACCCCAGCACGGACGGATACCGGCAGTTCTGTGTCGCGGATTACAAACCGATCATGACCTGCGAGCCTTACGGCGAAGCGGCGAGCGTGATCGATTTCAACGGCGATTGGGTGGCCAACGCAGAGCGAGCGGTTCAGTTGAAGATCGGCAGCGGCACGGGCGGCAACTGCATCGACATCAACGCCAGCAAGGCGAGCCACTCAAGCGCTCCGTCGTGGGGCGAGCGTGGCCGACTGGTGACGCGCGGGCTCAACTTGGATTTCAACGACAACACCGGCCCGACCATTTCTTTCCTCTAAACCTATGAGCAATCTTGCAGACCCCAACTCAACAACGACCTTCACGTTTGAATCTGCGGCGGGCAACGTTCGCCTGAAGATTCGGGCCAAGTTCCTGTCAGAGCGAGACTCGATCAAGCTCGACGAGCTATGGAAGACGGCGCGCGAACTTCTCATCAAGGGCGATCCGGCCTGGTTCGCAATTCGCGATGAGATGCTTCAAGTCGGCATCGTCTCTCCAACTCTCGACGAATTGAAAGACAAGCTCTCTCGGACCGATCTGGAATCGCTCGCGATCTTTTACCCGTCGCAGATCGCAGACATTGAGGCCGAACTGGGAAAATCGAGATCGCTGCCGCAATTCATACGGGAGTCCTCTGCGGGCGATGCGGCTGCCGCGTCAGCGATCACACCACCGGCAGCAAGTGCGACCCCCCCGACGCCAGCAGTCCAATCGTCCTGACCTGCGGACGATGCGCCGGGAAGGGCTGCGAGCGGTGCAGTGGTAAGCCACGGCTTGTCCTGCCGATATCCCCATCCGAGTTTGTTGGATCGCTGTGGCGGTATGTCGATCTCTTCCGTTTTGCGGACAAGGGCACGCTTCCGGTTAGCGGCGGCGTGCTCGACCAGACCGCTGTTTTCCTTCGATTGATGGACGCATGGCGCACCGCATGTGCCGTCTACAAGTCATCCGATGAGTGATATCACCACGAAACAGATTGAGATCGTCCTGAAGGGACGCGATGACGGCTCTCTGAACCTGCTCGGGCAGGCGGAGCGCCGCGTCTCGTCTTTGGCTGCCGCGCTGAAGCAGGGCGGCGACATCGGTGAACTCTCCGGCGTCAAAAAGTTTGGAAAGAACATTGGCGAGTTCTTGGGCCTTGGAGATCGTTCTGCGGCGATCAAGGGCAACGCTGACACCCTCCGAACTGATGCCGCGGTAAAGCTTCGCGATGAGTATGAGAAGATTAATTCAGAGCTAGCTACTGGGCAGGCAACAGAGCTTCGCATTGCGAAGCTGATGGATCTGA
>ERZ724522.1374-NODE-1374-length-13195-cov-4.127854_pt1 | contig 13195 bp, 9 predicted proteins | sample MGYA00376055_ERZ724522 | MGnify/ENA primary metagenome ERZ724522 (study PRJEB28724, sample SAMN07190884) | wastewater metagenome | isolation source: effluent of sewage treatment plant in Hong Hong | place: Hong Kong | collected 2016-03-17 ... | reverse complement strand
CAACGCTACCCACGAATATACGCTAGCGGCCTCAGTGACAAATGCCGTTATGTTCGTACCGTCCATATTGGCCCGACGGATCTTATTCTGGAACGGCTCCTGCCAGAATATATGTCCGGCGGCGGTATCCAAAACACAGTTGACCGCGTACTGGATATTACTGACTACGGCCGTCAGTCCGGTACCGTCCGTTTTAACCTTTTGTATCAAGCACGGATACGTAGCCGGTGCGTTGCCAAGAGGGTTGACGAAGTATAACTCATCCTCGATTGAGTCTATATCTAGTCCGAACAAAGCAACGCTACTGTTAGAAAAGTCTAAGACAGTGCGCACTCCGCCGCCGCTCACGGTAGTAGCGTATATTTTGTCACCAGCTGTAAAATACAGCGCGGAGCTATCAGCGTTTATTGCTATATCGACTACGTTAGCGACGTTACTGACTATAGTAGTTGTAGCGCCGGTATGCAGATTTACTCTAGCGACAGCACTAGAGTAGAAATCAGCAACAAACAGGTAGTCATTTATTTCGTCTACAGCCAGGCCATATGGTCCTGCAATCTGATCCGTAACAAGACGTATATCTGAGCCGTCAAACAGGCAGCTATAAACGTAGCCCCTGTAGTCCGACCAGAAATATCTGCCAAATTTGAGGCTGCCCTTAACGCATCTGGCATACGTCAGATCTGGCGCGCTAAGCACAGTGTCAACCCACTCAGGCGCGCTATTAGTTGCGCGCAAACGTGGGTAAGGTACAGATGTCGTATCCTTTAGTTGATCCAGCCAGAACAAGTATCTGGCTTCGCCGGATAACTCTACCGACGTAGTCTCTTCTTCTGGCGTACCGTCACTGGTAGACGGTGCGTCGCCGTAAGTACCGCACAAAAATAGATTACTAATCAGCGATCTAGGCGAGTCTGTTTCATCGTAGAAAGCGACCGGGTCTAGGCTAATACTGTCGGCAATCAGAAAACCTCTAACGACGTTACTCTGACCGTCGCTGATATAAAACGTGCTAGCCTGGTCATCGTAAGCGAATGTTATACAGCGGACGCCAGTGTCGTTTGAATCAAGTATTTTAACTACGTCCGAACCGTCCAGATCTGCGTGATACACGCCGCCGACAACAGCGTCTACAGTAACTCCGCCAAAGTATATTTTTGCGTCTACCGTACTAACATAAATATCGGTAACAGAAGACAGACCAGTTATCAAGTTTGTCTTGTTGGTGCCGTCTAAATTGAACCGGGTAAGTGCTACTTCACCGCCGCTAAGCGTGCTGGTGTAAATGTAGCCGCTTACCAAGTCGACAAAGAAGTGCGTCGGCCGGTAATCCACACCGCCTATAGCAGCTTGTGCAACTATCTCTGACTCTGTTCCGTCTAATAGACTCACCGTAGTGATACGCGCAGAACGTAGTCCTGTCGCTTGTAGAACGTACGCCAGATCGTTAGCTACATCGACCGCTAAGCCTAACGGCGAATTTTCGACAGCTGCCCAGCTTTTTATTGTCGTATAAACGCCGCTAGCCATGTCTAACACTAGCAGTAAGCCACCAGCAGGGGCTTGTACCGCGTCGTGAAAGTACATGGTCATATAGAGCTTTTGATTTGTGTAGTCTAGCCAAGCATCAGACACGTAGTACTGATACCCGGCGTAACCAGGCGCTAAGAAAGTCGTCTGATCGTACGCTGCTAGGTCGATAGACAGGATTTTATAGCTACGCACTAACCACAGGTGATGGCAGTCCGTCTCTGTTGGTTCCACCGTAGACGGTTCTTCTGACGACGCCTCTGGCGTAGTGGTGTCTTCGTCACTGTACGTAACGACTAGCTTCGGATTAAGCGAGCTAACGCACGGCTCTTCAACTCTGACTCGTCGCGGATTTGGGCCCGCGTTAGAATTGTCATCCATAATATGCAGCATGATACTATTGCCAGCTGCATATCCTGGTAGGTCTATATACTCCTGAATGATGGCAGCGATATCCGGAGTCTGATACTTATGGTCGGCTAGCCAGCCGTCCGTAGGCGCCCACGGTACGGTGCTTGTTAACAAGTTACTAGCGGACGCTTCTGCCGCGTTAGCATCCGCTAGTTCCGTAGCGTTACTATTGTCTTCCGCCGCGATCAGAAGCTGTATGTTACTACCGCCAGAATTACCGGCCGCAGTAAACTCTAGGTACGCTTCGACGATAGTAGCCCCGGTCGGTACGTTACATGTAAACAGCAGCGACGCATTCTTATACTTACCGTTGCTGGGCGCATCGTCGCAGCCACCTAGCCATAAGTCAGCGGTGGAAAATACGTCGTCTATGCCCCACCAGACAAAACTCGGGCAGCCAGACTCTTCTACTGGCGGATCAATTATCGGCGGCGTCGCAGACACTGCGGCAGAGTACTCTGACGCAATATCATTTAGATACTCCGCCAGTATTGCCAAATCGGCGCTAGTTACAGAGCCGTTGCCCGAAACATCTAAATACGGTTCACCATTTGCGCGAACATGCGGCGGACCTAGCGGCGTAGGCGTTTCACCTGCCGCGACAGCGTCTAACCAATTAGCTAACAGTGCGTAATCGCGCCCGTTAACATGGCTACCGCCGTTTACAGCTAGCGCGTGTAGCGTATTAGTCCAGCCCGATATCGACGTCGGCGGCGTGGCTGCAACAGCTCTTACACGGTAACTAAATGTTAAGTTGGTGTTATGTACAAAAGTCGGATTGGCCGTAAAGCCAATTAACTGTTCGTAAAAAGCTCCCGGTAAATAAGCGTATACTTCAAAATTAGATTTGCCTGGTACGCTATCGTGCCAAGTTATTGTGACAGCTCCGCCGGAGCGGCTAGCCGCTATGTTACTAGGTGCTGACGCACGCATTACGCCTTGCTCGGCAAAACGTAGCGCTGGTGTCGCGGACTCACTAATCTGGCGTAGTTCTGCCGGGTCAGACGTCAAGTTCCATCTGTACAGGTAGTACAGACTAGCACTCTGCTCAGATACGACCCAGCACGACTGCTCATCAGCGTCTACGGCTCGACAGTTAGGTAGTGTAAGCGCAGCCACATGTGAAACAGCACCGGAATCAATGTCGTAACGCACAACTTCACTGCCGACGGCATCTGCGATAAACAGATAATCACTGTTTACTGCCAGATCTCGGCAGGAGTCAATATCACCGGACAGATCTTTCAAAAATACATCTGAAGTGCCGTCAATATTACACGATCTTAACTCTAGCGTATCATCGACATAATACAGCTTGGTACTGCTAACCGAGTATCTTAACGTTAGAATTTCGTCTGTGTGCGATACTATGACAGCAGGAGTCCACGTAGCGGTATCTGCCTTGTAAATATCCGAACCTACGGACCAGACGAGCGAAGCAGACTCGTAGTCGACTGAAATTGCTGACGGCTTACTACTAAGTTCAATGCAATCTTCAAAATACTCCAGGCCGATGGCGCCATCCAAACCTGTTCTGCGTATAAACCAAGCAGACGCCGCGCCTGTAACAAAGTACAGGTAGCCATTTCTTCTGTCCAGCTCTAGTAGTACTATTGGTTGGTCGCTAGCCAATATGGTTTGTCTACCGAGCCCATCTATTTGCGCGCGGACAATCTCGTTACCACTAACAAAGTATACGTAACGCGCAAACGGCGCTACGTATAAACTGGCTTCGTTGGACCAGTCGGATCGGCTCTTAATAGCCGATAAGTCGCGGTTGTTATAGTACTGCGCCAGTGTGTGCCAAACGTCGGTATCGGATACACCGTCGGCGTTAGCCCAATTACTTGATCTCGCTGCCTCTGTAGCCGTTAACCGACCTAGTAATCCAAGGCCGTGTGCATCGCCAAGCCCGGCATAGTCATATTCCGAATAGTCGTAAGCAGGATAGTTAGGCGTCGGCGAAATACCGCTATTTCTAGACAGCATGGCGTCGCCAACTATTCTACGAATATCTAAAATGTTGACTAACCCGTCGTCATTCCAGTCTAGCGGGTCGCTACGGCCAACGCCCAAAAATCTGGGCGGCATATATAGCCCAGGGTACGCCGCCGGTGTATACGTGTAATAGCTAATGCGGTACGTAGCTGTCTTAGTTATGTCGGCTGTGTTATCGGTGTAGGTGTTATTGACTGGCGACATTTGTATGCCAGCAAGTCGCTGCCAGCTGCCGCCATCGTATTTTCTCTCAATATGGTAGCATAGAGCCGGTACGTTAATAGGCGCTGTCCACGAGAGGACAGGCTTACCGGAGGATAGTACTACGCTTAGGTCACTCACAGCGGTGTACTGTAGTGGCGTGGGATAAGCAGGAACCGTTATTATCGCTGTGGCTGAAGACGTCTCTGACACGTAGTAGTCACGTACGTCGCTAGCCAGTATGCGTACACCGGGTGCTATCCAGTCGGACTGTATAGTCAATCTATACTCGTACGTACCCGCCAGTAACCAGCGGTGATAGATCGTGTTACCAACCTTGCTGTTATTGGCGTAGAATAACGTCTGCCAAGCGCCGCCGTCGCGTCTAACCTCAACCCTAAACAGTTCCGGATATGGTGTGTGCCTAATCCACGGTATAGGCTGAGTATGCCCAGGTCCGTACTGCGCGGCAATTATATCACTAGTGTAACGATTAGAAGCGTTAGGCAGCGAAGACAGCACTTCGACTTCGATAACTGTAGCGGATATTACCGCAATAACCTTACCGGCTACAGAACCGCCCTGACCTGGTCGAGGCGGTATATTCGTTATGAACAAATCGCCAACTTGAAACTGTGTTACGGAGCCTGGCTCTAACTCGAAGCGCCATCGAGGTGCGCTACCAGTGCCTGCCGCCTGATTGTATACTCTTAATATGTTGCCAGTGTGGTCGGGCACCGTATTAATTGTGAGCTTTATCTGGTGCGGAGAAGCAGAGCCACCTGGTGTAACTAGTTCAGCAGTGATAGACGGCGTAATTGGCCAAAAAGTGCTCATGATTACTCACAATCCGGTGCCGGAACACAACCTCTGTCGCCGAGTCTAGAGCCAAGAATAACCATGTCTGTCTGGGTAGTTCTCGCCTCTATGCTGACCAGTATGTTTTCCAGCGTAGTTGCCTTAGACCCAAAATTTTCTAACGTACGCGTTATCGCCTGTAACTCCGGACAGCCGCAGCACGGCTCTGAGCATTTATCTCGAAGAATAAGCTCATGCTCGCCGGGCTCAATTTCTATGCACGAATCACCGGTTAGCGTAAGATTACCGGCAAGATCAGGCCCAACCATACTAATAGTCTTGATAGGTCGTGCTTGATCTGTGTCGCAGACGCAGTCTTCTGACAGACCGGCGCCGTCTATGGCGTCGAGTAATATTACCGGATCTTCACCATCTTCTTCGACTACTCTTACTCGCATATTGGTGCCGCCAGCTATGACGACTCTACCCGTAAACTCATCTGAGTCATCTAGACCATTTCTGGCCTGCACGGACATAACACCGCGAATATACGGGTGGATCGAGTCTGGCTCCAGCCTGCTTGCCTCAAAGTTGAAGGAGAAGATGCCCGATGGCTGTCTGTCTATATCGCCTAGCGAGCCAATCTGCACGAAACCTCGGCAGTCTCTAAACGTCTGGCCAACTCCGTACAGATTGTAGTAATTACCGCGACGGTGTCCTGATTTAGCTATAGTCGCCTGGGCAACTATTACTTCTTCAGATCCAGTGTAGTACCCAACTGTTACCGAGTAACCAGTTGAGTAGACGCCCAAGCTTTTTATGAAAAAGTTACCAGTCTTTATACTGACGCCAGCGTGTACTGACATGGTAAGCCCGACAATAAAATTGTCTGGCACTTTAAGCGCGCCCGTCACATCTACCAATGTAGATTCTAACGCAAATGGGTAACGTCGCTGCTCATTGTGGTGCGTCCACTCTAGTGACCTAACATCAAGAGACATTACACAACTCCCGTTATTACACCCGAGTGCCTAATGACATGTATCTCGCCAGCAAACCCATCTCCGCCAGCAGCATCTCGCTCTAGCGTGAATTGAATAACAGCACCTGGCGTGGCGGCAATGTTGGCGCTAGTAACCTCGACGTATGTATTCTCGGTCATCGCCGCTCCAGGTATCGTCAGAGATACGGCAGAATCGGTTAGTACCAGCGGCTCAGCACTGCCGTCTGGTCTAGGTAGCACTCTAGCTGTTAACGTTAGCGTCGGTAACGTTCCGTTGGCTCTGGCTAGTAACCAGAAGCGTAGCGCCACATTAACTGTGTCGACCTCTAGTCCGTACGGCACACTAACTTCTGCACGATAAGATGTTTTGCGTTCGTCGGGAAAGCCTAACGCCGTAACATCGCTATAGTTTTCTTCCGTAGCGCCTTGTAGCCGAACCGATAATACTGGCAACTCGTAGCCTGTGACAGACGACGAGACGGTGACTGTGCAACGGCCAACAGCATAATCGTTAGCGTCAGTACTGTCGCCTGTGACCAACACGTTGCTGCTGCCTGACTTAATTCCGCTAACTACGGGCCCGCGTGTAAATTTGCCGTTCGACAAACCTTTCAGCGCGATATAACCGGCGGTGTCCTGCGCCGTGTCCAGAAGCAGGCTTAAGTCTGCGTCTATTTCCAGGTCGCCGGTATTCTGATCTTCGTCTGCGTTATTAACACAGCGTATAGTTATTACGCTGCCTTCTTTGGCAACTAGGCTGGTTACTACAGACCCCGACGTATAAAACTTTGGCCGCGAGTACCACAGACGCATAGCCATAACAGGACTGCCGTCTACAGTGGTGCCGCCATAATCCTCAGGCCACGGCTGGTTACCATCTACGGCGCTCATCCACCATATACCATTTTCGTCGATCTGAACCAGGTTCTCCAAGTCAGGCAAAATAGTAGCCGTGCCGGTGAACCACTCGATTGTTGCTCCGGCCAACGGTAACGGTGGCCATGCATTAGCCAGCTCGCTAGCAGCTATATTGTAACCAAAGACAGCTCCAGCCGGTGCTTTGTCGTTAAAAGAAGCGTGGTCAGCCGGTAACCAACCAATTACGTCGGCGTCAGGAATTAAAATCTGCCATTCGCCTGGCAATATCGGGTCACCGTTGCCATCTACGGATACAAGTAGTGATGCCGAACCAGCTGGGTAGCAATTGAGCGCAAACTTGTAGTGCTGGTGCGAGCCAAATAGGTCATTTGCGATAATATTAACTAGCACGTTACCAGAACTATCTATAACCAACACAGGTATGCCGATAGGCGGCTCGGAACTGACTAGCTTGCCAGCAGTAGTGCCGGACAAATAGTACACTCCTGCCGTGACAGTCCCGTCTATCGCCGCAGACATATCTATCTTTGCCACACCGGCTAGAAGAATGTCGCCAGTAGTTGAGCTAGACTTTTTAGCACAAATACCCCACAGCTTTGCCTTATCGTCGGTAGTTATTACTCCGTTGATTATGCTTGCTGCGGCTTTGGCTTTATTGAACACACCAGCGATAGAATCGAAATAGACAGGCATACCGACAGATACACTCGCGTCGAATACAACGCCGCGACGATATATTGCCGCGCTGTTTTCTAGACTTTCAACGCGTGCCAGTAAGTATTCGTACAGCCTAAGTAGCTGCGCGTCCGGAATGTTAACAGACGCTGCGCGAACCGGGTCGCCGTCAGTTACAGCTCTTAACAACGTTGAAAAATTGCTCACAGTTAGACTCCTGTTAGGCTACTGGTTGAAAAGAGCTTTTCCACTTAATACCGATCTGCCCGTTAGCTAGCTTCTCTAACTGCTTACCAGCCTCGCTAAAATACCAGCGAGCAAAAACTATGTCTTTGGTTGGGTCAGTCTCATCGGTCATGGCTACTAAAGCACCGCCGTACACTCGGCTGCCAGCCGCATTAGAGAACGCAAGACCATTTTCGCCAACTGTACCGGCTGTATGGCTTAGAAATATGCCAGTGTCCGGCAGAAGCAGCCCTGGATCACTTTTTTCCTCGCTAGTTGCTATAACTGGCACGCGAAGATAATCTTGGCTACCGGTCAGCCCAGTAAAGTACTCTAGTTGATCCGCCGGGTCTATTACAGGCGGAGTAACAGCACCGCCAGAGTTGTCAAACTCTATGTACATACCATTTACGTGATAACTGCGTCCATCGGCAACGCCACGCATTAGTCGCTGCAAAATAACGCCCCAGCAGTCTGTTAAATCGTTCTTCTGCTCTGACACAAACTGCCAAGAATTTAAATCGCCGCCGTCAGGCAGGCGATAGACGCTAACACGCCCTTGGTACATGTTTTTACGAATTTTGGTGAGCATAAGCGGGTTATTCTCTACGCACAGGGTGTATCGGTGTAGAATAGGTCAACTTCTTCGTAAACTAGATCGCCGGTTATTACCTCGTCGATATCTTCTGCCTGCAACCAGGGCTCAACATCCTCGGTGGGTCCAGGTATCACAGCCGTAGTTACGTCTAATTCTAAGTACAACAGCAGTACAAACCAAGGCGGGATTAGCTTGCGAAGCATACTAGAATTAATTAACTCCGGCCTGCTTATGCCGTCGCTAATTACAGTTATCTTAGCGAGCGCGCAGTTGAATCTTAAGACGTTTTTGACTAGTAGCTCACACGGGTTAACCGTGCTTGGCAAACTAGCCGCAGTAGGCTGCGATACGGCTGCTGCGCCGCGTACGTCTAGTAACTCTGCTAGCGTATTAAGTCCCTGCTCTATTGCGCGACTGTGCATGTCATCAAAAAATAGCGCGACGTCGCTGGCGCTGCCGGTTAATTCAAATGATACTTTAGTTTTGCCATTAGCACCTTCCTCTACTACGAGCGGTACCTCTCGATTCGGAAAGAACAGCGTGCTAGAGAAATTCGCAGGTAACATTCCGACATCCAGCGCTATACCTGGTACGTCAGGTACTTCACCACGCGATAAGTCGTAAAAAGTCACCGTATCGAATAAGGAAGCACCTTCGTATACTACGTCACCGGCGACATGCAAAACGCCTGCCTGCAACTCGCCACGGTACACATTTTTGTCAGTGACGACTAGCTGCGAGTCGGCCTCTGTGATCACTGCCTCAACTATTTCTGTGCCCGCCGCTACCGGAGAGCTAAATATATAGCCCAGAGCATCGGCCACTGACTTATGCGACGTACCATGCGTAAAGCCATCAAGCGTTGCGGCAATTAATCCTTTGTACGCTGAAGAAGTAGCTTGCGCGGCAAAAAGCATGTAACCGTAGTTATCGTACAGATAAGTACGGTCCCATTGCGACGCGTACAACCAGAGCGTTGCTGACTGATCTGTCACATTACCGGCGTCGTCGGCTAATGGTTCTATCTCAAACGCGCGCTCAAATGGATTGCTAGCAAAGTAGATGAACCCATTGCTTAAGTAAAAATCTACACCGTTCACCAGCACAGTAACATCGTCAACGGTTATGCGACTAGTAATTATAGGTATACTAACTAAGCCTTTAGGCAACTCAACGCGGAATACTCCGGTAGTTATGTTAGCACCATATGCGTAACCGGCACCATACGCCACATCGTCTCCGTAGCGTAAGCTGTCGCGTATCACCTGCGACTCAAGCACACGCAATGCGTACCACTGCTCCACATGGTGAAGCGGAACTGTGTCTCGGCTTAACACCGCAACTAGTTCGCGGTAATTAAAATTTGCTTGGCGGTACTCTTGTGCAATAGCAAACATTACGTCTGCCACCAGATCGGCACCGACGTACATTGTTTTCCAAAAATCGCCGTGTATGTCTAAAAAAGCATACTTATCGTCGGTAAGCTGTTCCGGAAACACAAAAGACATTGTTAGACACTCCGTAAACAAAATATGCCTGCCGCTATTAACGGCAGGCATATCGTTACTGTTAGTTTCGGACTATCTTCGACGACCGAAAACAAACCTGGCTGCGCGTTGGCGCGGAAGCTCGCCGTTTTGCCGCTTCTCTGCTCGACGTGCTGCCGCTCGGACAGCGATTCGTACCGGAACAAGCGCGACACCACCGGCACGCTTTACGACGCGGAACCCTACTCGACCAGCCGCTCGTGCGCCAGATCTTACAGGAGAGAAAGCTCCGACGCTACAGGCTCCGCTGCCGCAGTCGACGTAGGCAAAAGCCGACTGCGCACAAAACAGAGCAAAACTAAACGCCGCAATCTTAACTAAACCTTTCATGTCTACCTCCTAAACCAAAATGGTAAATCAGTTAGCACAGCCGTCTGCGCATTCTTCTGGACACTTAACGCTATCCTGACAGCCGCAATTACTTTTGCAATCACAGCCAGTCAAGGTAACCATTACAAGCAGTACAAGCAGTAGTAAACTGGCTGTTGATTTAAGCATTGCAACCCCTGCACGTATCGTGCGCTTCGTGTCTGACTTCGTGTTCGGCTATGGTTGTCAGCAGCTCTGCCGTAGCTTTAGCCACTAGCGCAAAAACTGTTGCTTTAGCTCTGGCGTCAGCCGGTAACTGGTCCCACGGCACTAAGTTGTTATGTTCCTTCGTAGCCGGATTAAACTCAGGCCCGTACACCCAGCCGTCTGCTAGATGCTGCGCCATCCAAGATTCGTGGCGCGATTGCGGGTCATCGGCGACATTGGCGCACAGTTTGAGCGCAGCTACGCGGCGAGCGCGCTGTTCCTCATCGAACAAGCGAGTATCGTAAGCCTGCTGACCAAGTAGCGCGCGTATCTGACCGGCAATCTCGCCTTGCAGTCGCTCCATCCTACGCCATATAGCCTCTGCTAGTTCAGGGCTACATTGCTGGCAGGTACTAGTCGTATCCATCACCATCTCCTGAATAAGAGCCGACGTCTGTAGGTTCTCTGGTAACCGTTACTCTGCGATTGCGCGCAAGAGCCGTCGACGCAAATCTCTTCCGTAGTTTCGTTTTCGTCCGCTAGTTCATCCACAGGACCAGTCAGATCTTCTTGCGTAAGTTCTGGCTGATCGGTAGGCCCTACGTTGCCGGTTTCGTTGCTATTATCGTCATCGTCTGGCGGTTGCACTTTGCCAGTACCTTTGCACGGTATGCACATTTTCGGAGCGACTACTCCGTCAGACACCTTGCCTACGCCGTTACAGTAGAAGCATTTATCGCCTACTTTCTGCTTAGGTACTTCTGCGGCAGCGTCACTAGTGACAAGCCCTGCGGTAATCGCCAGACGTGCTACTAGAGCCGGGTCTGCTTTGGAGGCAATCGCCGGTGCCTCGCAGCCTAAAGCCGTGAGGCACAAAACCATTACAGCGTTTCTAACTCGCATTAGCCTAAAACTCCTGTCCATAATCTGTCCAGTTTGCGCGCAGGCCAGCCGTCTAAATTGGACAACGCTGTGAAGTACCTGTTTTTAACAGAACTCCATCTCGCCCAGAAAGCTCCTTCTGGAATGTTGATGTTAGTACCGCGTATTCTGCGCGGTCCGCTGTTCCAGATACCCCAGGAGTTCATTACCAGTACCAGCGGCTCTTTATAGATAGCCTTGATTATCTCGCGGTCATCCGCGCCGATAATGCTCATGGCGTGAGCCCATGAGCCGCGTCGTACCGACACCCCATTCTCATCGCGTGACGAACTAAATCCTTCGCCGCCGCAGCTCGAAACACCGTAACCGTTGTAAAGCATGTCGCGCATAGCTTCAAAGCTATTAACGACTGCTGCCTGACGGATATAGTGCTTACTGCCATGCTCGTAATACGACTTAGGAGGTTGCCGCGCACCATACAGACCGGCAAGACGGCCGGAGTAGACGGTAAGGTCTACAGGCGGAGTCAGATCGGTATAGTTTATTCTCGGCCAGGCGCAGCCAAGCTCTTTGAGCATTACTTCGACTGATGCCGAACACGACCAGCCGTCGCCGTTGTAGCCGCGACACCAGTACAGACTCTCGGAAGACAAAACTCCGTTTTTAATACCTACGTCACTAATCAGCGGCGCACCTTCGACTTTGCCAGTTACCGGGTCAGGTTTTCGGGAAAGTACCTCGGAGCATAGCAGAATAAGCGCGGCATTTTTGCCGTCATGGGAAACGCAGTCGCCGCGTTGTTGTGCAGCACCCGGATAAGCACCGGGATATAGTTTTTCTACGTTAAGAAACGGAACAACTAGCTTGCCCTGCCCAGTCTCAGCTAAATTAAACGCGTGGCAAGCGTCGTCGGCGTTTGCGTAGCCGTTTCTTGAGCGAATAGTTGAAACAAGACGCTCTTCTGCTTCGCGGTCTTTCCAGACACCGGCGAATCCGCGTTCGTACATGTCGCGGATATTGCTGGCTATTGCAACCTGACCCTCGGGCCAGCGTTGAGTTCCTTTTAAAAATTCGCGAGCCATTTATTACCTCACTGCTGGCAGGTCCAAGCACACGCCTTTAGTACGACCACCATCTTGGCCTTCTTTTCAGGCGACAATCCAACTTCCTCGTCGCCAACCGTATTGGCATCTCGAAGAGTATTTTTGATTATCTCTGACATGGCCGCCTGCCAACCAGTAAAACTACCGGCGTATGTAGAGTTACCGTAAGCAAGGTCACCGGCGTCGACAAACCAGGCAGTCAGCCTACCTGATGTGTCAATCTTATTTCCAGTGTCCCGCTCCAATACGTCTGCGGCGGCAACGTAAAACGAAGCCAGATCGCGAGCACCGGGCTTGCCGGTTACGACTGGCGCTAGCGGTGACACCAGCTGTTTGTATTCTGCCGTAGGCTCAGGCACCTTCACGACCGTTACCCCGGTGGCGTTGAGCAGGCTCAACTTGCTGATGACCTGCTTAAAATCAACTTTAGTCGCCACCAATGTTCCGCCAACCGCGAGCCCGATAAGAATCAAAGGATTCTTAGTCAGACCGGATAGCAGACCGCTGCTAGCGGCGATTGGCTGCGGCTTATTGCCAAGTAGCGGGTTACTTGCAGATTTATTTTGCGCCTCTACCTTGGCAAGATATGCTTTTAGCAACGCCGCTAAACTGCTTCTGTTAGTCCATAGATGCGTTGCTAACTTGTACCCGGCAATTGCGCCGATCACAAGCAGTACGTTCTGAATCGTCACACTACTTCTCCTATAGCCCGCTGCTGAATCCGCTTAGGTCGACGATACCCCAGCCGCTATCTGAGTCTCGGCCATGACTACCTGTGTCGCGGGCGTAAACTTTTAGCGTCGACATAGCCTTATCTTTTGTGCTAACT
>ERZ724522.1373-NODE-1373-length-13204-cov-20.292950_pt1 | contig 13204 bp, 19 predicted proteins | sample MGYA00376055_ERZ724522 | MGnify/ENA primary metagenome ERZ724522 (study PRJEB28724, sample SAMN07190884) | wastewater metagenome | isolation source: effluent of sewage treatment plant in Hong Hong | place: Hong Kong | collected 2016-03-17 ... | reverse complement strand
AGCGCCTGCTTGAGTTTCGCAATCTTGTCCGCCGTGATATCGGCATCTTGGATTTGCTTGTCGGAAAGGATCAGGCCGAACTTTTGCGCCTCAGCCGCCGATTGCCGGAAGCCCGCGCCCGCTTGCTGCAATGTCGGAAGGATGGCCAGCGCGCCCCGCCCGAATATGGCAACAGCCGACGCCGCTTGCCGCGCGGGGTCCTTTATCTTGGCAATCGCATCCGCAACGGCGGCATAACGCTCGCTGTCGGATTGGTTCTTCAACCGCTCAAGGCTCAGGCCAAGCGATGTTATGGATTCAGCCGCCGCCTTGTTGCCATTGAACGCCTTGCCGAGCGTGATGGAAAACTTGCCGAGCGCCGTATCCGCCTGTTCAATCGTCGCCCCGTTTTGCGTTGCGGCAAAACGGAATTCTTGCAGAAACTTTGTGCCGACGCCAAGCGACTGCGCAACCTCACCAAGTGAACCGGCAAACTCAAGCGACTGGCTGATTGCATTCGTAATCGTGCCAACCGAGAATGACGCAAGGAACCCGGCAAAGGCCCCGCCCGCAAAACCGGCCAGCGCGCCCTTGATAGCGCCTATGCCTTTGCCGAGACCGGAAAAGCCCTTGTCGATCCGGCCAATGCGCTTGTTGGTATCGCGTTCAAATGACGCAACCGCCGCTTCCGCCTTGTTCAGGTTTGACCGCAGGAGTTCGGTCGTCGCGCTGACCTGGATTAGCAGTTTTGCGACATCATCGGCCATAGGTTGCCCCTATTCTTCCTGCCGCTTTTGCAGCTCTTCTATCGCAGAAAAAAATTCATGCGGGGTGGCGGCCCAGAAATCGGAGGGGCGCCAATGCAATGCCGTGATGGCAATGCCCATCAGGCGACGACGTGGGTCTTCTAGTTCCCCTTCGTCGTCGCCTTCACTTCCCCCGATCCGGTATAACCCCCGGTCGCGGCCATAAAGAGCAGCAATTCAAGCCGCTTCATGGCAATCAAAAGCCCGCCATCGGCCTGGAGGATCAATTCGCCAACCCGCGCCGCATTGAACGCCGCCATCGCCTTGTCATCAATCGCGCGGCCATGCGCCTTGATGCACTCGGTCACAATGATCGCGGATTCGCTGAGTTTCAGTTCACCGTCACCCGCCGCACGGGCAAGGTCAATCAGGCTGCGATTGGTCTGTGTCTCGAACGCAGAAATCGCCTCGTAAGAGGGGCGAAGCACATACTCCGCGCCCTCCAACTCAAGCGATACTTCCCCGCGCGTCTTGTTTGCCGTCATCAGGACAGCGCGTCAGTTGTCGGTGCCGAAGCAACGCCAAGTTCGAGCTTGTATTTGACCGCATCATTCTGGCCATAGTCAATCGACATGTCGAGAATGTTGCAAGCCGCCGTCCAGACCGCATCGCCTGCCGTTCCCGACGAGCCACCCTTGCGAATCTGAAAATTCTTGGTCGTCTGCGCCTTGTAAGACGTTTCCGCCAAGGTGAAGCCGTTTGCATCCGGCAGGGTTGCGATGCCGTCAAGCGAGACGCCAACGTCAAACAGGCCCGCCGCCGTGGTGGCATAAGGGAAATCGTCCTTTGCCGATGTGTCGATTGTGTTGGCCTTGCGCGTCATGGTAAGCGATTGCTGGCCCGCGATGATCGCATAAGTCCCGCCCGTGGTGGTCGTGTCGATCCACAGGCGATAAGCATTGCCGAGTAGTTTAGCCATGTCAGTCTCCTAAAAATGCAGCCCGACTGGCGACCGGGCGCGGGGAATTAAGCGGTCTGGACAAACGCCAGGAACCGCATTGAGCCGTAATAATTCTGTCCATCGGGCAGGAGTTGCGCCGAACTGTTGAGGTGCTGGACCTCGCTAAACGTCACCCCGCCCGCGTCCGCAGCTTTCCAGTTGTGCAGCGCCGATTTGACTTCCGACTGCAGGGCATGAAGCGGCTTGCGCGCCGCGCCGCGAACAACCTGCACAATATCGAATTCAATCCGTTCAACCTCGTCGCCCTTCCCCCCGAATTGTTCCGGGAAGAAATCGGCAATAATGACAACCGGCGGCGCCTCATTTTCTGGAACGTGCTGGTAGACCGTCCCCAAAGTCACCTGCGCTGCCAAACGGGTATAGACCGCCGTTTCCAGCGCGTTGGCATAGTCCGTCATTATTCACCCCTTGCCGCGCGGCCCAGCACCCGCTCAAGCGCGTCCCGCAGCCTTGGGAGGTCATTCTTGCGGAAGTCACGAATGCGCCCGAATACGAAGTTATAGCGCTCGCGCCCGATTGCCTTGACACGCACGGTGTAAGTCGAAATCGTGCCGGACTGGTTGCGCCGCCTTGCCTTGGCCGTTTGAGCCTTGCGGCCTTGGTCGAGAATATAACCGTAAAACCCTTGCCGCTGCGCCCGCTTGTTCACCAGCCCCAGCTTCATTGTAAGCGACGAGACCAGAACCTTGGCGGTTAAGAGCGACTTCAGCTTCCCGGTTCGCACCGGAACCTCCACCCGCGCTTTCCCAAGCAACCGGGCCGCAATCACGTTCATTGTGTCCGCCAGTTCCTCCCGCGAGGCTTCCGGCAGTCGTTTCAGTGTGCGACGCAATGAAGCCGCGCCCTTGACCCTTGACGCCATCAGCTTGGCTGGAATTCGGCAAAGACAACAATTTCCCGGCCCTGCCCCGTGGGGTCCTCAACCGAAACAATGTTGAGCTGCTTGCCCTCCATTATAAGCCGGTTCGTCACCCCAAGCGACCGGTAGCGCATCCGAATCCGCCAGCCTTGCGACGATTGCAGCGTTCCCGCCGTCAACCCTTCCGAACCCCCGATAGGCGTTGCAAAGGCCCAAACGTCCGTGACGGTTGACCATGTTTGCGTAAACCCGCCGGAACCGTTTGCCACATCCGACGATGACTGGATTGTCACCTTGCGGTTGTATTTGCCCGCGCTTGTCATCAATCGAAACCATATTGCCGGAAGTTTGCCAACAATGCCGAAACCGCATGAGGCAATTCCGTCACGGGCTTGTCAGAGGACGCCTCCGGCATTTCGAACCATTGCCCGATCAGCATCAGGATCGCCGCCTTGATAGCCTCCGGCGCCGTCGCCTCGCCCGCTACAAACTGGATAACAACATTGTTGATACCCGCCGCAACGGTCGGCCATGAATAGGTAGAAACAGGGACAATCCACGCATCGGTTGAAATAAGGTCCACCGCGTAATCGGTTGACGCGATTGTCTGCAACGTGCCCGCCGTGTCATAATACTTTACCGACGAAACCGACGCCACCGGCCCTAAAGGAATGCGGATCGCGCTTGAGAAATCGTCAAGGTGCAGTTCCCATGTCTGCGTGATGATTGCCCGCCCCAGATATCCCTTAGGCCCGTCCAGATAGCTTGTTGCAGCCGCAATAAGGCTGGTGAAAAGCGTATCCTGGTCGGTTGTCAGTTCCCGCAAATAGGTTTTCACCTCGGTAAGCGATACAGGCGTTGACGCGGGAGCCGTGATTAGCTTCAAGCCCATATCTTAACCCCTTGAAACAGCGGCGGGCCGCGCGCCCGATGAAAAGTTCAAGCGCAATGTCGATGCACCCGATGTTGGCCTTGAGCCGGTCAAGCGAGACGCCGTTGCGACCGCGCCTATCGTGCCAACAGCCGAAACCGTGTCACTATTCTCATTCGCGGCCAACAGCCCCCGGATGGCCAGCGCGCCAACCCCGGAAACGGTATCCCCGGCCTCCGTAATCGACGCCACAGCCGCAAGGGCAAGCGTCCCGGCACTGGATGCCGTATCAGACGCCTCGGTGATCGACGCGGTGCCTGATATGCTGACAACGCCAACGCCGGACGCCGAAACCGTGTCCCCGGCCTCGGTAATCGCCGCCGTGCCGACAATGGCCAGCGCGCCGGTTGTCGAACTTGTATCCGCCGCCTCGGTTGCCGCCAGAGCCGCCGCAAGGGCGAGCGTCGAGGTTGACGATGCCGTATCGCCCGCCTCGCTGATGCTTGCCGCGCCCGCGATGGCCAAAGCACTCGCGGCTGATACTGTATCGCCCGCCTCCGTAATCGACGCGGTGCCCGTGATACTGCTAACCGCCGCCGTTTTGAAAACCTGCGGGCGCGCTGGCATGTAAACACGCGGATGGTCGGCAACGGTCGCGTTCGTAACCGTGAACGCCGCGCCCATGTAATCATCGCCGCCGCGCATCAGCGGCAGATACAATTCCAGAATATCCGGGCGAATCAGTGCGGGCGAAACACCCAAGGCAAGCGCGGCGCGTTCTTCCGAAGTGAGCGTGCCGGACCAGACCGCCACGTCAGCCAGTTCATGCGCGACATTACCGCCGAGCGTCCCGCCGCTATCGAATGCGCCGATTGACGTTTTTGTCAGCGTCCCCGGTGTGAGGCTGGTCGTATTCGTGCCGTTGCCGCCGTTGTCCAGCCAGACAGACCGCGCGTTTGCCGCCGTGATCTGCCCGACCACCGAATGCCAATTCTGGTCACTGATTGACGTTGTGGTAGTAGCGTTTGCCGATGAGCCGCCCGCTTTTGACCCGCAACGGGCCTTCATTGTCGAGGCGTTGCTTTCGATCTGCAACCGGAAACCGTTGTTTAGAGAAGTCTCCCAAAGGCCGATAATTGTATGGTCTAGCCCGTCATTGCTTGCCGTAAGACGAATGCGCCCGTGCAGCGTGATCGGCCATGTCTGCAAAACCGCGTCCGCGCGGTTGATAATATGCGTTGCGCCATTGAACAGATAGGCCATCGCTCAGCCTCCCGCTCAGGTTTCTTTCAACACCGCTTCAGTGAACTCCGCGTCACCCGTCATTGTATCCCCGGCGTCCGCAGGCTTGCGCGCGATCTTGAGACGGAAAGGCTCGCCCGCCGCAAGGCTGTCCATGTTCGCGCCCGATGAAAACGTGATGGTGGACTTGTTCTTGATGCCGCTGGTCGCGTTGGTCGTTACCGCCGCCGAAAGCTGTTCCGTTGCGAAGCTGTCCGAATCCTGATCGGTGCCGCCGCTTTGTGCACGCTCAATCGACCCGCCCCAGACAACATCGCCAGACGTGGCGCTAGTCGCCATCCAATAAATATCAAGCGTCAACCCGCCGCCGGCATAATTGCCAGGCAGAATGCCGCGAAAGACTGCCGATTCACTGGTTGCGCCGTCAAAATCCAACACAAGAATGCCGTTGCGCACGTCAAACGTCGCATAAGCGGACGTTGGCGGCTCATTGGCCTGAGGCGAGAAAATCGCCAGCGTGTCGCCCGATGCCATTAGGCGTTGCCCCCTAATGTGAAATGTGCTAAGCTGCCCGAATGGCAGTAGAAAGAACCCCCCTCGAAGTCCGTTTTTGGCGAATGATCGAAAAGACCGAAACTTGTTGGCTTTGGACCGGAGCAAAAAAAGAATGGGGCCACGGGGTTATGAATTCCGGCGGTAGAAACGGGAAATCCATCCGCGTGCATCGCCTTTCTTGGGAAATGCACAACGGGGTAATCCCAGAGGGACTGTTTGTGTGTCATCGCTGCGATGTTCCTAACTGCGTTAACCCAGATCATCTTTTTGTCGGGTCACACCAAGACAATATGACCGATTGCAAAAACAAAGGTCGTTATGACCGCGTAAAGCGCCCTAAAGGCGAGCGCCACGGCATGGCGAAACTGAGCGCCAAACAAGCGCAATCTCTAAGAGATGATTACGATACAGGCTCTTTTACTTTGCATCAGTTGGGGGCCAAATATGGCATCAGTCACGCCCAAGCACAGCGCATTGGAAAGCGGCTTGCTCATAAAGCTTAGCTATTGCCTGCTGTAATTGTAAATGACGTTACTGTAAATGCTTGTCCCGCAGCGAAAGAAACATTGTCTACTTGGAGATCCCCACCGCCGCCGGTTGCGGTCACGGTTCCCTGAATGCCGCAAGTTGTGCCGGTGCTGTCGTAAATGCGAAAGTGCGCCGCCGTGCCGGTCGCATCCGCGCTGGTGTCTTGCCACGTGCCTGAAAGGGCTTTCGTGCCGCCCGACGCCGCCGCCATCCAGTCGGATGGAAGCGTGCAGGTTGCAAGCACCGTCCCGCTGTCCGCCGTCGCGCATGTGGCGGGCACGGAGCCGGTGCGGATTTTCAGAACGGCGCTCGTGCCGATGGTTGATTCCACAACGTCAAGGCGCGCGTTACGGACTGCTGTCGAATATTGAAGGGCCACCGCCGTCTCCTTTTCTTAAATCTGGTATGTCCAGGCGCAACCGCGCCGCACCCAACCGGGCAACATTTCTTCAACCGCACGAAAAACCGGCATGTCATCGCCCCATGCGATATCATCACCGCAAAGCCAGCCGCCCGGTTTCATCTTTGGCAACCAAGCCGCGATATCCGCCTTGACGCTTTTGTAATCATGCGCGCCGTCGATCATGACGAACGACACCGAACCGTTTTCAAACAGTTTAGCCGCCTCGACGCTTGGCATCTGGTGGACCGTTAGAAGGTTCTTGACCGGCGCCATGTTGCGGTCAAACACCGCGCGAAGGTTCGGCAAATCCGGGTCCTTGTGGTGTTCGTCCTCGTCGGAACCCGCGAACGTATCCACAACGTGAATATCTATCGTTTTTCCGCTTCTAGCGGCCTCCACAGCAAGAAAAGCGGTTGAACAGCCCTTCCATGCCCCGATCTCGACAAACGTGCCGTCAAGGCGTTCTAGAGCCTCCCGGTAGATGTGCGGGTAATGGAACCACCCGTCGATATCGAAATAAAAGTGTTTCACGCCGCCGCCTTCAATTCCGGCTTGGCGTAATCGTCCAACTGGTCAAGGATCGAACCCCGCCACATATACGTTCCCCAATGGGACAGCGTGATATTGGGGTCCAGCCAGACCGTGCCGCCTAAAGCCCGCCAGCGGTTGCAGAATGTCAGGTCCTCAGACCACAACATGCCGTCCTCAATCACGTTGGCGAAAAATCCGTTAATCAGCTTGGGCCTTTCGCGGCCCGCATAGTCGGTATAAATCGTTTCCGGCATCCGGTCCCGCATTGTCTCAAGCACCGAACGCTTCAGCATCATGAACCCGGCGCCCGCGCCCGCGATCTTGAGACAACCCGTTTTCGGGCATTCCTCAACAAGTCCATCGGCGGTCGGAATGAATGAAACCGCGAATTCGTTTTTTTCGGTCTTTTTCATGTAGGAGCCGACAACAAATTCCTTATCATCGGCAAGCAGGCGCAGAATGTCCGCGCTCGTGAATTGCACATCCGCGTCGATAAAAAGCATGTGCGTAAAATCATGCTCAAGGCAAAATGCCGCGAGCCGGTTCCGCCCGCTGTCAACCAGGCTATCGGTAAGGATCAAGGGGAAGTGATTGACCCCCTTTGCCGCTAGGTGCGCGCATGATACCGCAAGCGCCTGCGCATAGGCCGGGGTGACCGACCCATGCGTATGCGTTGCAAGCATCAAGCGCACATCATGCACGTTTGCGACGTTCCGGCGCGGAAGGTTTAACGGCGCGTTCGGTCTTTTCCTCCGAAAACGGCAAGGCGAAGCGGGAGGCAATCATGCGCCCCGCCTCGTCTTCACTGCATTCGAGAATGTCACCGGGCTGTCCGCCATTAGACAGGCCAACCAAGAGACGGACCTTCATCAAACTTCAGACTTCAAAACAAGGAAGTTGATGATCAGCACGTTGTTACCTGCGGCTGCCCCGTCAAGGTTCGTCAGTGTTATCTGGAAAGACCCTGCCGCAACAGCCGTGACATGAGCCGTGAACAAGCCCGCCGAGGTGTGCGTCTTGATGCACGCTACCACAACGTCAGTTGCCACAACCTTGTTATTGGTGACGGTGAAAGACGCTTCAGCACCCGCCGCAACCGTCTGCGAGACAGTCGTGATGACGCCCGCATAGGAATTGCAGGTGACGCCAGTAGTGATCGAAGTCGCCTGAGTAACAGCGGTCTGTCCCTGTGTAACGAGAACCCCATCGCCGTTGCGATAGCCCGTTGTATTGTATCCACCAGCCATCTGGTTTCTCCTTCAAAAAAGAAGGGCGAGCCGAAGCCCGCCCCGTGAAGTTATGCCAGCTTGAGGTGCTTGACGGCTGTTGACTGGATCAGCTTGCCGTCCAGACGGACCACACCGGCAAGACCGATGTTCGGCCAGTAGTATTCACGGCGCACACCGACGACCGGAAGGCCGACCTTGCGGACGTAATACTTGCTGAAATCACCAAACAGAACCAGCTTCTGGCCCGTGGTGAAGGCCGATGACATGGCCTGGTTGACGCTGTAAGGTGCGCCAAGCAACGTCCCCGGCTGTCCGCTGCGGATATCCCCCATCGACCAGATATACTGGCCTTGGCCGTCCTTCAACTTACGGATTGCCGCGAGCACCGTGTCATGGAACATATAGCGGGCCTTGGGGCTTGCGCGATAGGCCGGGTCAACCGAGTGGTGAAGGTCAATGACCTCATCAGCAGTAAACGCGGTTGTCAAGGCCGCCGTTTTACCAGCCGAGGAACCGACAACAATGCCGGTCGGATCGCCCGTGCCGTCACCCGTGGTCAGTTCGACGTTGACGCGCCGTGCGAGACGTTCGCCAAGCAGTTCGCCAAGGAACTGTTCGATGTTGACCGAACTATCCTGGAGCAATTCCATCGAAAGCTGCACCCACTTTGTGTCGTAGGCATAGGCGTTCAATGTCATCTTTCCAAAGGTCGCATCCGCGCTCGCATCATCCGTCATGGCCGATGCTTCAGTGTGCTGCGCTACCGCAACAGCGGTGTCATCATTTGTCGGAAAGTCAAGCGGGTTGCCGCCGGATGTGTTCAGGACGGTGCAGATATCCTCATCATACATCGGCCCCCAAGCCTTGAGCGTCCTGTCAACAGTCGCGGCAAGATCGGTCGGGACAGTGTAACCGCCCGCCGTGGTCGTGCCAGCCGTCTGAGCGCGCATTTCGATGCTTGCGACGCCCGCCTTAATAGCAGCCCGATGTTCCGCAGAGATTTCCTGCGGATCAAAGCCCGCACGGGCAAGCGCGACAAACGCATCGCGGTAGGACGGGGTTTCAACACCCGCCACGCCTTGCGCCTCGCGGCCGCCGAGATCGGGACGGCCCTTCGCGCGGGCTTCTTCTTCCCGCTTTTCGGCCTCCGCAACACGGGCTTCGCGTTCGATATTCTTGTCGAGCGCGTCCAGTTCGGCCATGATGGTGTCATGACGTGCTTCGAGCTCAGCCGCGCGGGCCTCGTCGGTGTTGCCCTTGATTTCCTCAAGAGCGGCGCGGGCCTGCGTGACGAGTTCGCCACGCTTTTCCTGTAGTTGGGTAAGGCTCATTGATTTGCCCTCCTTCGGGCATTAAAAAACCCGCCGAAGCGGGAGAAGGTTGACGCGAATGAGCCGCGCCTGCCTCGGCAGTGCCGGAAAAGTCAGAGACCGCGCGTGCGCTGGTCCAGTTGTGCCTTGCGGTAGTGGTAGCCCATGCGGTTGATGAGCTTGATTTCCTTGCGGGACGCCTCAAGCGAGCGAAGGGCTAACGAGGTGTCATCATAGGCCGGGAAGGCCACGGCGGAGACTTCAAACAGGTCAACCGCCTGAATTGTCCGCTTGGGTATATCGCCCGTTTCGTCCCAAGTGTCTTTTGTCACCCGAAAGCCGAATGACATGCCGGAAATATCGCCGCGTTCAAGCGAAACGGCCAAATCGCGGCCATCGGTCGTGTCGGGCAGGTCAATTTCAACCGCCAAGCCCGTATCGTCCTCAGAAAGCCGCAACGTGCCCGCCGTAGAGCGTCCAATCACGCGCCCGCTGTCATGGTCTACCAATGCGCGGATATCGCCCGCCAGCGTGTCGGAAAACGCCCCAGGCGCGATAACTTCGCGGAATGCTCCCCCGATATCCGCCTCCGAATTGAACAGCGCGGCATAACCCGCAACCGTGCGCTTATCATCGGCCTTGCGCACCTCAACCGGGCTAGTAAGTGTCCGCTTCTCAAGGGTCATTGCACCCCTCCATCTGAATTGTTCGCAACCGGCTGCGTGCCAAGCGGCACCGTGGCCCCTTGGATCATCAAATCATCGCCGTTTGGCTTGTCCGGCCTGTTCTCAAGCGCGCGGCCTTCGTTCGGTGTCAGCAAGGCATTTTGCACCCCGGACGCAAGCGCCTCCATGCGGGTCTTGAAGTCACCCCGCAGCAATCCGTCCACATTATGCTCAACATACCGCCCGCCGTTGCGCTGCCCGAATAGCTTAAGGTTCATTTCCTCTTCAAACGCCTGCGCCCATTGCGAAATCAGGTGTTTGACCAAGTGCAAATCTTGCTGCTCGGTGTTCGAAAACGTCCCGTGCGTCAGGTCTTGCAAAAATACCGGCGGCAATCCGTAAATTCGCGCGATTTCCTCAATCTGGAACCGGCGCGCGTCCGTCATCTGTCCTTTTTCAGGGTCAAAACCAATTGGCGTCAACTTATGGTCCGGCGGCATCGGGACAATCTGCCCGCTGTTTTCCTTTGCCGACGCGATAGCCCGCCCGATCTGGTCCATTGCCCGCTTCATGGCCTCAGGACCGACGGGTAGTGGACCGGACATGGCTAGCGGAGGAACCCCGCCACCGGCAAAGAACTTCGAACCGTATTCGTTCATGGCGATTGAAAGCTGTATCGCCCGCGCGCCAAGCGTAATCGGGCTGTAATGCGCCAAGCCGTCAACCTTGAGCATAAACGGAACGTCGATTATGTCCGCCGCCGGATAAATCTTTCCGCCCACGTCATAACTTGTCTTACCGAGGCTGTTGCGCTTGATTGTCGTTACCGCCGGGTTCACCGGATAAAGCCCGGTTATGTTGGAACCCGACCGCTCAATCCAAAGCAGGCCCCGCCCACCGGTGAAAACTTGCTGCCAGAAATACTGGCGCAGCTTGAACGAAGTCCATTCGGCATTAGGCGCCTCGTGGATCAACGTCTCAAGCCCGCCCGTTATCTTTTCCGGGCCTTTTGCCGTTTTGCGGAATACGTGCAACGGCAATGACGCAAGCGAACGCGGCAGGAATGTTACCGCCGCCAAAACCCCCGGCGATGTAAGCGCGGAATCAATCGTCACGCTCGGCAACGTCACATCCGAAAGCCCAAGCACCGAAAGAATTGACGCGCCTTGCTGTTCGATCCCCGGTATCTTGCCTATGATACGCTGCTCGGTGCCGCCGAACTCCCAGCCGAACAACCTCACGCGGCCACCAGACTGAAACTAGGATCATCCCAAGGGGAAGTCGAAATCATTTCACGTTCCCCCGCTTTTGCCGCGCCCATTGCCATCGCCAAAGCAACCATGCCGTCAATGCGACCCGTTGATTTGGACTTGTCCAGCTTGCGATTGCCCGCCGGGTCTGAAACCATCACCGCCGTCGCGGCGCACATTGTCAGCACAGGGTGCCCGCCGTGACGGACCCGCTTGTGCAGAAATTCGATCTCGGTTGCGTCAATGGCCGGAGCCATCGAAACATAGCCTTGACCGAACGGGACGAAAGGGATGACAACGCCCGCCCGATCAAGCTCTTTTTGCAACGTGGCCATGCGGTAGCGGTCAAACGCGATCTGCTCGATCTGCATTCCCGCCGTCAATTCCGCGATATCACGCGCAACAAAATCATATTCAACCGCAGGCCCCGGCGTGGCCTTCATGAAGCCATCCCTAACCCATGCATCATAAGGCGCGCGGTCCCTTTGCGACCGTGCCGAAAGTGTGGCCTCCGGGGTCCAGAATGTCGATTTGACATGCCAGACGCCATCACGGCGCGCGATCAACACAAAGGCCGTCAAGTCAGTCGTTACCGAAAGGTCAAGCCCGCCCCAGACAGGCCCCTCAAGAAATACGCTATCGTCAACCGGCCCGCCGCATTCTTTCCAGGTGCTTGGCGTGATGAACGGTGTGAACCGCGTCACCCTTTGGTTGAGCGTCAGATTCCGAAAACCGTTTTCAGCCGACGCCAGCCGCATGGCCTTTTCCGCCTGCGCCTCAACGTCCTCAAGCGAACGGAATATCCCCAAGGCCGGGTTTGCCTTTGCCCAAGCCTTGCGGTCGTCAAGTTTGCAATCCTTCGGCGCCGCGTAAACATGGCTCACAATCGTCGGGTCTTTTGACCGCTCGGCATCGTCAAGCCACAGTGAAAACAAATCGGCATCCGAAGGCGCTTGCGTCGATATGGCAATCAGGAGCGGCTTATCGTGCGCGCCCTGCCCCGTCTCGATCGCCTCAACAAAATCATCCTGCGGCCCGCGAACCTGCCCCACCTCGTCAAGAATGGCCAGCAAAGGCGAAAGCCCGTGCGCCGTTCCCGCCTCGGCCGAGATGGCCCGATATTCAACATTGGCCACCAGCCCGATAATCGTCTTGGCCGATGGAATGATGCGAACGAGCTTCACAAGAACCGGGTTCAGATAAACCATTTTCGACGCGAGCTTGAAAATCAGCGCCGCCTGTTCGCGCGACCGTGCCCCCGACACCACTTGCGCATTCGTCTTCTTTTCCGGCCCGACAACAAACGCCAGCACAATCGCCGCAATCAGTGCCGACTTGCCGTTCTTTCTTGCCAGCGCAAGATATGCGCGCCGCGTTCCCGCCGGGTTGTCGAATATATCCTTGATGAACTTCTTTTGAAACGGGGCTAGGACAATCGGTTCACCAACCAACTTGCCTTCAGGGACTTTGCAAAACCGTTCTATGAATTCGATAACATCCGCAGCGCGGCTTGGTTTGGCCATTACGCAGCCAGCAAGCGATCCAGCCCGCCACTTTCGGATTCAACCGCTTTGCCAATCGCCTTGCGCTTACCAACCTCGCGGGCCTCACCGCCTTGCGCGCGCGCGTGAAGCGACAAGCTGCGCCGCATGGAAAGGATCGTCGATGCCGTGGCCTGCACAACCGCCTTGCGCGGGTTTACTACAGGCGTCCCGCGCTCCGTCGCTACCACAGAACCCTCGCGCCGCAATTCAAACTGCTCGCGCTCAAGATTGGCCATGTCCCTTGCGAGAAACGCTGCCAGCTCAAGTTGGTGGTCCGTCCACTCAGCCCGCGCGAACTCGGCAATCACGGAATGCCAAAAAGGCCAGTCCTCATCTTGAAGCCGAACGTGTCCAGGCGGTGCCAATTCCCGATTAGCGCCCTGTATTATGCGAATTGCCGACGAGGGTGACGTGATAGGATCGCGCTTCATGCTACCTCCACGAAAAACTGAGTTGCGTATAAAATTCGAG